>Ga0214919_10004959_pt1 | contig 19140 bp, 18 predicted proteins | sample LL1503_MetaG_FD_177994 | JGI IMG/M metagenome (GOLD analysis project Ga0214919, IMG submission 177994) | Freshwater microbial communities from Lake Lanier, Atlanta, Georgia, United States - LL-1503 | ecosystem: Environmental > Aquatic > Freshwater > Lake | place: USA: Georgia | collected...
ATCCTGCAACGAAATCCGCCGAAATACCAATAACATATCAAAGTGGAAATACATTTTCAAGCATTAGCGATGGGTTGGTATCCGTTGCAGAAATTAGCAAACATAATGTGAATAAGAATACAAATACCACCCAAAATACCCGATATGGTAATTTTCTACTATCTTTTTACAGGAGTTATCAAGCCGATACAAGCTTATATAATATTGGTGATAATGTCTCCGGAGTCATAAGTGGTGCCACGGCAACAATATCTGCTCTATATCCAAGTCAACGCATCATTACACTACAAAATGTATCAAGTAGTTTTTTAGTTGCAGAGGAAATAGAAATAGTTTCTAGTAATGTATCTGTTGGTAATATTATTGAGAAAATTGCAGGAGTGTCTTTTACATCTAATATTACAACGAGTTTTGCCAATATAACACTAGATATTGGCAGTAAAGACGTTCTATCATATTGCTTCCAATCAAATGTTTCCTCTGTAAGTGATGCAGTGTGGAAACTCCAAGTCAATACATCACCACTTTATAATGATATTGACCGATATTCCGGTAATTCGGCAATTTTTCAATATAAGCGTCCATTATCATCCATTACAGTAGACAATAATGGAACAGCATTAGTTGCGTGGAGTAATGATAGTATACCCAGTGTATATTATCAGCTTATAAATACTGATACAGGGGAATTAGTGTCAACTGAAAAACGCCTTACATCACAATATGATGGACTTAAACAAAGGGACCAAGTTGCAACCCATTTGCAAAGTATTCAGGGTAATGACTATGGTTTTGTAATATCGTGGGATAATCAAAGTCTAGATTTACATGATACCGGTATATATCAACAACTTGTTGGTTATAATCATTCTCTTTTCAGTTTAACAGATGGGAATAGTAGTCTTATTTTTAATCATCAAAACCAATTGGGTATTGGAACATTAGACCCATTATCGATATTACATATGAAAAGTCCTAATACTAGCACCTATGGAGACCCTTCAAATCCCTGCACCCTTACAATTCAAAATACAGCACAACATGTAATTACAAATACACCACTACAAAGCATTTCATTTTTGGATGGTTCAAGTAATACATTAAATCAAATCCAGAGTGTTAATTCTTTTAGGTATGATGATTTATATCCACAACCTACAAACCTAATAGGCTTTTACAAATTTGACCAAACCCAGGGAACCCAAGTCATAGATTCAACAGCATCTAGCACCTTTGCAAATCAAACTAATAGCGTTCCAGCTTATATCACTACAAACGGTATTTTATATAATTTTGATATTGAAAATTGCTGGACTCCGGGTGTAATCAATAATGCCCTTTTATATAATGGTGTTAATAATTATGTATCAGTGGATAAATCCGCCCAGAATAACTTAAATGTTGTATTGGAATCAACTGCCAGTCATCAGCTATCAATTTCCGTTTGGGTGAATATTCCAAGTAGTATAATAATAGGCGCCCAATATGACATTATTTCCAATGGGGGAAATTTGACAAAACCGGGCACATATTTATTAGGCTTGTGCGATTTGCACAGTAATGGACATATGTTTGCTACATCAAATATTATTGTTAATGGTCCCCTAAATCGTAGTCTGCAAGGGACAACTATACTTAATGATTCAAAATGGCATAATATTGTTGAAACTATTGATTTATCATCAGTTAGCCAATGTGTTATAAAACTTTATGTTGATGGAAAATTGGAGGCTTCATCTACAACTGCCGGTGTAATTGATACTAAACGTCATGATGTAGACAATACATATTTTGGTTCTAGGGATGGTAGTAATGCAAACACATTCTTTCGCGGTTATATGGACGAATTGCGATTTTATGATAGTATATTGACATCTAGCGAAATAGAACAAATATATAAATATGGCAATGCTAATCAAACACCCAAATCAAGTCTTGTTTTAAGTTGTAGTGGGGCAAGTATGCAATCTGTGGCAAGTATGCAAACTGGTTCAACATCAACATCCAATGTGGCATCATCCATCGCAAATCAATCCATTGTAATAGATGATAATGGAAATATTAATAATCTAACTAGTCGTCCTTTACCATATAGTATTATTAGTGGAGAATTAATAGCTTATAGTAGCAATACTACTATTCATGGTATTAATACCAAATTTGATAGTGAGCTTACGGTGGGTGATATTGTTGTATTAGGAGGTTTGCAAGGTGATTATACAATTATTACAATTAGTAGTGATACATTGGCTACAATAGATAGGCAATCGTATACAGGAGTGGAAACTAGCATCACATATCAATCAGTTTTGAGGCGTCCTAGCATTTATACATTCTTTGATAATAGTGATTCCATTAGAGGTCATATTGATAATTATGGAAATATGATTATTGGTAATTCAAAACCAGCTACTATGTTGGAAATTAGTGGTGTTTCTGGTGATACTAATAATACACCAGAACTTACAATTACAAATAAAACTAATGAAAATACACAATATGGTAGAAAAACGGCAGTTAACTTTCGGTGTTATGATGCAATAACAACTCCTACATCTCATGCTTTATATCCACCTACAAAACTAGGTAGCATCGAGACCTCATATAATGGCAATACTGTTGCCAATTTTGACAATCAAGGTATAATGAAATTCTCTCTAAATAATGGGGCAAATACGATGAAAACTTTATTATCGTTAACATCATATGGTAATATTGGTATTGGTGGTGATAATAATGGGCAAAATTTACCTATTACTTTAATGCATGCTACTACCCAGAATACTGCGACCGAATGTGCATTATTATTGCAAAGTAATTATGAAAATAATGGTGGTGGAGGGTTTAGTGTATATGACGAAAGGAGTGATTTATATTTTGCCGGTGTAAATAGCATTGCTGAAAATACTAACCCTAATATTAAAAAAAGGATGTTGGCTGGTATTAGTGGTTCTAAGGATGTAAATTATTTGAGTTTAAATGGCAGGTTAGATTTAATGACCAATAATGATATCCCAACAACGAAAAATGGGTTGGAAAGTCGAATGTCAATTACCCATTTGGGATATGTTGGTGTTAATATAATGCAACCTGCTAATGCATTTAATGTTGCACCAGAATTGCGACCTACCAATGGCAACCCTACGACTATAAATACACCAATTACAAATGGAGGTATGACTATTACATTAAGCAATAATCTTTTTAGTGTATTTGCAACAGATGACCAAAAGGCTATGTTTGTTGGTGGTAGTGTAGTAGTTATGAATAATACTTTAACAAGAGCCACTATTGTTTCTGTTAATTCAATAAATAATATTACAGTAAATATTGATTTATCTGCCTATGTGGGATTTGTAATCCATATTCATTATGCTGGATTAAATGTAAATAGTTCTAACGGGTTTACAGGTATTAATACTACTCAGCCAAATTCCGTATTATCTGTTGCGGGTTCCCTTAGTTTGCCAATTGTTTCCACAACATCAAGCATTACATTGAATTCAATCCATCATACGGTAATTTGCAAAACTGCATCAAATACTATTACTATTTCATTACCTACTAATAGTTCAGCATTATTGGGTCGCATTTATGTAATTAAGAAATATGGAGCAAATGCATGTACTGTTGATACTGATGGGACTGCTTTGATTGATGGGCAAAATACACAAACAATTGTAAATTATTCTCACTTGCAAAGTGATGGGGTTGATTGGTGGCAAATTGCATCTGGATAAATGTTAAAATAGAAATGTTAAAATATTTCGTTTAGTAATAATAATTATAATAGTAATAATAATTATAATAGTAATAATAATTATAATAATTATAATAATAATAATAAACCTAATAGTAATAATAAACCTAATAATGAAAATATTTGTTTTACATTATTCAAAATTAGTTGATAGAAAAACACATATTTTAGAACAATTTCAAAAACAAAATATAACAGATTATGAATTTATTGAGAAATATGATAGAGAAAATTTAAAAGATTGTGATACGTTATTATTTGACACATGTGTTAAAAAGTCTATGGTTTCATTAATGAATAAGCATTATTATGTGTATAAATTAATAGCAGAAAATTATGAAAATGCATTGATATTAGAGGATGATGTAATACTATGTGATAATTTTATAGAAAAACTAAATAGTTATATGAGTCAATTACCTGAATATTATGATATGTTATTTATTGGTGATGGGTGTAATTTACATATTGAACAACATAAATTAATTCCAAATAAAAACATTTACGAAAAATGTTTATATCCTACCAGTTGGGGAGGCAATGGTGCATCAAGATGTAGTGATAGTTATATAATTAGTAAAGAATGTGCTAATAAATTGAGTGAATATATAAATAATTTAAAATGTAAAATAAATATTCCAATTGACTGGTGGTTAAATGTAGCAGCAAGAGATAATAATTTTAAAGTATATTGGGCTGAACCAACAATTATTACACAAGGAACACAAAATGGAACATTTCAATCATCTCAGTAAATCTTCAAGGGTGTAAAATGTTAAAATAGAAATGTGAAAATAGAAATGTGAAAACATAATCTACTTAAAATACTTTGGACCAATATCGCCTTTGAAATGGTGAGATGGTAGGCATTTTGCCTTTGTAATATTATTAAATAAACGTTGTTCAGGAAAACCAACACATTTGGTATCTTCAAAGAATTTGTAATATTCGTGTTGTACAGTTTGATTTGATTTATCATTTGTTTTGAGACCCTTATTTAATGTAGAATTGAGTAGTTCTAGATTGCGTTGTTCATTAGGAAATTTATATAGATTGCTTACATCTTCAACAATAGCCCGTTTAAATGAAACTCTATCCGCGGGTTTGATACAGCTTTCAGTTTTAAATTTATTATGTGAAAAATCATAACGTTTACGAACATCAACCTCACAATTTATATCACTAGGTGGAGTATTGTTGCATGGAGCCCCTTTGGCACAATTACCAATTGTGTCCTCATAATGGCGACCTACTGGTGTATAATCGGGAACTAGAACCTTTTCATTACGTTTGAGACCAGTGCAAACATCTTGTATTTTTGGCTCCATTTTCCAGTTATCATAATAACATTTATCGTTATAGAAATTAATATTTTTCATGTGGCTATCTAAGTCAATGTTCTTAGAATATCCTGCTTGTAAAAGTCCTGCTGAATCACGCATATTACGAATATTGAAACGATTTCCACATTCATCATAAATGACATCGCTGTATTTTTGTAATATATCATCATTAGCATTTAGGCGTTTTGCATCATCGCAAATAATCATAGGGGGGAACTTATATGGGCTTTCTTGGTTGAAAAAGTAATCAACACCGGTAGTATTTACAGCTGCAATGCTGGTATTACAATCACAAGATTTTAATAAAAAATCATTTTTATATTGTTGATTATTGAAACTTGCTAATTGGATATTATTTTGCAAATCATAGTATTTATTTGATTCATCGTATTTAGATTTGCGATTCATGGTATTTGATGCTAGCAATGCTGATGATGTTGATGATAAAGATGCTGCCGCTATGTTATCAAGAGGCATATATTGTGAGGATTTACAATCTTGTGTCATTTTTGTTTTTGTTATTATATTTTATTTTATTTTATTTTATTTTCTTAATTGTCTTAATTGTATAATACTAATACTTATATTGTATATGTATATTTATTTTATAGTTTATATTTGTTTATGTATCTAGATACATATTGATTTATGAATTACATTTGATACTATTTTTGAGATAAATTACTAAAATTGACAAAAGTTGAAAATGTGGCTTTGAAATATTATAATTATTATCTTTGTTCACGAAGATTTGATTTGCTAAAATGGCTATCTCTAATGTTTTCAATTGCTTTGTTGCTTTTATTACAACTGGAGTCTTGGTGGCAACTCTGATTCCTTTGCCTCAATATGGGGATTCCGTGCAAATCGCGGAGTTATCATACTTCACCGCCTATTCGGGCTTTTGCACCGGGGGACACGAGGGTCTGTTGATCCTTGGTCTGTGCTTCTCGTACTTATGTAGGAGAAGTTTTATTCGTGTTGCGATGTTTGTGGTTTCAGGTCTTGATTTACCTGAAACTCTCAATAAATTGAGTGTTTTACTCGATAACCAAAAACTTGGTTATCAAACATTCATATCGTGTCAACATCGGTACGGAGCACTCTGCCTAGCAACTCTTTCATTCGCAACATTTCTCTTAAATGAATACCTATCAGGAAACTTGCCGAACCCAACTCCGGTGTACACAGGCTTTATAGTCGATTTCCTAACACACCTCATAAAGTTGATTGCCATTATGAAATGCTTTCAGCAAGTGAGGATAAACTCCTACGCTTACTGGAATATAGTTTGTACCATTGTTGCTTTCTCCTTTTTGGTTTACCGATTGGTAGTCAAAACGCCCGCCAGCTCGAAACTCTTCTCAGATGTGATGGTCTGGCTTGGAACCATACTACTACATGTCGTCATTGCCACATTTGATGGCATCTCTAATCCTCGTGTGTATTTTCGGGAAATGTTCAGCCTTCCTCGAGTGTACGCCAGGGATATGACTCTGCCTTCAATGGTCTTTATGATCAATTTGATCATATTGTCAGTAGCACATGCTCGCATCTGCTACCTTTTCCTTGGTCTCGACTACGCATTCTGGCTTAATCTTTCAACCTTTCCTGGACCATTGAAAAAGCTGATTGCCATGTTCTTAGTCTTAACCAAGATTAAGGACATAAAAGAGGAAACTGCCATGAATGTTGATGAAGCCGAAGCCAAGCAGGTTGAGTTAGATAAAGTCGTCGTCGTAGATGATGTAAAACTTTGCATTACTCTTGAAAACAATAATTTGCTGACTGATCCTGTCAGCAGCTCAATCAATTATGACACAAGCTTATAATCCTATATGTCTTTTCTATTTCATGTATACATTGTATTAAAAATTATACAAAAATAAATACTATTTTTTTATATTCTAATAATTCAAAGCAGTAAATAAAAATGTCAAGTATCCAGATATCAAATCACCAACACCAATCCAAACACCTAACCCTAGGTTTATATATTAAGGGTGCGTTTTCATTTAAATATATATCAAATTTATCAATAATTGTAAGTATTATTTCTTATTATTTAAATGCATATGATGTTTTTTTTATCATAGCCCCATTAGTTTTCGTAAATCTAATAATAATATTGATTTTACAAATATTTGAATATGATAACTTAATGTTGGGATTATTAGGAAATGAATTTCCAGATAAAACAAATAGAGATAAACAAGCACCATTGTTTGCGTTTGCTATGAATATTTGGCATATTGTTCCAGTTTTATGGCTATTCTATATATTCAAATCGCACGATGTAAATATAGTTAAAATATTCCATCCAAATTTTATGGGAACATTTCTAAAAAGTTCTATACTACCTTTAATATACTATTATTTTGAAAGCAATTTGCGTGTATATGGTGATGTTAATTATTTGGCATATTTAATTTTATATATGGGTTTACTTCTAGCAACATGTATTTATTTATATTACTAAATTTATTAGATTTATTAGGATTATTTTGTTAGTAAGTAGTAAGAATGCCAAAAACAAAATCTAATACAAAAACCAACTCTAAAAATAAGAAAACTAAATCCAGAGTAATGAAAATAAAGAAGGAAAAAAAGACAAAGAAGGAAAAAAAGGCAAAGAAGGAAAAAAAGACAAAGAAGGAAAAAAAGGCAAAGAAGGAAAAAAAGGCAAAGAAGGAAAAAAAGGCAAAGAAAAATAAAACAATAGATTTTGATGATTCATCAATATTAGAATTTACAAAATCTAAATCATTATCAATGGGTTCTAGTGTAAATGATATTAAAACAACAAGTCAAATAGGCGATTTAAATTCATTCAAACCTTTGCATGATAAACTAATTTTGCTTTGTAAACACAAACTTAATGATAGAGATTCAAGACTTACTAAAAAAATAAGTAGTAATATATGCGAATGCTTATTTTCTAAAAATAAAAATTTAAGTGTAAGTGATTTAGAAGATAAAGTATATAAAAAGGAATCTACACCATCAACAGAATGTATAAAAATATATGATAAATACATAAATACTAAAAAGCCTAATAAAAAAAAAACAAATACAAATACAAATAAGAGTATAAGTAAGAGTAGAAGTAAGAGTAGAAGCAGAAGTAAATACTAAATACTAAACTAGTCTATATCATATCCACAATCACCATCTGGGTCATCACATACCATTGGTGTTTCATCAGGGTCGTATATTTCATCACTTTTAAAAACTTTCATCATTTTACTTCTTTTAGAATTACTACTTGACCTACATGAAAATAATTCTAGTTCATACAATGCAAGTTTTTTAAGTATTTTATATATTATATATCCAAATACTAATACTAATATACATATTAGTAAAATAACAGATTCAATTTTACAATTTTGCATATTTAGAATTTCTCTCAAATAAATTATTTCTACTTATTACTAACATATAAATACATAACATATAAATACATAACATATAAATAAATAACATATAAATACATAACATATAAATACATAACATATATGATTTACAAAATATTAGCAAAATTTTCACCATTGATAATATTAGTATTTTTATTAGTATTTTGTATAGTATCTTTATTTTACAATCCAAATTATGATTCTGTTTTTGACCCTTATTATTTAATTATAATGTTTACATTAATAATATTCACAAATTATATTGCAAAATATTTAATATTTAAACCCATTTATAAATTATATAAATATTATTATAATCATGATGATTATGATGATGATTATGATTTGCCAATACTAGGTATTGGATATAGACCAAAATTATGTAATGATGACAGTTTTGGAATGCCTAGTTGTCATAGTCAAATTGCATTTGCATTTGCAACTTATATAATTTGTTTAATAGTTATGAAAAATAAAAATTCATATAGACACAATATAGTATCGTGTGTAATATCATATGTAGAATCATTTATCGTATTATGTATTGCATTATGTATCGCATTATATATTTCATATAGCAGAGTTTATATTGAAAAATGCCATACTATTCAACAAGTTATAATTGGAAGTATTTTTGGTATAATTTGCGGAATAATCATGTTTTATTATGAATAAGTAAAATTGAATTTAAAAATATATATATTATATATTATACATTAGATATTGAATTATTATATATTGAATTATTAGATATTGAATTATTAGATATTGAATTATTAGATATTGAATTATTAGATATTGAATTATTAGATATTGAATTATTAGATATTGAACAATAGCAAAAATGCCTCCAAAAAGAATTATTAAATTAAAGTCTAAACCTACTAAATCTGTAGAATCAAAAACTATAGAACAAAAACCTATTATAATAGACGCAGATGAGGTAGATGAAGTAGATGAAGTAGATGAAGTAGATGAAGTAGATAAAGCAGATGAAGTAGATAAAGTAGATAAGGGTAATAAAATTAAACCAAAAATTGTTAAACCAATAATTATTAAACCATTAGCTATTAAACCAGACCTTATTATAAAAGATGAAGATGAAGATGATGAAGCTGATAAAGCTGATAAAGCTGATAAAGCTGATAAAGCTGATGATGATAAAGATGATAAAGATGATGAAGCTGAAGAAATTGATTTAGAAGATAATATTAAAAAACCAATAGAAACAAAAATAGAAAAACCAATAGAAAAAAAAATAGAAAAGCCAAAGCCAAAGCCAAAGGCAAAATCAATTCCAATTACTGTAAATAGTGATGATAATGATGTTTCAAGTAATAAACATACACATTCTAAACCAAAAAAAATATCAGCATCAAATCAAATTGAATCATCATTTGATATGTTTGGTGATGATGATGTTGATTTTCGTTATATTATGATGAATTATGATTATACCAAAAATAAAACTACTCCAAAAATAACAAAATTTGAACGTTCATTATTAATTGGTAAACGTGCTAAACAAATAGAAGAAGGAGCAAATCCAAATGTTAAAGTATTGGCAGGTCAAGGGGCAATTGAAATTGCAGAAGAAGAATTGCGTCAACGAAAGATTCCTTTAATAATTAAAAGACCTAATGGAAATACATTTGAATACTGGAAACCAGCCGATATGGAAGTATTAATGGATTAGATAAATTAGATAAATTAGATAGGATAAAAAAATTAGCACATTTAGTGCTTTTTATTTTTTTTTTGATTGTTTTTGATTTTTGATTAATTTATTTACATATGAATATACATATACATATACATATACATATACATCAAAAAATATTAACATTAAATATTAAATATTAAACATTTAGAATAAACCTATATATTGTCTAGGCTTAGAATTTTTATAAACTGTTATTGTATCCCTCTGCTATACGCTTACAAAATTTTTCAGCCGATTTTGGAAATATTCTACGAATTGAATTTGTAGAGTCAATTACGTCATTATTCGACATAGATGAATCTTCCTCTGGAATTGTCGGTAATACATTAGTTAAACAAAAATTAGATCTACGTATAACAGAAGAAGAAGAAGAATGTTGAAACAATTCCATTCCCTTTGTTGGAGAAGTTGGGGAAGTTGGGGAAAGGGGAGAAGATGGAGAAGATGGAGAAGTTGGTGAAGATTCCATTCTTAGTGAATGTTGCTTGAATGCTTTTGTTAAAACATAAATAATAATGAGCTTATCCTTAAATAAATAATTCAATTATTATCTTTTTTTATGTATTTTTCTTTTTTTCATTGTTTATTGTTTATTGTTTATGATTCTAAAAAAATTAGCACATTTAGTGCTTTTTATTTTTTTTATTTTTTTTTGATTTTTTAGTAATTTATTTACAATACATATATAAAATACAAAGCCAAAGCAGACTTATTATAGACTGGAAAGCTCTGTCATGAGAGAAGTTTTCTCTGCTATGAGTTGAGTTTGCTCTTGAAAAAGAGAGTTTATCTCTGCGATTTCATCTTCGCTAACACCTGGGATTAAAGTTGACAGAACATCTTCATTATCCGCCAGTCTATATTCAATTTCCGCCAGTTGATATTCAATTTCCGCCTGACGTATACCTTCCTTAAAGGCACGTGCGATGTCTTCTGGTTTGAGACCAGGTTGTGGTTCCTGCATAAATACATCATCACATGTTGGTATTTGACCAAAGACAAAGTTTTCAAAATTTGTCATCGTTCCAGGAACACCCCCACAAAACTGAATAAAGTCAAGCTGTTCTTTTTCCAGTCCTGGAAACTCTTCAACCTTTCGTCTTTTTGAATTACTCTGTTCTTCGTCAAATTCATTACCATCATAATTTGCCATTCTGTACTTGAAGGGATGATAATGTTGATAAAATAAGTAATTAATAAAAATAAAACTCAATTATTGTTTAATTTTATGTTTTTACTAAAATAAAATAAAAAAATTGTTTAATTTTATTTTGTGAGATAATTTTATCTTTTTTATTTATTGAGATTACTATAAGATATTAGTTAAAGATAATCGTGCTAATTCAGCAACTGTCTGGTTTTGTAGAGTTTGCATCTTTGTGCTCTCGTAGTGCCGACGATACAGTTCCTGTAAAACAGGAACGTTTGTCATCATGGCAATAAGTTTTACCATGGGGTTTGTGTTTTTGCTTGCGGTTATACATTCGACGTAAACCTGATGTTTACGGGTTGTAACGAGACCAATGTCTTTGTCTAACACCATTTCGTATACATACATTGCAAGCAGCGGAAATGTTTGTTCACAATACATTTTGGGAATATATTTATCATTTATCCTTTTAATGCAAGATACCATATAAAGGAGATTATCTTTCGTACTCACTTTCTGTATTATTTTTACAATTAAATCTAACACACCCCCATGTTGTGCAAGAATTGTTTTTATATGAGATGGTAAGGAGACAAAAATTCTCCATATATGAGGGTGAAATACGGGATCAAGATAAACCATTTATAATGTATTTAGGTTATAAGATAATAATTAAAATAAATTATTATACTATTTCAATTTTTGATATTTTATTTGTTTTTTCTTTATTTTGTAAAATATTACAAAATTACATATCATTTAATACATAATACAACAAGCAATACAACAAGCAATACAACAAGCAATACAATAAACAATACAACAAGCAATACAACAAGCAATACAATAAACTAAAAATGTCTATAACACATTCTAAATATACCATGACTCCAATTAAAACAGCAGAGACAGATTCATTGACAACATCATATAATATACCAATGATATCAGAGAATTGCCGTATTACAGATACTCGAAAACTCAAAGATTTCAAGGAACAAACATTTGGAGGATATAATATTGCACAAGCAAGCTCAGCATTAGAAAAAGCGATTATGGAAGATAAGATTGAACCCGCATTGCATTGGGCGCTCCAACTTTTCCTTTCAGGTATTGTAGGGTCTTTATGGTCAAAGCTAATAACATTTGCAAGTAAAAATATAAATATTCATAACCCACGATTGCCAGAATTTATCTATAATAAAAATCAACAATGGCAATCTATTATCGATAATACAAAATTTACAAAGGATAATATATTATTATTGCGTAATCATCCAACTATTAGATTATTGCTTGCAGAAATGGTTGCAGTTCTTGTATTATCTAAAAAACGCAAAATTAATCAACTCCCTAAAATAAAAAAGGAGGAATTTATTATTGATAATTTTAGGGCAAAGTTAGAGGCAAAGGATAGTAGGCTTGTAGATAGTATAATAGAGGATGGGGACCCAAGTGAAATACGAATTGCTATTAATGAAATGGCATATCATATACATCATAAAAATGTTTCAAAATCCCTATATTGGCTAAATTGGATAATTGAATGGGAAAAAATAAATTCTAAAAAATATGGTAAATATGAATGTGCATCTAGAAGCATAGAAGGTGTTGATTCCAAATATTTTAAAGATGTTGTATGGCTTATATGGTCAGTTATACAGAAGATTAAACATTTAAATAATGGTATCGGTGGTATGGGTTCAAATGAATGTAATAAACAAATTCAAAGTATTTATAAAATATATACTAATAAATTTACACCTGCAACACGTGGTAAACGCCAGAATTATATTATATGGTGTATTTTATATCTTACAGATACAGTAGATTATTTAATACCTTTAATAGATAGACCACAGATTCTGTTTCAAAGCATTTTGGGTTTTGATAAAATTGTCTCTACACTAAAATCTCAACAGGTTGTACATATAGTTAATAATGAATTGCTAAATGTAGTTGTTGAAGATAATTATATGAAACCTGAAAAACAAAGGGAAATGGAGGAGTCATTAAGACGTAAGGAAATAGAAAAGCAACTTGCACAAAAACAACAACTTGCAAGACAAAAGAAAATTAATGTTTCGAGCCTTGATAAATTAACAGAAATTAGCAAGTTAGATAAATACATGCATTAGTAAGCTTTATTTATCATTATCATTATCATTATCATTATCATTATTAGGATTTACTAATTTTTGTTTGTGTTATAGTATATTTCTAAAAAATATAAATAAATATTAGATACATATTAGATACATATCTAGATACATATCTAGATACAATACAAAAACTATTTAAATATTTAGATAGTTAAATATGAAATCCTATAATATATCAATAACTTTTGAAAAATATATATATAATAAAAAATGGGAAATAAATAATGGAAATGAAGATGAACAAGATGGTAAAGATAGACAAGATGAACAAGATGGTCTAGACATTGAATCTTTATTTATTGAATTACAAAACTATATAAAACTATATAATATTAATGATGAAACTCCAGATATAGGTCTAGATATAAAAGATTTTTATTTTATAAAAGATAATAAATTACTATCATCAAATACTAAACTAATACTAAGTAATTGCGATATACATAATACAATTTCTATTTCATGTTATAGAAAACAAAGAGGAGGTGATGATATTTTAGATGCTATTTTAGATGCTATTTTTTCAGTATTTGATGTAATTGTTAAACCAATTGTAATGATTGGTAATGTAATTATATTTTTAATTAAAATAGTATTTTGGTTAATTAAATTTATAATATGGTTAGTTCAATTTGTATTGTGGGTTTTTACAGATTTATTAAATCCTAAAAACTTTCTAGCTGATTTTGTTGGTTCGATTATGTTAATAATACAAACAATATTTGGAAGTATATTTAATATTTGCATGGCTTTATTTTCAAATGCTGTTAACACACTTGGTGGATGGATGCAAGGATTCTGGGGTTGGGATATGTCAGGTCTTACTAAAAATGATAAAAATAGTTTATATTTTAAGAGTTTCGATAAAACAAATGGGCAGAAAAGTTATATTACAAATACAAATACAGTTCCATTTAGTATAATATTAGGAACAGTTCTGTGTCCTCCAATGGGCGTATTTATGGATATGGGAGCAACCGGATGGTTTAATGTAATGATATGTGCTTTATTGACATTATTATTCTATCTACCAGGTTTATGCTATGCATTACTAATTATATATGCCTAGTATAGATCTTTGTGTATTTTGAAATTTCAAAATTTCGATTGTATTCTAATAAAACATATCTAATATTAGAATAGCAGAATAACAGAATAGCAGAGAATGTCAAAGAATAAATATTTATATATTAATAATCATATCTTGTATCTAGATACAATATGTGAAAGTATAAATAATCATAATACTTCAATAACAGAAATCATAGATTATTTAAAAACACCAAATACAAAAACACCAAATACAAAAACACCAAATACAAAAACACCAAATACAAAAACACCAAATACAAAAACACCTTACAAACATAATATTTATAACATACAATCAAATAATAACTATTATATACTAAATAATAATGGTAAATTAATATCAAAAAATACAAACATAGAAAACTTATATAATCAATCAATATATTTAATAGAAAGGCAAAATGGAGGTAGTATTATTGATGCTTTTATGAGTATTGTTAAATTAGGAGAATTTTTTGTTCTTATAGCTAAAGGAATAATATGGTTTATTAAGTTTATTGCATGGTTTCTTCAATTTGTATTCTGGTTTTTTGTAGATTTTCTAAATCCAGTAACATTTTGTCAAGATTTTTTTAATAGTTTAATGATAATTGTTATTGGTGTATGTAAATTTCCATTTGATATATTACGGGCTTTGTTTGCAACTGCTGTTAATACACTTGGTGGATGGATGCAAGGATTCTGGGGATGGGATATGTCAGGTCTTACTAAAAATGATAAAGATAGCGTATATTTTAAGAGTTTCGATAGATTAAACGGACAGAAAAGTTATTTAACAAATACAAATACAGTTCCATTTAGTATAATATTAGGAACAATATTATGTCCTCCAATGGGCGTATTCATGGATATGGGTGTAAGTGGATGGTTTAATATATTAATATGTGCTTTACTAACATTATTATTCTATCTACCAGGTTTATGCTATGCACTATTAATTATATATGCATGATATGTATGATATGCATGATATATATGATATGCATGATTTGTTTGTTTTTATTTTACTAAATATATCTAATCTTACAATAAATATTAAATACATACAAACTATCATAAATTATCATAAAATATACATATACATCATAAAATTCTATATACATATACATATACATCATGCCACAACCTGATCCAAGAGATATTCAAGTTAGTGATCCAAATGATTTTACTTATGTATCTATAAAAAATTGGCAGAGAAAACAATCAATTATCAATGGAGAAGATAAAATGTCAAGTTTAGTAGGTCGCCCTGGACCAATTACTGGATTAGTTTTATCATTATTCGATATATTCACTACTATAATACTAAAATTAACATTTAATTTTTTTAGTATTTGTTCTTATGCATTTAATTGGATATATAATTTATTTTTTGGTAATTTCAAAGGTATTTTACCAACATCTGTTATTGGTGGTTCTGTATTTAGCATGAAATTCTTTAGATATACATTAACTGTTTTAATGCCTCCATTTGGAGTTATGATTTCAAAAGGACTATATGGTTGGTTTAATGTTGCTATTTGCATGTTAATTACATATGTTAATTTTATTGCTGGGATTATATATGCATTTGTTATTACAGCCAGAAATAGATATGCTGACCAATATGAAGACCGTGAAGTTGAAAATGCTTTGAAAAACAATTCTCCATTAATAGATATTTTTGTAGATAAAAAAGCATTTTTTGGAACTATTGCATTTTTTACTATATTAACATTATTTATAGTATTTTGTTTTAGTTATTTTTAGAATAGTTTTATAATTGATTCTTGATTATTTTTGATTATTTTTGATTATTTTTGATTATTTTGATTAGTTTTTTATGTTATTAAAGTGTAAATATATATCTAGAATATATCTGTAAATATATATCTAGAATATATCTATAAATATAATAAATATCAATAGTAGTTTTTTTGATAAATAAGTTCATATTAAGTTCAATACTATAAAATGTCTAGTCTTGATATGTCAGCTGACTTGGCAAAAAATCCATGGACACTTAACGATAAGGTTTTATATGGTGGGTTAGGTTATGGTGCATTTTCTTTGCCATCAAATTTTTTTAAAATTATAATATGTGTTTTATTCCCTCCACTAGCACAAGTAATAAATATTCTTGGTAATACTATAACAACAACATTTCCATTTACTACATGGGAATCATTTAAACTTCTTTTTACACCAGATAATTTTCAAAAACTCATATATAGTTTCATGCTAACTACATTTTTCTATATCCCCGGACTTGTATATGTTCTTGGAAATATAGTTGATACAGATCTAAAAAAAAACAATAAATCAAAATAAATATAAAATATCAAAATAAATATAAAATATCAAAATAAATCATAAAACTATAAATAAATTATAAATAAATATAAAATATCAAAATAATATATATAGACTATATAGACTGTATATATATTGAATAAATATTGAATAAATATGTATAAAACAAACAAACAAAATAATGTAAAGAAGGAAAAAAATGTAATAGAAAAATTTGATTCAAATGAAGATACTGCTAATGCATTTGCATTAGGTTATGACTATGCAGCATATGGCGTTAAGTGGGCATATGATTATGTTGATAATAGTGATTTTTTAGGTGGTAATAGTGATTTTGACGGCACAGATGCTGCTGAATATGATATTTATACTGATAATTACAATTTAGTTGACCGTGTTTTATATGGAGGGATGATGTCTGGTGCAATAGTTATACCCACAAATTTTTTTAAAATAATATTTTCAATAATATTTCCTCCAATAGGAACACTACTTGATATTATTGAAGATGAAATATTAGCGTCATTTCCGTGGATAACATGGAATACTATTAAAAAAATTTTTGATTATGAAAATCTAAATAAAATAATATATACATTTATTCTTACAAGTATGTTTTATATTCCTGGTCTTATATATGCATTGGCAAATCTTACAACAAATGGTCCTACTGTTAAAGGTGTTATAAGATGTAATCCAGATACTGGTAAATGTATTGATGTTTCATCTCTTGAAGATAAAGAATAATAATTTTGCTTATACCTATATCTATAACTATAACTATATCTATAACTATATCTATAACTATATCTATAACTATATCTATAACTATAACTATATCTATAAAAATTGATTTATTTCTATATAATTAAAATAAGTATAAAAACAAATAAGTATAATATTAAAACATATCTAGAACTATATATTAAATTATATCATCTTCATTTATCTATAAATGTCAAAACGCTTAACTATATCTATTTCGCAAATTGCACCATTAGTAGGTCTAGATGCATATAATAATTTCCCAAGAATTATTTGCGATTTATGGAGAAAATATAAACCAATTGAATTTAAATTATTAGAATCTCAATTAAAATTGCAAGGACTAAATATTGCAACATCAAGCGATATGAATGATATTTGGGAGGCAGATGAAGCATTAGGAACTAATATTCTACAACAAGTTAAAGACTTGAATTCTAATACAGATAAAACCAGTAGTTCAATGGTTTCACAACAAGAGGCAATTACTAAATATATTAATGATAATGAAAAACTATCAGGTCTAGATACAAAACAAAAGGTCGAATTATCAAAAAAAGTATGTTCTGCAACTAATAAAATGCATGGTATAATAAATGAAGATTCCATTTTAGCAGAATTTTGCAGATTGAGTGAAAAAACAATTAAAGAAACACAAGCTTGGCTAGAAATACCAATTTTGACTAATATACCTAATATTAATCATAATAATATCAATCATACTGCCAATATTAATACTAATATACAAATTGCATGGGTTTTAGTTGGTAAATATGATGCAATAACAACTGATAATGAATTAATAGAAGCCAAGATGAGACAAAAAGCTCTCTTTAAAAAAGTTCGTGATTATGAAAATGTACAAGTTCAACTTTATTTACATGCATTAAAATTTGAACAGGCATACTTGGTAGAATCATATACAAATAAAAAAGGCATTAATCAAATATATGTTAATGAAATAAAATATGATAAATGCTATGTAAATGATATAGTACTTAAAAGAATTATTAGATTTATTAGATTCTTTGAAATGTTTTTAGAAGATGGAAGTTCTAATATTAGAGAATCATTAATGAAAGGTGATAAAGATCGCAAAATATATAAACAATATGAAAGAGAATATTTGGATATTGATACTAAAACTGAAAGCGAAACATCTTATTAGCCTAATAGCCTAATATCATATAGCCTAATATCATATAGCATATCTAATGCGTTCATAATAAGTTAATAATTACTGATATATAATCGAATAATAATCATTTTATTCATCGTAATCATATATATAATGTAATAGCTTAAAGATTTAGTATCTAGATAGATTACTAAATAAAAATAATAGTATTTATTTTGTATTTTAATATTTTTTTGTATTTCTAACTAAAATTAATTATAACAAACTTATACAAACTTATACAAACTTATACAAACTTA
>Ga0214919_10004961_pt1 | contig 19135 bp, 31 predicted proteins | sample LL1503_MetaG_FD_177994 | JGI IMG/M metagenome (GOLD analysis project Ga0214919, IMG submission 177994) | Freshwater microbial communities from Lake Lanier, Atlanta, Georgia, United States - LL-1503 | ecosystem: Environmental > Aquatic > Freshwater > Lake | place: USA: Georgia | collected...
CATCAGCGGCGACTTGATGAAGTTCTTCGAGGCCAAGGATGTGGTGGCAAAGGCAGCGGTAAAACCCAAGGGGTTTGCCAAGAGCGATACGGCGGTGGCGTTTGAAACAGTGATGCAGTTGAAGCAATTGCAGGATGCAGAAGCGGAATTGAAACAGATGTTGATCTGGAGTGGTAACGATGATGTCTGGAACGCCATCATGCTTGAGCGCAACAGGATGGTGACAGAGCGCAAGAAGGCAGAGGCTGAAGTGGCTCACGCCAAGGCGGTGAGAGCAGAAGAGATCAGCGACATTGTGAACTTTGGATTATGGTCTGCGCTGGTGTCATCTATAGTTGGGCTGGTGGCTTGGTTGACATGGCAAATTGTCGGAGATGGAAGATGAAAGCAAAACTTACTTTTGCCGTAACCCTGATGGTAAGTATGACCTTGTGTGTTGTTGTCCTGTCAATGTCCGGTGTAATGCTGATGGGACTGTTTGACGAGAAGGTGGACAACAACAAGATTTTTGAGTTGGTTGGCCCTGCGTTTCAAACTATTGTTGGTGGCTTTATCGGCCTATTGGCTGGCGTCAAACTATCGCATGAGGAAGAAAAGAAATGCTAACCCTACTCTCCACCCTAATCTCTTTCCTTGCCGGTGGCCTGCCCAAGCTGCTGGGTTTCTTCCAAGACCGCGCCGACAAGAGCCACGAACTCACGATGGCAAGGCTCCAGACGGAGCGTGAACTGGAGCTACGCAAGGCTGGCTTTGAGGCCGCGCAGCGGGTGGAGGAGATAAAGGTCGAGGGTCAAGCCATTGAAGCAGAGGCGTCAGAACGGGCTGCACTGTACGCGCACGACATAGCCATAGGTCAGGGAGCCAGCCAGTGGATGGTCAACCTGCGCTCTGGTGTGCGCCCGATACTGACCTACGGATTCTTCGCCCTGTTTGCCTTTGTCGAGATCGGTGGCTTTGTGTACGCATGGCATCGGGACATTGCCTTTGACGTTTTGGTTGCCAAGTTGTGGGACGCCGACACCCAGATCATCTTTGCATCAATCATCAGCTTCCATTTTGGTGGACGAGCGTTTAAAGGTGGCAAGGATTGAAAGTTTCTGATCGTTGCAAAGAGATGATCAAGCACCACGAGGGGGTGCGGTACAAACCGTACCGTTGCCCAGCAAAATTATGGACTGTGGGAGTAGGTCATGTTCTTTACCCAGATCAAGGTCGCTTACCTTTGGACCAAAGAGACTCTTATCCGCTGGAACCAAATGACAACCGTACTTTTTCAAAAGACGAAGTAGATGGAACCCTTAGTACTGATCTCATCCGATTTGAAGTTGGGGTCGCCAGACTTTTTCCTTTGGTGCTTACCCCAGGCCAGAACGATGCTCTTGTCAGCTTTAGCTTTAATTTGGGTTTGGGGGGCGTACAGCGAAGCACCCTCCGTTCAAAGATGCTTCGGGGCGAGATTGAAGAGGCGGCAGACGAGTTCTTGAAGTTTACGAGGGGCGGGGGTAAAATTCTGCCGGGTCTAGTCAAGCGCAGAAACGATGAACGAGCTTTATTTTTATCTTCAAAGAAAAAATGAAAACACCAGCCTGGCAACGCAAGGAGGGACAGAATCCAAAAGGTGGCCTCAACGCTGCTGGACGGGCGAGTCTGAAGGCGGCTGGGCAAAACATCAAGCCACCCGTCAAGTCTGGTGACAACCCGCGCAGGGCAAGTTTCCTTGCACGAATGGGCAATATGCCTGGTCCAGAGCGCAAGGACGGTGAACCCACTCGGCTGCTGCTAAGTCTCAATGCTTGGGGAGCCAGTTCTAAGGCAGACGCTAGGTCCAAGGCCAAGGCCATTTCAGCTAGAAACAAGAAATGACACTACCATGTTGATGCCACTCAAGATACCAGCAGGCGTATACCGCAACGGCACCGAGTACCAGAGCATGGGGCGGTGGTTCAATGCCAACCTGGTGCGCTGGTTTGAGGGTACGCTCAGACCCGTTGGCGGCTGGCGCAAGAGATCATCTAGCCAGGTGACGGGAACCTGCAGGGGCATCATCAACTGGCGGGATGACAGTTCAGCGCGATGGATTGTTGCCGGGACAAACACCAAGCTGTTTGTGATGAGTCAAACCGGAACCCTCAAGGACATCACGCCAACAACCTTCACACCAGGCAATGCAAATGCAAATTTGCTTGTGGGCTACGGGTACAACAACTATGGCACCTTTGCCTATGGTGTCGAGCGACCCGACAGCGGAGCCATCATCAACGCAGCCACCTGGTCAATGGACACCTGGGGCGAGTACTGGGTGGGCTGCTGCACCAGCGATGGTCAGTTGCTGGAGTGGCAGCTTGGATTCACAACACCCACCAAGGCTGTTGCCATTGTCAATGCACCCACAGGCTGCGCGGCGGTGATGACAACCTCTGAGCGTTTTGTCTTTGCTTTGGGTGCCAGCAACAACCCGAGGCTGGTGGCATGGTCTGACCAGGAGGACAACACCACCTGGACACCAGCCGCCAACAACCAGGCAGGCAGCTTTGAGCTGACCACTGTCGGGTCCATCCTGGCAGGTAAGCGAGTGCGTGGCGTCAACCTGATATTCACTGACGTTGATGTCCATACCTCAAGCTACATTGGTCAGCCGTTCGTGTTCTCATTTGAGAAGGCTGGCTCTGGTTGCGGCTTGATCGGACCCCAAGCTGTTGCGGCTATTGACACTGCTGCCATCTGGATGAGCAGGTCAGGATTTTGGATTTACGATGGCTACGTCAAGCCACTGCCAAGCGACATTGGTGACTTTGTGTTCAGCAATATGAACTTTGAGCAGGCCAGCAAGGTGTATGCGGTCCACAACTCAAAGTTTGGTGAAATCTGGTGGTTCTACACCAGCGTAAACAGCCTTGAGAATGACAGTTACTGCATCTACAACTACCGCGAGAATCACTGGAGTCTGGGTACATTGTCCAGGCTGGCTGGTGTTGACAAGGGCGTCTTCAACAACCCATTGATGGTCAGTTCTGACGGGTTCATCTACGAGCATGAGGTGGGCTTTGCCTACGACAGCCAAACCATCTTCGCAGAGTCAGGCCCAGTTCAGATTGGCAATGGTGATCAGATCATGCAGGTTCGGCAGGTGATACCTGACGAGTCCAACCTGGGTGATGTGAGCATCAGCTTCAGCAGCCGCCTCTACCCAACTGGGGCAGAAACCAGCTTTGGACCATTCACCAGCGCCAACCCGACAGATGCCAGGTTCAGTGGACGCCAGGTCAAGATGAAGGTGACATCAGACAGCCTGAGTGATTGGCGGGTGGGGGTGATGCGTCTGGATGCAGTGCCAGCCGGGAAGCGGTAATGAAGATTCCAACCCCACCGCCAACCTACACACCAGTGGCAGAGTCCCAGCGTAACTTCCTCTTGGAAAACGCTGACAGGCAAAACCGCAAGATCAATGCGGACGTTGAGATCAGCAGCAGCAAGCTGATACTGACCTCGCCCAACGGGAGCAGGTTCTCTGTGGTGGTCAGCAATGCAGGGGCATTGTCGGCAACGGCGCTATGACAGATTTTGATAGGATGCTAGAGTTAAGGCCAGAAATCGAAAAAGCCTTAAAATATTCGTTAGACACTCACACATTTGATGATGTCGTTGAGTTGGTCCAGCAAGCCAAGATGCAATTCTGGCCTGGAAGAAGTTCGGTGATTGTGACGGAGATCGTTCTCCATCCACGACAAAAATGCCTCAACTACTTTTTAGCAGCAGGCGAGATGAACGAATTAGCAATGATGACGCCACTCATTGAGTCCTGGGGCAAGGGACTTGGATGCACTCGCGTCACACTTGCTGGACGCAAGGGCTGGCAGCGGACATTCCTAGCAAAGACGGGTTACACACCACAGTGGTGGATTATGAGCAAGGAGTTGTAGCATGGCACTGACGCAACAGGAACTTTTCAATTTACAAAGGTTTGCGCCCATCACAAGGCCAACCTCGCCTTATTCAAGTATGAATAATCCAGCTCAACTAGCCCAGCCATTGCTTTCCGACATCCAGGCTGCAATGAGATCATCAAACCCATATGCCTCTCTGATGGGATTGACGACAAAACAAAGAGCAGCAGATTCAATGGGTGGCTTTGACCCATCAATTTACAAGAAGTTGCCAGGTTTGCTGACCACGCCAGCCGCTGGTACTGTCGGTGGAAGCGGTGGCGGTGGCGGTAATGTTGTTGTTGGTAGTGGTGGGAACGGCGGTGGTAATTTAGGCGTTGGCCCAGGACAAGGCGTAAGTTCTAATACACAACAAACAGCGTTATCGCTAATTTCATTGGCAGATAAATATCCTGCTATTCTGCCTGGTGGTATTCTTGCCAAACTTCTTGGATTGCTTGGTGGAAAAATAGCAGATTCCCAAATTGACAAAATGGCTGAGGCGCAAAAAGCGTTGGAAGCAATAGATAAACAAAACGCAGCAGCATTAGAAAGCGGTTCCTCCAGGACATTTGACCCCTATGGCGGGACAAAAGGAGTCATGTCGGTAAGTGATAAAGACGGAAATGTCAGATCATTTGATCCTTATGCCGGGGATTCTGCAAAAGATGCTGACAGAGCTGCTGCGCTTTCAGCATCACTTGGCCCTGCCCCAACCCCTAATGTTGCACCTGCTGCAGACACCAGCACTGCTGTACCTGGTATATCGGGTTTATTAGGTGTTGACACTGCCCTTGACAATCTTGGAGATAGACCAGAATCTAATCCTATTGCGTCACTACCAACACTTGGGTACACCGGAACTACGTTAGGACTACTCGGTGATTTTCTTGGCGGTAGTGCGATTTCTCTAAATCCTGCCCCGGTAGAAACAAAAGAAGCAACACCAAATCCAGCACAAGCACTACAGGCGCAAAGAGACGCAGACGCAGCAACAGCCTCTATGGGCCGTGATGCTCGGGTTGATGCAGCAAACAGGGCGGCAGGAAACGCAGCTTATGGCGGTGGTGGTGGCTACGGCAGTGGTGGAGGAGCAGGGGGAAGTCAACCGGGAGGCAGCGGTACAGGTGTTGGCGGTTACGGTCCCCAAGCCAAAGGTGGCCTAATCACCCCACGGGATGTCAAAGGACCAAACCCACCTGGACCAGACGATGGTCAAGCGTCTTTAGACATTGGCGAGTACGTCATTCGCAAGAGCGCAGTGAAAAAATACGGCTCAAATATTTTCGAGAAAATCAACGCTGGGCAAATTCCCGCCAAGCGTTTGAAATCATTGTTGGAGTAACACCATGAGCAAAAGCGGCAGCAGCCAAACATCTACGACAACGATTGACCCAGACCTCAAGAACGCCTACCTCCAAAACTTGGAGCAGGCGCAGGGTGTTGCGGAGGCATTGCCAGTCAGGCAGTTTGCAGATTTCAACCCAATCTACCGGGCTGGTGAGGAGCAACTGGTTAACACTGCCATTGCAGGCAGGGGAATTGGGACCACGAATGTTGCAGCAGAGTACGCCAACCAAGCTGCCCAGTTTCAGCCCTACTACACGGGCGGCATCAACGCTGGCATGAGCAATCAGGCTGGGGCTATGGGCTACACGCCTGGGGATGTCACGGCTGCTCAAAGCAACATGAGCAATATTGGGCAGTACATGAACCCGTACACCGAGCAGGTCATCAGGAACAACCTGGGTGACATTGAGTCAGCACGGCAGGCAGCAGTGCAACAGATGGGTGAGGCCGCAACCAGGGCAAAGGCGTTTGGCGGTACGAGGCAGGGTGTTGCGGAGGCCGCAACCAACAAAGCCTATGCTGACAAGGCGGCGCAGATGTCAGCCCAACTGCGCCAGCAGGGGTTTGACACTGGCGCCAACCTGATGCAGCAAGACTTGCAGCGGCAGCAGCAGGCCGCACTGCAGCAGGCATCACAGGGTGCTGCTGCTGGTCAGTTTGGTGCAGGCGCACTCAACCAGGCTGCACTGCAAAACGCTGCAGCAATGAACGAGATGCAGAGGTACAACGCCTCTCTTGCACAGCAGAGTGATCTTGCCAACCAGCAAGCCTATGCTGCCGCCAATGCACAGCGCCTGGCTGCTGCAGGCCAACTAGGTTCGCTTGGGCAACAGCAACAGACTATGGGCCTAGAGGGAGGAAGAGCTGTGATGGGAGCAGGATCAGCGCGGCAAGGGCTTAGCCAGCAAGAGTTAGATGCCATGCGCGGCATTGGCGTGGAGAAGCTGGGCATTACCCAGGGTGCAATGTCAACTGCACTGCCAAACGCTGGAAGCAGCACCTCAACACCAACCACCAGGAATGCCTTATCTGGCGCACTGGGCGGTGCTGGATACGGGTACCAGTTCGGTGGTCTTCCAGGTGCTGCAATTGGCGGTCTTCTTGGATTGTTAGGCTAGGAGAATCAATCATGGCTGAATTTAACCTTGAGGGTCTGCTGGGAAATATAGGCAGCGCCTTTGGCGGTGGCGGCGGTAACTACCTGGACGAGTACCTGACGCCAGAGCAGAGGGCTGCAATGCAACGCAATGCCATGCTGGCAGCGTCAGCAGCCTTGCTGAAGGCTGGTGGAGAAAGCACCCGGCGCATTGGCATTGGTGAGGCTCTAGGTGGAGCGTTTGAGGCAGGCCAGGCCGGGTACGAGAAAGCGCAGACGGGTGCATTGACCCAGATGGCGCTGAAGCAGAAGCTGGACGAGGCGAAGAAGGCGAAGGCGTTGAATGCTGCCTTGGCGGGAATCATGGGGGCACCAGTAGCAGGTGACATGGAGTCACCAGCCGCCACCGCAAATCAATTGATGCAGGCTGGACGGGCGGCAATTGCTGCTGGAGACTTCACCAGAGGCTTTGACTTTTACAAGCAAGCCAGAGAAGTAAATCCTCGGGATGAGGTGCAGGGTGGATTGACTCAGCTCACAGATGAGGCTGGAAACCCCATCATGGTTCAGCAATTCAAAAGCGGAAAATTTCAAACTGCGCCAGGGTACGGACCACCAAGGGAGATGGTATTGCAAGATGTTGGTGGTAAATTGATTGCCATTGATAAAAATAGGATGCAAACAGGAAGTGAATTCACTTTAGGCATGACGCCTTATCAAAAATTCCAATCAGATGCTGAGTTGCAGAAACTTGGCATGAGTAGAGAGGAGCTGGACGCCAAACTCAAGAATGATGCACAGCGACTAAGCATCAGCGAAAGAGAGCTGGCACTGGCAGTTAAGCGTTTCGGTTTGAGTGAGCAGGAGTTTGTGAGAGGCAACTACCAGGTGGAGCAGGCTGAGAATGGAAACTTTGTCTATGTTTCCAAGGTGCCGGGTATGCCTTCCATTCCAGTGCCAGGCACTGGTGGTAAGCAACTCAGCGTTGGCATGACGCCAATCCAGCAAGCTGACCTGGCTATTCAACTCAGGCGCATAGGTTTGAGTGAGGCTGAATTTGCAAGAGGAAACTACGAGCTTAAAGAAGCAGACAACGGAACCTTCATGTACGTTTCCAAAGTTCCTGGTATGCCTTCCATTCCAGTTATGGGTGCTGGTGGTAATCCATTGACAGTGGGAATTCCTCCAGCGGAACAGGCAAGACTAAATATTTCGCTGCAGCAGCTTGGATTGAGCAAACAAGAGTTTGATCAGAAGGTCAAGCAAGACGCCCTGAGAATGGGTATTGACCAGCAGAACCTTGGTCTTGCATTGAAACGCTACAACTTGAGCTTATCCGAATTTGCAAGAGGAAATTACAAAGTCCAAGAAACTGAAACAGGATTCTCCTATATTCCAACCGTACCTGGACTGCCAACTATCCCCATCACTGGTGGTGGTGGTGAGCCACTGAAGGGTAAGGGAGGTGCGCTTACTGAAAGCCAATCCAATGCATTTGGCTTTGCCCAGCGGATGGAAAGGGTCAACGGCATTCTTGCACCACTTGAGGCGGTGGGTTCATATCCAGGTGTTGGGTCTGCTGTGGCTGGAGCAATACCATTTGTTGGAGGAGCTGCTCAAAGAACTGTTCAAAACTCTGATGTTCAACGATACCAGCAGGCGGCAAGTGATTGGATCAGGGCAAAACTTCGCAAGGAGTCTGGTGCAGCAATTGGGGTGGATGAGGCAAAGCAAGAGTACACCACCTACTTCCCAATGCCGGGTGACAGCGCAGCGGTTATTGAGCAGAAGCGACAGGCCAGAGAGCTTGCAACTAACGCCATGAAGACAAACGCAGGGAAAACTTACACTTCACCAGTGGTGCCTGTTGCGGCACCAGGTGCTGGTGGTGGAACCTTGACCTGGGACCCTGCCCAAAAGAAATTTGTGAATCGATAGGAATTTATCATGGCACAAACCATTAACGTCCTGGGCTACGGTCCTGTTTCATTCCCTGACGGGATGAGCATGGAGGAGATCACCAAGGCTCTGGAGCAACTTCCTGCATTGGGACCAGCAGCATCAGAGTCACGCACGATACCCCAGGAGCTGCTGCGCCAGGCTGGACTGACAGCCAGGGCGGCTGGTCCTATTGCTACTGGTGCGCTAATGGGTGGGGCTGTGGGCGGTCCTCCTGGTGCATTGGTGGGTGCTGCTGGAATGGGCCTGGGTCAGATGATTGGTGATCCACTGGTTAACCTGTTCAACCTGGCCACCAACAGCAACGTGCAGCCGCCATCCAAGGCACTGGACACCATGATGACAAGGATGGGCCTGCCAGAGCCTCAGAATGCAACTGAGCGCATCACGCAGGACGTTCTGAAAGCTGGCACTACTGCTGGTGGAATGGCTCGAGGTGCAACCACCATTGCTGACATCCTGGCTAAAGCTGCAGCACAGCGGGGTTTGGCTGCTGGTGTGACACCAAGCGTACTTAGCACCCTTGGGCAATACCCGGCGCAGCAGATGGCATCTGCTGGTACGGCTGGCGCTGCTGGTGGACTGTTGCGGGGGGGTGATGCTGGTCCAATGGCTCAGATGGGTGGTGCAATGCTGGCGGGAATGGTTACGCCTGGTGGTCCTAAGTTACCAATTACTCAAAAAGCCTTGTCAGTGCCTGGTGCAATGCTCAAGCCGTTCACAGAGGAGGGACGCCAGGTCATTGTTGGGAATGTGCTGAACAAAATAGCCACCAACCCAGAGCAGGCCATGAGGAACATGGAGATGTCTGCGCCACTGGTGCCTGGTGTACGTCCCACGGCGGCAGGTACAGCGCGTGACCCTGGCTTGGCTGGTGCAGAGACTGCCATCAGGGGTTTGGACACTGGTGGCAACCTGTTTGGTCAGCAGATCAACGCAAACCAGGAGGCCATACTCAACGCCTTCCGACAGATATCAGGCAAGCCTGGCTCAATCCCCTACGCTGAAGCCAAGCGTTCAGCGATTACAGCGCCAATGCGCGTGGCTGCATTCGAAGGCGTAACTGTTAGCCCTGAGACATTCCAAAGTGGAATTCAATTAGTGGTAAATCAAGCTATCAACAATGTAATGTCTAGTCCTGTTGGGGTTCGTAAGGACGTTGAGACAGCTATGAAATTTGCCGTAGATCGTGTGAAGTTAGCAAAGACTCCAGAGGAGTTATACGAAGTTCGCAAGGATTTGGCTAAAGCAGCGCAAGGAGCATACAACCAAGAGAATCCTAGCCTAAGACTTGCAAGCGGTCAGTTAAAGGAAGTCATTGCAGCGGCAGATGATGTGATTGAAGCTGCTGCTCCTGGCTATGCTGCTTACATGGCAAAGTACAAAAAATCTTCCAGTGCCATTGACCAGATGAAATTGCTCCAAGGCATTGAGGCCAAGGTTACAACGGGACTGCCCAACCTCAGTACGGGTAACCCGGTCCTGGCGGCATCAGCACTTCGCAGGCAGCTTGCTGCTGCACAAGATGAGCTAGGCACCCAGCTATCACCATCAGCGCAGAGCAAACTGGACAACATCATCAACGAGATCAACAGGGGCATGGCGGCAACCTCACCCGGCATCAAGCCACCAGGCTCAGACACCTTCAAGAATATGTCAATGGGCAATCTCATTGGTAAGATTTTCAGCGAGTCGATGGCAAGCAACACCACCCTCAGAACAATGTCCAGGCCGTTGGACTTTCTTTACAAGCTGCCTGATGAGCAGATTCAGCAGTTGCTGGTGCAGGCCATGCTGGACCCCAAGCTGGCGGCGATGATGATGGCGAAGGCGAATATCATGCGGGTGGAGCCACTGGCAACATCACTGCGCCAGAAGGCACAGCAACTAGGTTTTGGAACTTTAATAGGAGCATCACAATGAGCAAGCTATCTCGGGACGACAACGGGCAACTAACTACCTTTGGCGCACTTGGCACCACCCAGGTGATGACGGTCACAGCCAGCAGTGTACAGTCCACGGCAGTGGCAACTGGCGTCACCATGCTGCGCCTGGCGAATGGCTCTGCAGCGCACTGCCACTTTGCCATTGGAGCCAGCCCTACCGCCAGCCTGACCACCTCACCGATGCTGCCAGCGAATGCCGTGGAGTATGTGGCCTGCGCCTCTGGTGACAAGGTGGCTGTGATTCGTGGCGCTACCGCCACCGATGTGTCCATCACTCAGATCAGCTAGGGGCGCATCATGGGGCTGTTGGATGATGATGAGCTGCTGAGAAGGCCAGCGTTTGGCGTCTTCCCCCAAATGCAGCCCAGGCGCAGGTTGCAGGACCGTGAGGCATCAGCCAATGTCCCGCTGGACGTTACCCGTGGACGTTTGGCGGGACTGCTAGGGTTACTCCCTGACACCTTAAATTTCATGGGCCGCAGCCCGATGCCAACCGAGATGTTTGGCGAGACTCAATATGAGCCAGCACCTCAGATGCCTTATGGCTCCGAATACTACCTTCAGAATTTGCCACTTAAACCAACGTCCAGGATTGGTGAAGTGGCTGGGCAAGCAGGTGCCTTTGTGCCGTTGAACCCAATGCCAGCGGCAAGAGCAGTGGCGGCTGGTGCCAGGGCACTAGGTCCAACGGCAGTGGGCATGGGCGAGGGTTACTTGCAGCGGCAGGGGTTGATGCCTGGTGTGGTGCCAGAAGGTGAGTCTGCTGGATTGCTTGGCGGTCCAATCAAGCCGCAAGCACCAGTGTCCCCCATTGGGTTTTACTCAGCCGCCGAGCAAGCAGCATTGTCTTTGCCCCGCAAGTCAGGCACTGGTGATGCGTTTTTGAATGATTTGATGAAAGGGCAAGACGTTAAGAAAGATGAGCTCTCCTGGATGGGGTTAGATGAGTATCTGAAGGGTAAGCCTAATGTGACCAGGCAAGAGGTGCAAGACTTCATTGCTGGCAATAGGGTTGATGTGCAAGAGAGGCAGCTGGGCGCTGGAGATAAATCTCCTGTATTCAGCGAATTTAATCCTGATGAAAACAAGTTTTTTGTTTATACAAACGATGCAAGATTGCAAGGCGTGTATGACAACGCAGCAGAGGCAGATGCTTTTGTTGCAAAAACAAATTCAAACATACCTTATGGCCCTACCAAATACGAGCGTTACCAACTCCCCGGCGGTGAGAACTACCGTGAGATATTGCTGACGTTGCCAGCAGCAGGTGAAGATGTGCAAAAACTTAATCAAATTTCTATGCAATTGCATGGCAAGCCATATACCGAAATAATGGCTGATACATCTGAAATGGCAAAGATGCGACTTGCTGTTAAAAGAGAATATAAAAATCAATTTGGAGAAAGTGGACAAAATGCACAAGATAGAGGAATGTATCGCTCCTCCCACTTTGACCAACCCAACATATTGGCGCACATGAGGGTCAATGACCGCATTGATGCTGATGGCAAGAAGATGCTATTGATTGAGGAAGTGCAATCCGATTGGCATCAAGCTGGTAGGGAGAAGGGGTACAACACCAAAGAAAGTTTGGAAAAATGGTATAGACAAAACAAACTTGATGATGACCCATCTTTTGCTGACTTAAATAGTGAACAAAGAAGCGTTATTGAGCGTAATAGAAGTGCTGGAATGGGTGGTGGTAATGCAGTACCAGACGCACCCTTCAAAGGCACCTGGCATCAACTGGCGCTGAAACGGGCGCTGAAGTACGCTGCTGACAATGGCTATGACCGAGTTGGCTTGACAACAGGCAGGCAGCAGATTGACCGATACAGCAAGGAATTGCGCCAGAATGTAGATGAATTTCAATTCTTCCCAATTGGCAATCAAAACAACATTTTAATTAGTGCAAAAAAGGGCGGCAAGCAAACCTTTAGCGGAACTGTTGCAGACGGTATATTCATTGATGGCCCAGCGGAAGGCAAAACCGTAACAGAAGTATTGGGTAAATCAATGGCAAAGCAGATTGCCGAAAAGAAAGACGGAGTTATCAAAGGTGATGACCTGACCATTGGCGGCGAAGGCATGAAAGCCTATTACGATGAGATTTATCCAGCGTTCTTTGAAAAGCAAGGCAAGAAGTACAACGCAAAGACGGGTGAGACAAGAATCAAGACAGGCCAAGGTATACCAGGCGGTGCGCCAGTTCGCTATATTGACATCAGCCCTGAGATGCGTGGCGGTGTCAAGAAAGGCCAGCCGCTGTTTACCGCTGCACCGATTGGTGGCATTGGCCTGGGGGCCGGGACGCAGGACAATGAAATGCCTGATGCCGTGCGCCAGTACATGGCAAACCCAGCATCAGGTTTATTGCAAGACGAAGATGAGCGCAAAAAACTAGGTGGTTTGCTGTTCCGCTAGGGATGCGGACAATCATCTGGCACAAACGCCAGGCAGTGGACGCCAGCGTATTTCGTCCTAGTCTGGACCCACCTATCAATGTAAGTGTCAGGCATCAGCGCGAGTGACCTGCTGATTTGGGATGCGCCAATGTCAAGCGCGAGTGACAGCTCACTGGCGGTCATGCCATCAGGTGCTGCAGCCAAAGCGTCACGGATGCGTTTATTCAGCACTGTGATCGTCATTTGTTGCGCTCCTTCAGCTTGGATTCAATGGTTTTGGCATATCTCATGTAATCACCATCGCGGTACTTTAAATCTTTGCCATAAAGCCCACGAATATCGTCCTCATCCAGCCCCTGCCACGAGTTCTGTGCTGCGGGTGGGGTGGTGTAGAGGGCAATCGGCTTGTAGATGTCTGAGGGCTTCTTCCATCTGAAATACCTGTGGCCTACTCCGTTCTCGCACAAATACGCCACAGGCTCCTGCTCTGGCTGTGCTGCAAAGTGATCAGCTAACTCCCTCGCCCGGTGCTTGTTGACGCCTTCTCGGACTAAGGTAACGACAACCATGTCACGCCACTGACTCGGCTCCTGCTCTGGCTGCTCCAGTGCTTCGCGCAAAATAGTGATGGCTTTGTTGGGTTTGCCGTATTGCAACGCCTCCAGCGCCTGCTGCGCGGCTTGTTTTAAGTCAGTCATGTGTTTTTCCTTGCTCTGATTTGCTCCGCAAGTCGTGCGGCTCTTGCTTCATCGCACACCTTTGCACACGCCTCGCGCTCGGCAGCGGCAACAAGGTTGGCAAAGGCTTCAAGGTCATCGGCATAAACACCATCACAAAATTCTGAATAAAACTCATCTGTCCTACGCTTTATTCCTGCCTGTTTAGCCATCTCAATGATTTTATTTTGTGTCATTGCACTCTCCCGCGCATAGCCTCAACCTGCGCCCGTTGTTGATCCATCAGATAGTCCCGTTGTTTAACCGCCTGTTCGTACAGGGCATGTAATGTTTCAATCCCTTGTTGCATTCTTTCTAACTCTTCTGCCGCTTGCAAGATGACTTTCTTTGGGCAGAACTCATGATTTAAACGCAGGTCTTCTATCAAAGTTTTTAATTTGTCGTTCATGTGTTTTTTTCCTCGTACTGTTTCTGTTGGGCATCAAAAGCCTCTTTCCACTCTGCGTACTTGGCTTGGCATTTCTCGCAGTTGCACTCCCACGCGAATTCATCGGGGTCAGCGATGTCGCCTTCCCTTTTAATTGGGGCTTTTCCAAATCCGGTCATGTGTTTTGCTCCTTAATCATCTTTGTAACTTCATCCACAGTGAGTTTAAGCTTTTCCAAATCTGCTGGTCTGAAAATAAAATGGGTTGGTTTAAATTTGATCGTTTCCCCCGTCTCATCCATGTGTTTGCAGATTTCTATGAGTGCGGCTTCCAAACTAGCTTCTGTTAATTCAGTCATGTGTTCTTCTCCTTGAGTTTGGCTTCAATCAAACGCACAAATGCTTCTTCCCATTCGCTGTCAGCGATGTGCTCTACTTCCTCATCCGTCAGTCCTACCCACGGCTTGGCGTAGACCTGTGTGTCGTCCTCATCCTTTGCTGCTCGGCGCAAAGCCTCACGCTCAATGCGTCTGAATTCGTCTTCTTCGGTGTTCATGCTTGCCTCGCTTTCAGCATTGCGTCTGCCATTGCGTAGGCGTCACGGGTAGCTTTCTCCATGCTCAATGTGTGCAAGTAGGAATAGGCCAACGTGCCTTGCATCGCCTTCGCAGCGAAGTAGTCGCGCAGGGTCATACCTGCGTCTTGGTAGTGGCACTCTTTGGATGGGTGCAAGCCCGGAAACGCTGGGCCTCCTGTGTTTGTTGTCATGTCATCCCCCAAATAAAGCCAGCTACGCCAGCAACGCCAACTAGGGCAAACAGCCCCAGGATGCAGGTGGCAATCAAATGCATCCAGTTGGCAAGTTCGTAATCTTCGTTGTCATTCATGCCAGCCCCCTGCCGCCAGGGTATGCCGAGGCCAGAGGAAGGCGCTGCTCTCAACAGCGCCAGCATCCTTCAGTTCTTGCACAGTCCACAGCTTCATCGGAGTCTGCTTTGTAAACCCTGGCGTAACGTAGCAGGGCAGGGTGTAGTGCGGCAGCAGTTTGATACCGTTCAAGATGAACACTGTGTGTTCTGTCAATTCCATTCTGTCACTCATAGCGTCACCTTTCTAGTTTTAAAACCACGGTGCGTAAAGCACTGCACCGACCCGTCTGCCAGCATCTTCCAGCCTGCGTTCTCGCCGCACATTGCCTGTACTGCTGCCTCGAAGCGTTGCTGGCGCTCCTGCTCGGTCCTGGCGGCACGGTAAGCGGCAGCAGCATCCTGCGCTGCCTCAAACTCTGAAGGCCAATCCAAGTAGTGGCTGGTGCCCAGCACCAGGGCGATGAGTGCTGCCGCCAGCCAGTTCATGCCTCACCTCGACCACGGCAAGTAAGGCAAACAGCGCCATCAAACTCACCCTCGCCACTGCCTTCGCAGGCAGGGCAGATGTCAGTGTCTTGCGGCTCATAGTCATTGCTCATGTAAGCCGCTAAGTCTTCGTCGTAGTCTTCCATGATGGTGTCCTTTCTGGGGCCGAAGCCCCTGGGTTGATTACTTACGCTCAACAGTGCCGACCAGTTCGCCTTCAGTGATGGCAAACAGAATTGCTTTGGCAATGTTGAGGGTTTGCCGGGCACGCTCCACATCGTTGTAGAGCATCAGTTCCTGGGCATCTGACATCAGGCCAGCAACAACCATGTTGCCGCCAGAGAATTTGTAAGTGATGGATTGCTTGACCTGGTGGATGTATTCCGCAATGTCGGCTACGCCGTACATGGTCAGATTGCGATTTGGTGTTGCAGTTGTCATGGTGTTTCCTTGGTTAAGTCCCTATGCACAGTGCGAGGGCTTGAGTAGGATTCTAGCGTCACGCTAGTGCAACACAAGGCTTTTAGCAAAAATATTTCAACTGAAAACCCTTAAGGGTAAACACCTAGCCAAATTCCTTGACTTGACGCTATAGCAGTCTGCTAGACTTCTCGGCATGGAAAACAAACTCACAGCGCAGCAGCGCCAGGAACTCGCAGAACGGGTTGGACTTAACGAACAGTGGCTCTATCAGTGCTTGTCAGGTAGGCGGGACATGAGTCCTGCAGAGGCTATTAGGGTTGAGGCTGCATCTGGTGGCAGCGTCACCCGGCAGATGCTTTGCCAGGGCAACTGGCAGCGTATTTGGCCTGAGTTGGCATGAGCAATTTACAATCGACTCAGGCTATGCAGTTGCCTAATTCTGGGGCAGGCCAAGCGCCTGTCCCATCTTTTTCTCGGGTCATCGGCATTGACCCAGGCGCATCAGGCGCTATCGCTCTCCTGCTCAACGGGGTGCTGGTCAGCGTCCACGATATGCCAACCGTCACTGTGGAGCGCAACAAGAGCCAGAAACGCCAAGTCTGTCCCGCTGGACTCTCACTCTTGATGCAGCAGCTTTCACCGCACAAGGCAACAGTCGAGAAGGTAGGCGCTAGGCCAGGCGAGGGCGTCTCTTCAATGTTTTCCTTCGGGCGCAGCGTTGGCATCATCGAGGGCGTTTTAGCCGCCAAGCAGATACCTGTGACCTTCACAACTCCGCAAGCCTGGCAGAAACAATCAGGTGCAGCCAAGGGCAAGGACGGGAGCCGCCAGAGGGTCATGGAGCTGTTTCCTCGAGAGGCGCATCTCTTTGCACGGGTCAAGGACGATGGACGAGCAGACGCTGTTCTGATAGCACTGATGGGGACGATATGACATCACTACAAAGCAGTGAGCGCCAAACGCTCAAAGCTCACATTCTGTACCTCAACGCTGAACTGGAGAAGTCTCGCCGCCAGTGCAGCATGAAGACTGAACTCTTGCAGCGGATGCTGAACCCAGACGATCTGGGTCATGCGGTGTCCCAAGAGATCAGAGTTCTGGTGTACCAAATTCTCATCGAAGACAGTCACAACGAAAGAGCAGCATGGAACAGATAACTCTCAGGCCCAGCGCAGCCGCCAGGTGGATTGCTTGCCCTGCAAGCGTTCAGCTTTCAGCGAAGATGCCAAAGTCAGAGGCAGGTGCAGCCGCCCAGCGAGGTACTGCAATTCACAGTCTCTCAGAGTCTTGCTTTATGACGAGTAGCACTCCCGAGGAGTGGCTAGACATCGAGGTAGAAGGCATCAGGATGGACCAGGACGCGATCACTTACGCCCGTAAGCACCTGGACTACATTGAGACAGAGGAACTGCGCCTGGGCAATGTCTTTGTTGAGCAGTTTGTCACAGCGTATGAGAGTCCCGCGGTGAGAGTGGCGGGAACTGCTGATGTCCTGGGCTGGTCTGATGACACTGGCGAGTTCATCATTGGTGACTTGAAGACCGGGAGAGGCTGGGTTGATGCTGACAGTGACCAGATGAGGATTTATGCTCTTGGCGGGATGCGCCTGGCGAAGAAGCAATTTAAGACAGTGACAATGACCATTGTCCAGCCGTGTCATGGCGTCAATCGCAGTCACACCATGACGGTGCCTGACCTGTTGCGCTGGGAAGCGCAGGTGCTGATACCCGCCATCCAAGCGGCAATGGCAACTACAGCCGAGGCAGTGCCAAGTGAAGCTGCCTGCCAGTGGTGCCCTGCCAAGGCAATATGTCCAGCGCACATTGAACCCTTCAATGTGATGTCAACAGCGCAGGCACCACCAGCACTGAGTGACGAGCAACTGACATCGTTCTTGGACAACATCAGCAAGGTCGAGGCGTTCATCAAGTCACTGGAAACCTATGCCACCAAGCGCATCAAGGACGGTGCAGCATTGCGCGGCTGGCAGATGGGGCCAAAGAAGGCCACAAGGAAGTGGACTGATGAGCAGGAAGCTGCCTTGGCGCTGCACGAAGCTGGTCTGACATCAATCCAGATTTACCCCAAAGAAATCATCACCCCTGCCGCAGCCGAGAAGCTGTTGGCGAAGGGGTCAACAGTCACGGAAACCTTGACTTCCAAGGTGTCTAGTGGACTCACCCTGTGCCGAGCAATGGACTTGGGTGAGTAAGGCGAAAGCGTAATTCTCAACTCTAAAAGGAAATTCGAAATGCTAAATCTTTCAAATGGCAATGGCGGTGCCTACATCCGCTTTATGGCTCAGACAAAGGTCTGGGAGAACTCGGACAAGGAGGCAATCACCATCGACACAATGGTGATGGACCTGGACTCAGTTCGCACTGGGTGGCTGCTGCTGGCAGTGGGACAACGGGATTGGGTGGAGGACGCTCAAGTTGGCGTCAAGGGTAAGCAGCCATCACCAGACTACAAATATGGTTTCAGCGTCAAGCTGTTCTCAAAGCCGACAGGTGTTGTGGAATGGTGCGCGAATGGCGTTGGGGTCACGAAAGGTTTCCAGGCCATTTACAACGCCTGCGACAAGGCGGCTGATGCCAACCCTGGCAAGGTGCCTGTCATCAAGTATGAAGGTGCCACCAGCCTCAAGATTGGTGCAGGGAACACTTCAATCCCAAACTTCAGCCTCAAGAACTGGATTAACCGTCCAGCTGCATTGGACGCTGACCCGGCTGATGCTGACTTTGATGAGCCAGTGATGGAGGAACCGCAACCCGTCAGGCACTATCACAAGGGTCCAGTGCAATCTGCAAAGCCAAAGCCAGCGCCAGCACCTGTGAAGCAGCAGCAGGACGATGAGGAAATGTTCAACTAAGACGCAACTGACAAAGGAACCCGGCCTGGTGCCGGGTTTTTTTGCCCCCAATGACACAAGAACAATGGAATTTGCTCCTCATTGCACTCGCTCAAAGGGTGTACCAGTTGGAGCAGAGAATAAAAACAATGGAAACTGCACATGGATGCAAAACTGATTGCAGCAGCCCTAGGGCGGTCAAGGCCAGCAGCAAACGGAGAGTGGTTGGCGTCCTGCCCAGTAGTTGATCATGGACAGGGCAATGGGGACCGCAACCCGTCCTTGTCAGTGACAGACGCTGATGGCAAGTTGCTCCTCAAATGTCATGGCGGCTGCTCTCAGAATGACGTTTGGGCAGCGGTCAGGGACTTGGGGCTGTTGCCGCAGCTTAGTGAGTGGGTTGAGCCTCTGGTGATCAGGCCAATCAATGGTCATCACCCAGCACCAGTGCAAATACCCAGGACACCAGTGCAATTCCCACCAGCACCAAGGCAAGTGCATATGACAGATGAATGGGAGTATCTTGATGAGCATGGCGTTGTGCTGTTTGTCAAGCAAAGGTTTTGGACTTCAGACACGAAGGGCAAGACGTACAAGCTGCTGCGGGTGATGTCTGACGGTACACGCCAGGCGTCTATGCAGGGTGCCAGGGTCATTCCTTACCGCCTGAGTGATGTGTTGGAGGCCAAGCTCCAGGCAAAGCCAGTGTTTATCTGCGAAGGTG
>Ga0214919_10004963_pt1 | contig 19130 bp, 22 predicted proteins | sample LL1503_MetaG_FD_177994 | JGI IMG/M metagenome (GOLD analysis project Ga0214919, IMG submission 177994) | Freshwater microbial communities from Lake Lanier, Atlanta, Georgia, United States - LL-1503 | ecosystem: Environmental > Aquatic > Freshwater > Lake | place: USA: Georgia | collected...
CGCGCACGTTCCTCAGGCACATACGGGTCACCTCCAAAGACGATCTGAAACAACGCATCCTCAAAGGCATCGCAGAAATCAATGCATCGCCTGTGGTGTTTCGCTGGAACAAGTTTGACCTCGGTGTTGCCTAATATGTACTTTTTTTAATGGAACGAACCATGCCTATCCGGTTAGTTCCCAAGCCGGTTTGACATTGTCGAATGAGTGCGAGACTTCAGCCTGGCGAAAGCAGGCTTCACCGAGAAACCCGCCATCGAAATGGCTGGTCGCCGCACAGACCTCAAAAACGGCGCGTGCATTGGCGTTTTGGGAAGCAACCGGATAAGCATGGAACGAACTACTAGTCGCTTGCTTGCGATGCTAAAGTCTGGCTATAAATGATCTTTTTAGGTTCTGTTGTTCACGCCGACGCCAAATTGACCCAGTCAACTGCATGAATCCATCACTGATGGAGGAGCGATTGTTTTTCAGTTCAATCACACCGATAGCTATGCCATTGATGTAAAGAACTAAATCTGGGCGACGCTCGTGGTTCCCACGCAGTGTTACCTCTTCGGCAATGGTAAAAAAGTTGCTCTCTGGCTTGTCCCAGTTGATGAGTTTGATGTTGTCGGCACCAGCCCTGGCATCCCGTATGGTCAAAAAATCAGAAACACCTGCGCGCGCCCTTCAGGCTCATGCCTCGTTGGACAAGGCTGGAACTTGACAATTATAATTCACAAGAATAGGATAGTCCTCTAAGGTTTTCTAACGTCATGCAGATGGTCTGACTGTTGGTCAGCCAGGTTTGAAATGAAAACGCGATGTAGTTGGCAGTACGGGCTACCTAGTCAACAGAAAGTCAAATCATGATTAAACAAATGAATCTACAGAGTCGCCGACAAGTTCTTCAGAAAGGCCTCTTGAGTGCTGTGAGTATTGGGGCGCCTGCCATTACAAGTGCTCAAGGGAAAACGCTGGTAACGACAGGATACGGTGGGCTACATGAAAAGTGGTTTCGTGCAGCAGTTATTGATCCATTTGAAAAGAAAACGGGCGCAAAAATTCAATTCAAATATGGTGCGGCAGGAGAGTGGCTGACCTCAGCGATTGCCAATCGTGAGGATCCAGAAATTGATGTGCCTATGCTTTCATTGCCGGTCGCGATGCGTGCGATCACGATAGAAGGTATCTTTCTAGATTTAGACAATACAAAGATGTCAAATATCGTAGATATTGACCCTATGTTTTTTGATCTCTATAAACGCCGAGCTGTTGGATTTAATTATGGCGATTTCGGAATTTGCTATCGCACGGACAAAGTCAATCCTGCACCGACCAGTTGGAAAGATCTTTGGAATCCAGAGCATGCTGGCAAGCTTCTTTTACCGGACCTTACTGCGGGAGCTGTTTTGGAAGTCATCGTGATTGCTTCTTTAATCAATGGGGGAAGTGAAAATAATTTGGAACCTGGATGGGAAGCGCTCAAAAAATTAAAACCGAACGTGTTGCGTTATTTTAAAAATAATACGGAACCGGTTGGGTTGTTTGAACGTGCAGAAGCCACAATTGGGGCCTGGTTCAGTGCGCGAAGCTATGCGATTAAGGACTCGAACGTCCCACTGAACTATGTCATCCCTAAAGAAGGTGCCCCTGTGGGTGTTTTATCTTTTCACATTGCACGCAACACCAAACAACGTGATCTCGCCTATGAGTTTGTTAATTTCGCAATTTCCCGAGAAGCTCAGGAAAAATTTGCCAACGGCGTTGAATACGGCCCGTGTAACGTAAAAGCCCAACTGACAGGTCGAGCAAAAGAACGCGTGCCTCCTGTTAATCGTCTGATAAGAATTGATTGGGCAAAAATACAACCTCAAATCCCAGCCATGCAACAACGCTGGCAAAGAGACATCGTTTCTTAAAGTTCGTTTAGCAACACAGTGAATATTAGCCGCCGTGCCATTTTCTGGCTACTGCTTCCCGCCTTTCTGATTATTACGATGGGCCTCGTCGGCCCATTACTTTGGCTTTTTTATTTCAGTCTCTTAGCAAGTGACGCAGGGATCCCGACAAGTGAAATGTTGACGTCCGCCAACTATGCGCGACTTTTTTCAGATTTTCATGCCCTAGCTGTTTATGGAAACACTTTCAAGGTTTCTATCTATGTGACATTTTTCGCAATCGCTTTTGGTTATCCGTTAGCGACGTGGATTGCTAAATTGAAGGGGCGAAAAAGCGCCATTCTGACTCTAGTTGTAATTTCACCCCTGTTGGTTTCAATTGTCATTACTTCTTATGGTTGGTTGGTCGTGCTTGGTACAAATGGAATCCTGAATAAAAGTTTGATGACACTCGGATTGATCAATCAACCGATCAAATGGTTATATTCAACATTGGCCATCGTGATTGGGCTCACTCATATTGTGTTGCCTTTCATGGTTCTTTCGCTGTTATCAGCGCTGGAAAAAATAGATCGTAATGTGATTGAGGCCGCAGCCGTCTTAGGTGCCAAACCTTTAAAGCAGTTTTATCATGTCACTCTGCCACTGTCTTTGCCAGGCTTAATTTCTGGCATTGCCCTCTCTTTCACCATATGTATGTCCGCATATGTTACTCCCGCTGTATTAGGTCCTTCCGGGCCCCAATTTATTACGACCCTAATTTTTAATCAGTTCGTAACATTCTTTGATTGGGGGATGGGTTCTAGCATGGCCATAGCACTTTTCCTGTTGGGGATGGGCTTGGTATTTCTTTTTCTTAAAGCTGCATATCGATACGGTGGTATTGCAGCAGGTGGACAAGTATGATCCGTGGTCGGGCCGAGCCATTATTGTTGTTTGTCCGAGTCGTTTTGGTGATGTTCATTCTCATGCCACTCGCAGTGATCATGTTGTCATCTCTGACGGAAGGAAGCATACCAGAATTCCCTCCCTCTTCATGGTCGCTCAAATGGTACAGCCATGTGCTTTCGCAACCTATTTTTATCACATCGGCTTGGTATAGTCTTTTGCTAGCACTGCTCGCAACTACCATTAATGCGCCAATTGCAATCATGAGTGCCTTCGCCATCACACGCGGACGCTTTCGAGGGCATGAAGCCGTTCAGACTTTTTTGATGTCGCCGCTGATTGTACCGGCTGTGGTTACGGGCATCGCCATTTTGTTATCTTTTACGCAATTTGGATGGCGCAATGCCATGAGCCGTCTTGTCTTTGCGCACATTGTTATCACACTACCTTATTTGATCAGAACCGTCATTGCTGCATTGACCCGAATAGACTCTTCCACTGAAGAAGCCGCAATGACTCTGGGCGCTACTCCTATTAAAACTTTTTTATTGATTACCTTGCCTCAAATCATGCCTGGAATTATCGCTGGCGGTCTTTTCGCTTTTATCATTTCCTTTGACAATGTTTCGGTCAGCTTATTTCTTAGTAATGCAAAATTTAGTACTCTGCCAATAGTTGTGCTTGGGTATGTTGAGTTCAACATGGATCCCTCCATTGCTGCTTTGTCGACGCTGCTTATTATTCTTACAACCTTGATGGCTCTTTTGATAGAGCACTTGGCTGGATTGCGAAATACTCTGGGGAGCTGAATTTGACCATCGTGCGTCTTACGGGCGTTGTTTAAATCGGAATCTGGCCAGAGCGCCCCATTTTTCGCCTCTTTTTAGATTTTCACCGACATCGGCATACCAAGGCTTGTCATCGTGTTCAGCGCGGACGCACTGAACCACGCTTCGGTCTTTTGCCGCGGCAGTTCACGCGCCTTCAACGTATTGCCGAAGATGCGCTTGTAGCGCTGGATCGCCAATTCAACGTGGGCGCGAAGACCATAGTGCGTCTTCTTCGTAAGCGATCCGTTAACCCCGTCCTTCCCCTGAGCGCCTGATAGCAGTACACCTACGGCTTTCCAAAGGAGAGCGCGATGGGTGAAAAGATATCGAAGTGGCTGGAGCACTTGAAGGCGGCTGAAAGCTCAGGGCTGAAACTGAGCGCGTACGCGGCGAACCACCAGATCGTGATGTCACTGCGCTTGCGCAAGGCGTCGTTGTACTCAGGCCAGTTGGTAACCTTGTATTTTGGTTTGGTGAACTTGTGGCGGCGGCTCTCGGCGTGTTTGTACGGCATTTGCTATCTCTGCAGTTGGAATCGTCCCGTATCATGCCTGCTCGGCCAAATGGCTACGGATTTTCGATTTATGCAACAACGCCGTTCCGCTGTTGGCGCCGATATCGGCAAGCGGCAAGTTTTAGGCCGTATGAGAGAAGGCTGCCCCGCTGTAACGCAACAACTTATGGGCCTGTCGCTCGAGGTCGGCGCGGTGTTCGGGCGATGCGATGTCCAGCATGCACTGGACCCTGCGTGCCAGTGTCAAACCCCGCAAATCGGCCACGCCGTGTTCGGTCACGATCAGGCCTGCGTCGCAGCGCGGTGTACTTACTGGCCCGGACAGTTGCGCGACGATGCGTGATGCACCTTTGGCTTTAGCTGGCAATGCAACCACAGGCAAGCCGCCATGGCTACGCGCAGCACCTCTCAAAAAATCCACTGCTCCACCCACAGCACCCAAGTAGGCGCCACCTGCAACCTCCGCGTTGATTTGGCCCGTCAGATCGACTTCAATAGCCGAGTTGATCGCAACCAGTTGATGTAGCTTTGCTAGCACATCGGGGTTGTGGGTGTACTCCGTCCCTCGCATCGCAAATTGCGGATTGCGATGCGCCCAGCGACGCAAGCGAGCGCTGCCCATCAAGATACTGCCAATGGCTATACCTTCATCCAGGCCCTTACGTGCATTGGTAAGCGCTCCAGCTTCTGACAACTGAACCACGTTGTCACTCACAGCGCCCGTGTGCAGACCCAGATCCTTCCTATCTACCAGTCCGGAGAGCACGGCATCAGGGATCTTTCCAACGCCGATTTGCAGTGTGGCGCCATCCTGAACCAGCTGCGAAATGTGTAGGGCAATGGCTGCGTCAACCGGGCCAGGTTCACTTCGTTCAACCTCCAATAAAGGATATTGGGACTCCAAAAGTAAAGCAAAATCATCTGCTTCTAACGTGAGGTTTCCGTGGGTCCAGGGAACGTCTGGGTGCACTTCGGCAATCACAGCACGCGCGCTTTGCAGTGCTGCGATGAGGTATTCGTTAACCAGACCGAGGCTGTAGCGCCCCTGAGCATCGGGTGGTGAGACCTGAAGGAAAACCACATCGGCCGGCAGCCGCCCTTCACGAATGAGGTCAGGCAAATGGGAGTAATGACTCGGCACGATATCAAGCAAGCCCGCCTGCGCCAGTACTGTGTGCGTGCCTCCCGCCGAGTAGCCAAAAAAGTCGATGGCATCGGATTGCTCCGGGCGTAGTGTGTCGGTGCTACCAATTCCCACAAAGACCCTCAGCCTTCCGCCTTTCGCCAAGGCATGCCGGTGTGCGACGAGTGTCCGGGTCAGCGTGAGTGGCTCGGTGTTCGCTTGCCCCCACCAAATGGCATCTCCAGGGCGAAGCAATCGATGTAGGCCTTGAAATACTGCGCTACGGGTTGCTACCTGTACGTTCATGATGTCAAAGTTCCATTGTGATCAGGTTAGCCTCTGGGAGTAAAGGACAAAGAGGACTACGCTCACGCCATACGCTGCCTAGCTTTGTCACTGTTTTCCTCACTCCATAGCTGACCATTATGCGGATTTTAATTTCTTGCCGCGCCCGGTGGTGCGACCGACGTTGATCCAGTTGGCGGCCTTGTAGCAAGTGCCGCGGTGACGCTCGAATTCGACAAATATCTTAAGCAACACGGGACGAAATCCGTAGCGTGCCAGCCAATCCTCAGGCATCCGGCGTGCCGCCTTGGCCAGTATTTTTGATGCGAGCCCCTTGGACTCAATCCACGGCAGGATCAGGAATCTGGCGTTGTTGACGACGAGCTGCAGGTTGTGTTGGCGCTGGGCCTCGCTCCAGCCGACAAAGTTCTCGCGCGCCTTGAGTTTCCAGGCGCTCGCCCCAAAGCTGAGCATCAGCTATGGAGTACGTTTTTCAGGGGCAATATCAACCAAAAGTTTTCCATAAAACGTACTCCATGACTTGTGCAAAAAGCGTCTTGCCGGTGTTCATGCGGTGCCCCAGGTAGTACAAACCTGCGAGCATCGCAAATACGCGAATCGTGCCGAACGAAGAACGCGAATAAAAAATGGAATTAGTACAAACCCTTGGTTTCCATCATTACTTTTTTTCCGAATTTGAAATAGTGGACACCCGAAAACCTGCGTAAACCCGCGTCGTTATTGGCTTTTCGGGCGATGGGCTTTGAATTAACCGGACAGTAGTGAGTTGATATATACTGAAAAAATGCATAACAATGGACTCGATTCACTTGGTGTCCTAGAGCAGGATGGTCCGCAATCCATCGTCGACTTGGTCTTTCACAATTCGCGGCGCAAGGCTGCGACCCCAGCCATCGAGTGGCTTTCTGGCAAACTCACTTATGGGGATCTAGCGCCTTTAGTGCTGCGCACGGCGTTTCACCTCAGATCCCTTGGCGTTGGAGTTGGCGATCCGGTAGCCATTGCACTGGGGGATCATGTTGATCACCTGGTGTCCTTATTGGCGGTGGCGACTCTGGGCGCAGTAATACTGCCGATCGACGTTCGCTGGACCGAGAAGGAGAAGGCCGCAGTCGCGCATTCGTTTGGTGCCGTGCTCGCGCTGATTGACGATGGGGCGGCGCCCGTGGCCGATCTGACCAATTCCGCTACCGACGAGGCATGGCACCGCTCAATTGCGGCAGCGCCTCTGGATTTCGACCTTTTTGTGCGCGGCCGTTCACGCCCGCTGGCGCTTTCACTTTCGTCTGGTACGACCGGCCGACCCAAAGGCCCCTTGGCAACCCACGGCCAAATTCTGAACAGGTTGTATATCTACACCGGCAGTCTCGGATTCAGGGATACGGACCGATTCATGGTTGCCAGCCCTCTGTATTTTGGCGGTGCCCGGTACATGTCCCTTGCCTACCTTTGTCTGGGCGGGACGCTGGTGCTGTATCCGCCGCCCTACAGCCCGCGCGATTTCATCGATGCAATGCAGCAGCGCGACATCACTTCATTGTTCCTGGTGCCGACAATATTGAGACGATTGCTGGAGATTCCTTTTGAAGGGGAAATAATGTTCCCGCAGCTTCGGCGATTGGTATCCAGTGGTGCAGTGCTTCATGCGGATGAACGCCGCGCGGTCAAGCAAAAAATATGTAGTAATTTCATGAACTTTTATTCCTCGACTGAGGGTGGTGGCGTTTCTGTACTTGATGCTAACGCACCGGACGAACTGTCTGGCTCCATAGGACGGGTTGTGCTCGGGGCGGAAGTGGAGATAGTTGACGACCAGCATAAACCTGTAGCGACTGGCAGCACGGGCCGGATCCGCTATCGGGGCGGGTCGGTTGCCGCCGGTTATCACCTTGATCCGGAAGCATCAAAGGAAGCGTTCCGCGATGGCTGGTACTACCCAGGTGACTTGGCACACTTCGACACCGACGGTTTTCTGTTTCTCGATGGTCGCGCAAAGGACATGATCATCCGCGGAGGGGTCAATATCTACCCGAATGAAATTGAGGAGGTTCTAATGCGACACGCCGAGGTGCGTGACGCTGCGGTAACAGCCATGACATCGGCCGAACTCGGCGAGGAGGTCGTTGCATTTGTAGTGCTTCACCGTCCGCTCAATCAGCATCAACTGCTTGAATACTGCCGACTGCAACTAGCACCCTACAAAGTGCCCAAGCTGATCGTGCAGGTCGATGAACTTCCAAGGAACAGTTCAGGTAAGGTGTTAAAGGCAAAGCTACTGGAACTTCTGGGGCGCCAACCATGAGTGAGCCGACTATCCAGCGTGGCTTTGTGCAAGTGCTCGATGGCCAAGTGCACTACCGAACAGCCGGTCAACCGTGTCGCGTGCCGCTGGTGCTTCTTCATGCCTCGCCTGGTTCGTCGCGTACGCTCGATCCGCTCACACTGCGTTTCGGGCGTAGCAGGCAGGTGTTTGCCCTAGACACGATGGGCAATGGCGACTCCTCACCGCCAGCAGTCTCGGAACCGGACATCGCCGATTTTTCGGCCGGTGCTCTGGTCGCGATTGATAACCTGGGCATTGGCCAATTCGACCTCTATGGCACCCACACTGGCGCCGGAATAGCGGCTGAGATAGCGATTGCCGCGCCAACCCGGGTCCGCCGGCTCGTTCTGGATGGCGTAGGTCTATATAACGAGGAAGAAATTGCCGACATGCTGGCTCGTTATGCCCCAAAGCTCGAACCCGACTTGGAAGCTCGGTACGTGATGTGGATCTGGCATTTTGTTCGAGACACCTACAGCTTCTGGCCTTGGTATCGCCGCGACCCGGAGCACGCGCGCAGTGTGGGCCTGCCTTCTGCAGACGTTCTGCATGACAAGTTTGTCGATGTGCTCAAGGCCACACGAACCTATCACCTGTCTTATCGCGCGTCGATTTCGCAGTCCAAGCGCGAACGTTTCCCGCTCATCAAGGTGCCGACACTCGTGGCCTGTAATGCCTCAGACATGTTGTTTCGATGGCACGATCAAGTGGCCGCGCTGATCCCAGGATCTCAACGCGCGGTTACTAGGGGATTTGGAACAGGCCAAACGGCCGATGAAATGGTAAGCGAGGTTTCACACTTCCTGGACGCGGTTTGAAACGCCCAGATTGATCAAGCCGGGCCAAGACAGGCCTCGATCAGGCGTGTCGCACGCGCCCCGATGTCCAGACCACCGTGCATTCGATTCGGACAGTACGCGAATCCAATGCGTGCGTCGGGATCGGCGATTGCCTGCGCGCCGCCTGCCCCCGAGTGTCCGAATGCGCGCATGCTTATTCCCATTGGCCGATCAGGTGGATGGTTCAGAAAAAAACCAAGACCTAGTCGAAAATTCAGTCCGCTTGAGATGGAAACACCGCGCCACTGCTCGACAAGTGCAGCCTCAAGCGTCGACTCTCGTATCAGCCTGCTGCCGTCGTATGCGCCAGCGCAGGCTAGCACACCGAAAAGGCGCGCTACGGCACGGGCATTTCCTTGGCCGTTAGCCGAGGGAATCTGTGCCGAGCGCCACTCAACGGAGTTGTAATCCTCGTCAGGCGGCAGTTGTCTCCAAATCCTGCTGAGCAAGTCGTTCTTCGATTCAGTCTGCGCGAGATCAAGCAGATTGCCCTTGGAACGGATCATTGAGGCGCAGCGGGATTGCTCGGCCAGGGTCAGCCCAATTGCATAGTCAATTCCAAGCGGCCCGGAAATTTCATCGCGCACAAATTGGCCAAGGCTTCGGCCGTCGACACGGCGCACCAGTGCCGAGCAGATGAACCCCATCGTCGCCGAGTGGTAGCACTTGACCGTGCCAGGCGCCCAAAGGGGCTGTTGCGCTGCGACAGCGCTTTCCATCACGGCTGAGTCATAGATCGAACCAGGCGGTGCAGCGTCTGCAACCGGGATTGATGCCAAATGACTTAACGCAAAGCGAACCGGAATTTGCTCCTTGCCGTTCTGCGCAAATTCTGGCCAGTATCTGGCGATCGGCGCGTCGAGAGTCAGCAGCCCGCGGTCCACCAGCATATGGATAGCCAGGGCCGATACCGCCTTGCCAACGGACATCATGCAGACAATCGTGTCGCTCTGCCATGGCCGGGTTTTCTCGGCGTCGCACCAGCCGCCCCATAGATCAACTACTGGCTTGCCGTCAAGCGTGACTGCAACTGCAGCACCGAGTTCGTCATCCTCAGCGAAATTTTTCTGGAACGCACGCCGGACTGGTTCAAAGCGCGGGTCGCATTCGCCATAAATGGCGGTCCTGTCATTCATGACTGGTCATCATCCTAAAACACATGGATAGCCTCCCGCCCCCAGGATAGCCAGACGCTGGAGCCAGAAGACAGTCGCGAGCCATTCGCTACGTCCGCTTGGTTCACCTCGATCGCTGAAAGGACGACGGCCTGGTTGAGCTTGAGACGCACCCGATAACTAGACGTGGTCCCCAGATAGATCGAATGTTCGATCACACCTTCGACCGCGAAGGTTCCGGCAGGTGGTGCGGTTTCACTGACTCGAATCTTTTCCGAGCGGATGGTCATGCAGCATTGCTGCCCCACAACCATCGACGACCTGGCGCGAGCCGAATACGAAATACCATCAACTTCCAGATCAACGAGCCCGTCCGCCACGGTGATCACATGACCCGTCAATACATTGGTGATCCCCATGAAGTCCGCAACAAAACGCGACGAGGGACGCTCAAAGATTTCGGCGGGCGACCCCAACTGCTCCAGTCGTCCGCCATTCATGACCGCGATCCGATCGCTCAGCACCATGGCTTCCTCTTGGTCATGAGTAACAAACACCGACGTGACACCGAGGCGGCGGGTCAGTTGCCGAAGTTCAAACTGCATCGACTCTCGCAACTTGCGGTCAAGTGCTCCAAACGGCTCGTCCAAAAGCAGCACCTCGGGCTCGATCACAAGAGCCCGTGCCAGTGCCACGCGCTGTTGCTGCCCCCCGGAAAGTTGATGCGGATAACGACCCCCAAAACCGCCCAGATGAACCAGTTCAAGTGCGGTGCGGGAGCGCTCAGACTGGGACTTGACCGGTACGCTGCGCATACGCAAGCCAAAGCTTACATTTTGCTCAACCGTCATGTGCGGAAACAATGCATGATTCTGGAATACCATGCCGATGTTGCGCCGGTGCACGGGTAGGTCAGTGACGTCCTTGCCGCCTATCTCAATTCTTCCGATGTCGACATCGGCCAATCCTGCAATTGCTCGTAAAGTCGTCGTTTTGCCGCAGCCCGACGGCCCAAGCAGTGTCAGGAACTCGCCAGCCCTAATTTCCAGAGAAACGTCATCTATCGCTGCGACGGCTCCAAACCTTTTACCGATGCCCGATATCTTGATACTTCCCATTAGTCAGCCTCCGACCACGCGCTTGAGCCCGACCACGCGTTCTACCAAAACCGCGCCGCCAAGGGCGAAAACAAGGACCATTGTCGAAATTGCCGCCAGCGAGGGGTCGAAATTGAACTCTACGTAATTGAGCATTGCAAGCGGCAGCGTATTGGTGCGAACGTTGGTAAGAAAAAGCGAGGCAGAAACGTTATCAAACGAGAGTATGAACGAAAACAACATGCCCGCCACTATCCCCGGCCGAATAAGAGGCAGTGTGACGTACCAGAATGCTGTTAGACCGCGTGCGCCGAGGGTCCGCGCGCATTCCTCGAGCGAGCTGTCAATCTGCGTCAAACTCACGGTTATGGTTCGCACCAAGTAGGGTAAAACGATCACCACATGCGCACCGACCAACCTGGTCGTGACGTCGCGCAATCCGAATGCCGACAACGTCACGAGTATGGCCAGGCCCGTCACGATCGCCGGCACAACCAATGGTGCGAGCAGCAACGACTGCAGGGCATCGCGGCCCGGGAAGCGCGACCGCACCAGCGCCACTGAGGCCGCCAGCGCGATCGGCGTCGCAATACCGGTTGCAACGGCGGCAAGCCAGGCGCTGTTTTTTGCCGCTTGCAAGAATATTGGCTGGCTCAACGCATTCTCATACCAGCGCAGCGAGAATGAGCGTGGAGGAAATTGCGTCACCGCGTCAGCCCCGAAAGAAGAAACGATGACGATGATGCTGGGTGCTAGCAGGAACAGCATCAGCAGGCAGCAATAGATTAACAGCGTGCGCTTGAACATAACGGACTACCTCGCTTCAGCGGTTCGACCATGAAACGCGACACCACCGAAAAGCGACCAAAAGCGGAGATACGCAAATACAAGACCCAACGCGACCACCATCAGTACCGCGGCTAGCGCACTGCCGAGCGGCCAATTCATGAGCGTGATTAACTGGTGGTAGATCATGGTCGAGATGAAATTCGGTCCGCTGCCGCCAAGCACCGCAGGCGCCACATAACTAGCCACAGACACCGAAAAAGCCAGCGTTGTGCCGGAAACAATGCCCGGCAAGGATAGCGGCAGGACGACATGGAGAAAGACTCGCCAATCCTTTGCTCCAAGCGTCTGCGCCGCTTCCCGTACGAACGGGTCGATTCGCTCCAGCGAAGCAAACACTGAGAGAACCGTAAATGGCAGCACGACATGCGTGAGCCCGATCATGATCGCAAGGTCAGTGTGCATCAGCTTCAGCGGCGTCGCAATTAGCCCCAAGCCGAGCAGCAACTGATTGACCAGACCAGTGTTTCCGAGCAGGATCGTCCAGCCATAAGCGCTGACAACGATGCTGACGATCAACGGGGCCAGCACGATGACCATCAACACACCTCGCCAACGGTCGACCGAGCGCCAGAGAAAATAGGCCAACGGATATCCGGCTAACAGCGCAGTAGCCGTGATCAGCAAGGACATCCAGATGGTCTTGAAGATGATCAACACATAGAACCGGTCGCCGAAGAGTTCTGCGTAGTTGGCAAGCGTGGCAGCACCCTTGGGCGACTGGCCGAGCTCAGACAGATAAAAGCTATGCCGTACCAGAAATCCTAGCGGCAAAACGAGGAAGCAAACCAGCACCAATACCGCTGGTATCAGCAACAGGAAACGGGCGTGATGATGCATTGCTCAGCGCTCAGCGGTGGTGCCGTGACAGCATACTGCTAGCTGACAATTTCGCGCTGCCAGCGCTCAGCCATCTTAGGTAGCTGTGGGGCAAGCACCCGCCAATCAATCCGCAACAGGCTGGAGTGCGACGGCACACGCTGCGCGGCACGCCCCGTGAGCTTTGCGAACTTGTTGGTTGGGCCGAACTCCATGGAGTTGGCGAAATCCTCCTGGGGTTTGCGCGACAGGGAAAAATTGGTGAACTGAAGGGCCAGATCCAGCTGCCGGGACTTCTTTGCGACGTGGTATGAGAGCGTGCCGACGGCGGCACCCTCCTTGGGCGCGAAAAATTCGACTGGCACGCCGGTGTCCTTCAGAGGGTAGATCCGGGCGCTGTACCAAGCGCAGATGATCGCCTCTCCCGAGGTAAGCATCGGGATCGGTTCATTGTTGTTCTTGAAGAAGCGCAGCACTCGGGGCTTGAGCTCCTTGAGAGCGGTAAAGCCGGGCTCCAGGTTCGACTCACTTCCGCCATTGAGCATGGCGGCGATCACGATCATTTCGTACGCGCCACCCGATGTGATGTCGGGCAGCAAAACCTTGCCGCCGTATTTCGGGTTCCACAAGTCGCGCCAGGATGTTGGGGGCGGCGTAATTTTGTCGGTGCGATATCCCATTCCCCAAGGGCCATGGTTGAAGCCCACCGCCTTGCGGTTGTACAAATCGTAAAAAAGTGGATCGAGCTCAAGGGCATTGGGCACACGCTCTGGCGGCAGATCGAGGAACACATCCTCCGTGGTGATCGCGCGCATTGCTGTCGGAAGGTTCAGGATGCAAACGTCGATTTCCGGATCGTCCTTGTTGACGATCGCGCTGGTCAACCACTCGGGCGGCGCTCCATACTTGACAATTACCTTGGCACCGGACATTTGCTCGAACGGCGTGATCACCGCCTTGCGGAAGTGCGTTTCGTAGACTCCGCCATACTGCGTAATGACAAGCGTCTTCTGCTGCGCACGGACTATGGCCGGCGAGAAAATCCCTGCTGCCAGCGTTGCGCCGGTCTTAATTACGGCGCGTCTAGATACGGGAGCCTGCGCGGTTTCCAAACGGCTGTTGTGGTTAGTCTTCATTGCATCGTCTCCTTAATTGGGAAGGCAAAATTTCAAATCGCAGATTTATTTCACAGGCAATCAAATTACGTTTCAGTTCAAACAACCCCTTCCCGAACATCTGGCGTCGCAAGTCGCGCTGAACGTCACTGTCGTCCAAATAACCGGCGTCGACCAGTGGCCGTAGCCTCGGCCGGTAATGAGATGGAACGCCCCAAGCGTGATTAATTTTGCCTGAACCAACAGTCTTTCGATCGTGTAGGTAGTCGGCGTCAATCAATCACATAACATAGTAGCATGCCAGCGAGCAATTGCAGGATGACTTGGGAACTTGCCAGCGCTTGCCCAAACTGCCTGCGGGTCATTGCATGCGCTGGCGATGGATCCTCTGCAGCCTGCGCTTTGACTGGCGCTTGCGAAATACAGTCTCGATTGCATAACCGCATGCCAGAACTTGCCAGTCACCCATAGTATCGACGCAGTTGATGTGGTATGTCCTCTTACAGCCATTTAGGTCGCCTTAGTGAGCGCTTTAAATGTTCACCCGTGGCTGTTCATTGATCGCAATATAGCTCAAGGGCATTGCGCAGCAGATGCGCGATGGCCAGTCTGCATGCGTCATCTTTGGCACAGTCGATCTCCACAAAGCAGCGCCATGTTGCCCGGGGTGCACTTGCGCGGGAGGGATACAAGGGGCACAAAAGGACGCTTGGACGGGGGCTCAGTTCCGAGGCGGTTTGCCTTCAAGCGAATTACCAAACGACCCATTTGAGCGCGGTTGTGAGCGTCAGTGTGGCGTTACTGTTTGCATAGCGGGCCCTACTACTGCCCATGCGGGGCTTGAAATTGATGAGTCCTCTGGAACTAAAAAACCTCTCGACTTGGGAGATCGTTGTCAGCCTTGATCCGTTCTGATTGATTGCCCGATAACCCTCCGCCAACAAGCCTAAACGCTCCCTCATACTTTTACGTCGCAAATGTACGCCTGCGTGGCATCGACTCATAATGCTAAGATGCTTGCGTCGTTGCTCCGGACGACGAATCGATTGAAAAACTTATGCGTTTGGAACCGAGCGACGAACAGCGACAGATTCTCGACAGTGTCGATAGATTCATGGCGCGCCAGCTTCCGCCGGCCGAAACGCGCCGCAGGGATCGTGAGCAGGACCCCCCCTATCATCTGTTGCGCTCGATGGGAGACGCGGGGTTCATCGCCGCACCATTTTCAGAGTCCGTAGGCGGGCTAGGACAGTCTTGGACAACCGTTGTTCTGATCCAGGAGCGCATGGCTAGCCTAGGCCTTATGGCGGCGTCACTTTTCACCCGAACTGTCACTTTCGGCGGCATGTCGCTGATGTCCTATGGTTCCGAGGCGCAAAAACATGCGCTGATGCCAGCGTTGATTCGTGGTGAACTGTTGTTTGCATTCGCCTTGACCGAGCCGGGGGCTGGCACGGACGCCGCAGCGATCGAGACGCGCGCCGAAAGGCACGACGGCGGTTGGCGTCTGAACGGGCGAAAGAGTTGGATAAGCGACGCCGATCGGGCGGATTACATTATCATGCCCTGCCGCACTGGCCCGCGCGACGGCGGAAAGCATGGCATCTCGATGTTCCTGGTGCCCCGCAGAAGTGCAGGACTGCACATGAGCGCGCTGCCTAAAGCTGGGCACAACTGCATGCCCAGTTGGGATGTCGGAGTCGACGAAGTGCTGCTGCCGGACGATGCACTGATGGGGGAACTTGGTGCCGGCATGCGGCATATGCAATCGACGCTGCATTACGCAAGAGCCGGCCAGGCCGCGTCCGCGGTAGGCCAGGCGCAGGCTGCTGTGAACCTAGCCCTCGAGCATGCAAAGACGCGCAGGCAGTTCGGTCAAGCGCTGGGAAGTTTCCAGGTCATCGCACATATGCTGGCGGACATGCAGACCCGCGTTGATCTCGCACGCCTGATGCTCTACCAACTTGCTTCACTAATCGACGCCGACCTGCCCTGTCGAAAAGAATCGGCGCAAGCAAAATTGACCGCAGCTGAGGCGTTCCATTTCATCGCCGACCGAGGAATGCAGATCCTAGCCAGTGCCGGGTATTCGCTCGACAGTGACATGCAGCGCTACTGGCGCGACTCGCGGCTGTACATGTTTGGGGAGGGGCCGGTTGAACTGCAACGCAATCTGATCGCCCGTGAGATGGGGCTGTGAATTTAAATTTTGCCTTAGCAATTAGGGAAAACATGCAATGAAGACAACGCAGATCAAATGGGTCGGTATCACGCTGACTTCCTTCTGGCGATGCGCCGTGATCCAGACCGGCGCAGCGCCGGCAGCAGGGATCTTCGTGACGGCCCTAGTCCGTGCCCAGAAGAAAACGCTGGGGCTGCATATTGAACAACGACATCTCGCATGAGCCTGCCCGCCGCATTCGTCCCCGGGTTCGTGATGGAGAGTCCTTCGAAGACCTTGACGGACGCACATTTTCTATTTTTTTCCGGGCTCACGGGCGACGTGCATCCGATCCACTACGATTGCGAGTACGCAAAACGTGCCGGTGCAGACAGGCCATTGGCACATGGCATGCTGCTTGCGTCGATGACCGCATTTGGCGCGACAGCGGTATCCCAGCAAACGCACGGCCTGGTGTTTGTCGACCAAGGAAGTAGGTTTATAAAGCCCTGTTATGTCGGAGACACCATACGTCCGAGGCTGACAGTCGAACGCATTTGGCAGGAAGGCAAGAGAAAGTTTGTGCGCCTTGGTACCGAGGTGATCAATCAGCGAGACGAGGTCGTGCTGACCGGTTTTCATGTCTACCAACTACAAAAATCGTCAACTAATGAGGTCCACCATGGGTGAAGAAAGACAAGAGATTCATGGAGACAACCCTTGGCCGGCGCACTACACCTACGTACCGGCGATGCGAGTGGGCCGGATGGTGTGGCTCGCCGGGACAACCGGCACCGACGATCACGGCCAGATCACGGCCCCAGGGGATATCGCGGAACAGACCCGTCAGATCTTCCGCAAATTTGAAAAACTGCTGAATGCCGTTGGTGGCAGCTGCAACGACATAGTGGAGACGACGGACTACTTCACCACGACCGAAAACTACAAGGCGACTTCGACTGTGCGTAAGGAGTTTTTCACGACCGCGCGCCCGGCTTCTGCCGGTGTCCTGGTGTCCGGTCTGCTACGTCAGCACGCCCTGATCGAGATCAAGGCCGTGGCCGTGCTGAGAAACGATCCTCTATGAGCAGGTTCTTCGAGGAATTCGAGGTGGCGGCTGTTTACCCCACCTACTGCCGAACGGTGACCGAAGGCGAGATCGCGATGTTCTGCTCGTTCGTTGGTTACCACGTTCCATTGTTCATTGACGAAGAGTATGCGAAAACGACGTCGTATGGTGGCCGCATTGCGCCGAGTTCATTCACCATGGCGATCTCTACCGGGATGACTGAAGGCTTGTACCGCAATTCAGTGGTCGCGTTGCTGGCCGTGGAAAATGGGAGATTCCTTCACCCGGTCCGAGCCGGTGACACCATTCGCACCGAGGTCGAAGTGGTTGAAAAAAAACCGACCTCAAGCTCAGGACACGGGCTGATTGTGTTTCGGGACCACGTCTACAACCAGCGCAACGATAAGGTCTTCCACATTGACAAGGTCACGCTTATTCGCAAGCAACCGGTGACCTTGGCCTAAGCCCTGGCGATACTTACCGGTTCGCGGTTCCCCCATCGATGGTCACGATGGTGCCGCTGATATACGACGCCAGCGGCGAAGCCAAAAAGGCGACTAAATCCCCGATCTCTCGCGGCTGCAACATGCGCCCGAAAGGTAAGCGCAATTTTTTCAATAAATTTGGCCATTGATCGGCGGTAGACCCGGATTGAACAGACCACTCTTGAAGCATGTACTTGGCCCGGTCGGTGTCGGTCAAACTCGGATTCACTCCTAGAACACGCACATTAAAATCTGGCGATCGCCCTCCCAGGGTCTTAGTGAAGGCTATAAGCGCGCTGTTGCCGGAACTGCCGACGATGTAGCGAGGATTCATTCTCTCTCCGACGACACCGATAATGTTGACGATGACGCCTGAACGACGGGCCTTCATGTGCGCGTACATACCGCGCGTAATTTCTACGTAGCCGAATACCTTCAGTTCCCAGGCGTCACGCCACTCCTGGGGGGTTACCTCGTCGATCTCGCCTGGCGGATTGGAGCCGGCATTATTGACAAGGATATCTATATCTGCAAAAGTTCTGCATAAGCATTCCTGCTCGTCCCGCAGGGACAGGTCCGCAGCATGCACGACAACCTCTACTCCGGTTAACACGCGCAGTTCAGCCGCGACTGAATCGAGGTCTTTTGAAGCGCGCGCGACAAGTACCAGACGGCAGCCCTCCTCCGCGAGTGCCAGGGCAATCGCCCGGCCGATACCGCGACTTGCCCCAGTTACTAGCGCACGATGTCCGCGCAATCCAAGATTCAAGCTCTTACTTCTTCAGTAGTTGACGCGCATTGCGCGCGATTTGGGTTGGCATGGCCGCCGCTAACTCAGAGTTAATCCATTGAGAGTATCGACACTTACCGCATATCATCTCACACTGCGTGGATGCCTCAACCACTGATGTTAACCCCGACGCTATCGTAAACAAATGCGCTCGTAGGGCTTGAGACTGCCTCGTTTCGCGCTCTTGGCGTTTTTCCGCGGTGATATGTACTGCACCGCGGGTTCATCCCATCAACGCTGTTGGCATTTCACTTTGACAACGGCCTCCGTCGAAGCCAAGGGCAAGGTCCGCAAGACCTCTGCCCTCACAATACTGCAAACCCAACTGGGCAAGCTGGTAAGTCCCAGCTTGGAGGCCTTCTTGCTTCACGTCGTCACCATCGAACAGCGTCAGTTGCAAGCAAAAGCTCTGAGCGATTTGGATGCTGCCAACAATCTCAATATGGCCAGGCTTAAACTCTTAGACTTGTTCTACTGCCGACCCAAGTCGGCAGCCTGATTCGTCCTCTCAACTCAGATCCGCCTAGGCTCATGCCTGACTTGGAAAATGCTATGCAAACTATCATACGTGTTGGCCAACCCGATGACGTAGCAAACGCAGTCGCGTTTTTAGTCAGTGAGCTGGCTCGCTTCACAAGCGGTGAAGTGGTGCACGTCTCGGGGGGTCGTTTCGGCTGAGTTACAGCTTGCCGAGGCAAGGCTATTGTTCTGACTGTATCGAACGTTGTATCGGAGATTTCTTTTATTCCTAAGGAGATTGTTCAAATGAAGAGAGCCGCCATAGTTTCTCCACTGCGAACCCCGGTTGGCGCGTTTGGAGGTGCATTCAAGGCTATGCCAGTTGAAGAATTGGGTGCCGCCGTTGCGCGGGCCATCGTGGAACGTACTCACCTAGATCCGGGCCGAATAGACGATGTCGTGTTTGCG
>Ga0214919_10004965_pt1 | contig 19128 bp, 15 predicted proteins | sample LL1503_MetaG_FD_177994 | JGI IMG/M metagenome (GOLD analysis project Ga0214919, IMG submission 177994) | Freshwater microbial communities from Lake Lanier, Atlanta, Georgia, United States - LL-1503 | ecosystem: Environmental > Aquatic > Freshwater > Lake | place: USA: Georgia | collected...
GCACCGAAAGCAATGTGGTTGGTTACCGTTTGCTGCCGATCTACATGGCTAAAGCTGGCGGTTTCTTCTTCGTGGTGTTTGGTATCACTACCCTGATTGCTGGCCTTGTTACCATCAACCCGATTTGGCTTTACGGCCCGTACACACCTTCACAGATCACTGCAGGTTCGCAGCCCGACTGGTACATCGGTTGGCTCGATGGCGCTGTGCGTGTTACCCCGAACATTGAGACTTCTGCTTTTGGCCACACCATCAGCTGGAACATCTTGATCCCGGCCCTAATTATTCCGGGCATCATGTTCACCGCTCTGGGTCTTTACCCGTGGATTGAAGCCTGGGTGACTGGCGATAAGCGCGAGCATCATTTGCTTGATCGTCCACGCAACGCCCCTACCCGCACCGCACTTGGTGTGATGGCGCTTAGCTTCTACTTAATCTTGTGGATTGCCGGAGGTAACGACATCATCGCCACCTCGTTCAACCTCTCGATTAACACGCTTATTTGGAGTTTCCGCATCTTGCTATTTGTGGTGCCACCGATTGCGTTTGTTATCACAAAGCGCATCTGCCTAAGCCTGCAGCGTCGCGACAACGACAAGTTGTTGCATGGTTACGAAACTGGCCGAATCTTGCGCTTACCGCATGGTGAGTTCATCGAGATTCATGAGCCAATCTCAATGGAAGAAGCAGCCATGATTTTAGGCAAGAGCGATGTTCCAGCCTTGGCACTGCCACCAGTGGTGGACGAGCAGGGCGTAAAGAACCCGAAGGCACGTTCAAGCAAGGTGCGCGCTCGCCTATCGGCTTGGTACTACAGCGAAAATGTTCCAGTGCCTACAGCAGAAGAGTTGCAGGCAGCCCGTGAACATCAGGAGCACGCATTGCATGCAGCTGGTGAAGCGGGCGCGATAGAAGGCTCTTCGCATTAAGAAGTTCTAAAAAAATACCCCGGCACTCAATTGGTGTCGGGGTATTTTGTTGGAATGAATGATAATTGTCTATCTCTGCTCTGCGTCTAGTGCTTGAACAGTAGGACATGGATAGTATTCAAGGAAGCATTCAGTGCAGTCCCCGTAGCTCCCCTCTTTATGAATCTCGCGCACTTGCTGTTTTAGTTCCTCTTGAGCAATGCTCCATAATGTTTGCTGCAAACCTTCATGGGTGACGCTTAACTTGATGCAACTTTCGCTGTCGGCATCGTTTATAAACTGGGCTGTTCCTTGAAACAACTGAGCTAATTCAGAGCTATCTATGACTAATGATGTAATTCGAACTTTTGAACCATTGATCTCGATTCGCGGACACGAATCTTCAGAGTTTTCGGGGAATTGGTTTTCATTACTTTCATTCTCATTCAGTGTCATTTCTTATCCTTATTGTGTGATGATGTATTAATTGACAACTTCGTAGTCTTGTCGCACAACTTAGGCAACAAGCAGGCATTGATGATGAGTCTGAATCATGCCGCCATGCCTCGGTCCTGAAGCTTGTTCTTCCATCGACTTACAGTCCTGACATGAATGCCATACTTTCCCGCAAAATCACCAAGGTGCATGGTTTCGATGTCACGTCGAATAGATATCGCTTCGTTTACGAGATCCGCATCAACTGGTTGAGTCTTAACCAGTGCCATTCTCTCTTTGGCAGTTAACCCACCTAGAATTCCATCGTTTGCAACCTTTAGGCCGTATTCCAAACACAGGCTTCGCACTGGACAGCCAAAGCAGATTTCCTTGGCTTTAAGAATTTCGTGGTCGTCCTCCGAAAAAAACAGCTCAGGATCAACGGCTTTACAAGCGGCCTTTTCTGAGATTTCTGCGGATGGCAGATTATCAAGCAAGTTCTCTGACAAGAACAATTTGACTAATTTTCGGTTCATACTTTTTGTCTCCCTCTGCGTAACTTTATAACTTCAAAGTTATTTTAACAGAAAAGTTCTGTCAAATTATAGAGAATTAACCATTGTTTAAAGGACTTTTCAAAAGCGACTAGATGTAACTTTTATAAGATAAATCGCCATTTTGGCATTTTTGCTTCCGAAAGTGGTAGGGTTGCGACAAGCTAAACCAAGGAAGTTATGAATCAAACTGTTACTGGAGCGGACTTAGTAAGGGCAATTGAGTCAATCACAGCCCGTGAATCTAAGCTAGCCCGACTCAATTATCGCGAGTCGCTTCGAGAATTCATTTTGTCGTATTTCAACTTGGATCAAGATTTTGCCGATTCTGAATTAATTGACTTGCTTTCTAATAGACCGGCTGGATTCGACCCCACCAAGAGGCCAGAGCAACTTTCAAGGGATAGCGAAAGATTTTCCGGATACATAGATGTATTGTCCTGGCGCTTCACTCGAACATTTGGAACTTCGCCTGAAGATGTAATTAATCACCTAGAAAAAATTTTTTCTGACCCCCATTTCGATGAACTTTGGCGTGAATTCAACAGAAGGCGCTTGCTTCTATCTGCTGTAAAAACGGTCCTGAGACCATTGCACTACAAATGGATGTCCCTCTGGGGAGAGTCGGCGGCAAATCATGAGGCCTTCAGGACCCAACTCGACACCAGTAATTCCTTGCTAGAGCAGACAATTAGCTACCCTACAGAAATCGAGAAATGGCAGGGCTGTGTATGGGAGCTTTTTGATCAAGTTGCCATTTTTAGGCCAAACAGGGACTCAGAGCAGACAAAGCCACGAGGTAAAGTTTCAGATCGAGGAAAGCGCCTTTACGAGAATTCCTGGGAAACCTTCTTTTCTGACGGGTTTCACTTTAATGAGCACCCCGAACAAACAGTTCTGGCCGTGACTTTTAACCAGGCGCTTGCTTTAGCGGAAAAAAGAAGAAGACTAAATCGAGATCAAAGCGTAGGCGCTAACTTCTCAGCAGATTTTGAAATGCCATCCACAGCGAACTATTTCACGGCAGACATAAGGGAACCATCAAGTCTTCAGGCCTTTGACACCGAATTAGGCTCTGCATTGTATGCCTCGCGCCTAAATTTTGAACTCCGCAATCGAGATGGTGAGAAAGTTGTTGATAGAACTTGGCTTTTCACCGAAACTGGGTTCCAGCCAAAATTCAAGGCTTGGCTAACCCAACTCAGTAGGGCCTTAGATCTGAACAGGCACCCGTTCAACGGTGAGTTGATTATCACTTCCCCAGATGGCGAGCAGCGGGTTCAGTTACACGATGCGAAGTTGGCTGACCTCATAAAATGGGCACGAGCAATGTTCTAGCCTTGGCGCTGCCGAGATTATTGGACGAGCACGGTGCGAAACTGGTGAAGCCGGAGCGATTGAAGGCTCTTCGCACTAACAAGTTCTAACGTATGGCCAATGGGTCACACTCTTTGTTGAGTGTGACCCATTTGTTTTGGAGAGGGTTTCTGGAAAGACTGATTAAGCGCTTTTGCCCGATTCATCATCCACTTCTGGGATGACTTCTTCCATCTCAAACCTTGGCTTCTTGAGACGACGAACTTCTTTCATCTCGTTGTTAAGCCTGCTGTAGGCAGTTCCCTGTCCGCGACCAGTGCCAGTGAAAGCAGATGAATCCATGCCCATCTCGCGGCCTTGCCATGCGGTTTCTGCAGCGCCCAGAAACTGGAAAGCCCAGTTGTATTGATCGCGCTGCTGAGAAATCAGATTACGAACAGCCTCTAACTGGTATTCCACACTGGCATTCTCGTGGCCATCTGTAACGACAACGAATAGAACCTGCTCAGGCTTTTGCTCGTCAGATAGCGCAGCCAGGTTCTCCCCTGTGCGCACAATCTCGCCACCAACTGCGTCTAGCAAAGCTGTGCTTCCGCGAGGGACGAGTGTGTAAGTTGGCGCAGCATCTGTCATGCGCACAACGGTGTCGATAGTGGTATCGAACTCAACGAGTGTGACAGTTAGTTCGCCATCTTCGGCAAACTGCTCTGTTAACAGGGTGTTGATTCCGCCCTGGGCATCATCACGGATCGACTCCATAGAACCAGATCGGTCGACCACAAGGGTCAGGTGGGTGTAATTGGGCTTGGTCATTGTTACCTCTTTCTATTTGGTGCTAAAAGGTAACACGGAGGACTGACATTTATGTTGTGCACAGCTTATTTGTACGATTCTGCATGGTGGGTGCCGCCGAAATGAGCTAATCTATCGAGTCAACCTATTCGAACGGCTGAATCCTGCCCGCCCTAATCCCTTTAAAATGAATCAAAAATCGGGCCATTTCCTAAGCGCCGCATCCACAAGTATTCGAGTCCGTTCGTCAATCAATTTTGGAGTCCACTTTGTTTTCTTTGAATCGAGCCAATCTGAATTTATTGATAGTGGCGCCATGTTTCCAGGTATGGTTGGATATTTTCGTTTCTCTTCGAATCTCTTATTTCCTACAGCTTTGTTGTGCTTGGATGTTACGACAGTCAAATTCCCCAATTTATGCATCCGGTTCTCCATCTCTTCAGGAGGTACTCTCCATGCCTTCAAATCTGAGGTCCAAAGTGCAGGCTTCTGAGGGAAAATGTGCTCTATCGAATATAGGTTGGAAGCCTTCCCCATCTTGAACCAAAGCGAACCGTCACCGCTCAAATAACGTTCCACACCTCTAAAAATGGCACCTAATTGTGCAGGCTTGTAATTCAGGCCAAAGTCAACGCTGGAGGCTCCCAGCCTTACATCAATATCACTAAACCATAATTCTTTTTTAAGTAGATTCCTGAATAATTCAAGATCATAGCTGCATGCTAAATCGCCCATAAGATTCATTATTTTTGAGCGCAACAGAGGCAAGGGTTGATTTGCTAGAAAATAACGCGCTAGACAGGACTCTACAAGAGCTAGGGCTTCCAACAAATACTGTTCATCTGAATCCTTAACGTACTTCTGAAGAAAATGCAGAATTACAGGGTTAGGCGGCCCTGAGCTCAAATTCTGGATAGATTCTATGTGCTGCAGGACTTTATCTGAAAATGTAATATCACGATTTTTTACTTTGACATTACTTGCCTTTGAGATTACCACTGGCCAGAGGCGCATGCCCGGGATAACAGATTCTTCAAGGAGCTCCTGAAGCCTCGCTTCAGACATATTCCTTGTCATTCGAGCAAAATGAACCGCCCCTCGAGTAGCGTTAATTGAGCCCTGCTTTTTCTTCTGTCCCTGAGAAATCAAATAGTCATAAATAAATGCCTTACCGGGAGCGACTCCACGTTTCTTGGTTTTCGTAAGCTCGGTTTCCGCACCTAGCCATGATTTCTCAAAAACCTCATGGCCAAGAGTTGGCATTCGAACAAAGATGGAGTTCCGGATATGATCCAACGGTTCAAGTTCTTGACGCATACCATTCAATGTGTCAAAGATCACCGCTTGCTCTTCATCCTTAGATGGCTCATGTGTGAGGCTAAAAATCCGCATTTGGTCTAGCGTGGCCGTAAGCAATTTAGTAATGTCCATGGAATTAACAGAGACATTTGAATATCCCTGCCTTTCGATAAATTTTTTCCATAAATCTTCATTGCTAGATTCCCCATCACCAAAGATGAAGTTGGAAGGGTAACTATTCGGTTGTTCCTCGGCAACGAGAGTCATACCGCCCCATAATATGAATCTAAAATAAATATACGCCTGGACTATTTGATGATCAATAAAATCGTTTAATTCATGGGCTGTTGTCAAGCCATCGACTACTAAGTTAAACGGGCGTTGATCGGACTCTTGCACCTTGAAAGTTGCTAAACCACTGAAATTGAGGTTTGGATTCGAATCGTCTACCACATTGTGATCGCGCAAAGCAGATAACCAAATCATGCATGTCACGAGGCGCTGCTGGCCGTCTACGATTACAAAGTGTTGCGTGATTTTTTCTCCAGGAACAGCAACAGATTCAACTTGGCTGACCAAAAGTATTCCAAGCCAGTGCGCTGGATCTCCTTCGCCTAACAATGTCGCCTGATAAAAATCGGAAACTAGTGCCTGCCATCGCTCAGCATTCCATTGATACGGGCGCTGATAAATTGGCACTTCATACAGAGTCTCAGACTTAAGCACTTGACGCAAAGAGATATTTTTGCCTTTCACCGGCCTGTTCCTCTCGAATTAATAATTTATAGCTTAGCGAAAATCCGTTGCCTAAACGCCTAATTAGAATGCAGACGAGGAACAAATCACCAATCAAATTGGCAACGTTGCTAATTTTGATATTTACGACTGATAGCGTTTGTTGCAGAGAACTTTCTAGACTTGAAAGATAATGGGAACCTATAAAGGTAGGCACATTTGACAACAACATCTCGAACATTTGGTCAGATACGAGCATCAGGAGCGGATGCGTTCATCGAAGATGTAATTCGCGAGCTTACGACACGTTTTCGTGGTTTTGAAATATCTGACCAACAGTTTGATGCCTGGCAAACCACATTTTTCTGGGTTTGGCAGGCTGTTCAAAAAAATCCTCAAGCTAAAGATGATTGGTTATTTCTTCCAGAATTCAACCCGCCCCTCAGTCCTATTCGTCCTGATTTAGTCATCGTGGCTGGCAATATCACTTCCATTATTGAATTCAAGGCCGGAATTTCCAAAGTTGGGAACCCAGCTCGGCGACAATTAGAAGACTATGTAAACGAGATGTGGAACACAATGAAGGGAGTTCGAGACTCTCGAATTTTCCCAGCTCTTATTTCTTCAGGATTCAAAAAATCGCCAGCGTCTAGCAACTGGAAACAGTGGACTCCTGAAAGTAAGCTTCTCAACGAACTACACCCAGAAAAGTTTTCTCAGTTCTTTAATCACCTTTGCGCTTTGGACAGCGGCACCTCTGTTTCACTGGAAGATTGGAAATCACCTACCTATGATCTGCACCCCGATATTGTGCAGGCTGCTTCTGAACTAATTGCTCACGTTGAAGATCGAGGCGTTATTACTCACTTAAGTGCTGACAGCGAGCTTGACACCGTACGAGATGAAGTATTTAGGCTCATTCGTGAAGCGAAAGAGGGTGGCAAGAAACAAGTAATTCTAATTTCCGGTGTCCCGGGAGCAGGCAAAACACTCATCGGTCTCAGGCTCGCACACGATCCTGATTTACATGACCTCTTGCCTGTTGATTCAGGTACCCCGCTGTACCTAACCGGGAACGGACCACTCGTTTCAGTACTGGTTGAAGCTATCGCTCGCGATGACAAGCGACGAAATCCAGAGAAAAGCATGAGCGAAACAAGGAGCGCGGCTGGCTCGAAAGTCAAACTCGTCCATGCCATAACTGAGAAATCCCTACCCATCAATGCTCGAGTAGTCGTTTTTGACGAGGGTCAAAGGGTATGGACTGCTGAGCATATGAAGGCTAAAGGAAAATCTCAAGCGGGACTATCTGAAAGTGAAGTTATTCTCTCTGCGATGGAAACACATAACGGCGCTCAAGTCGAGTGGGCGACCTTGGTTGTACTAATCGGATCTGGCCAAGAGATCAATAAGGGTGAAGCAGGGGCATCCGTATGGGTCGATGCAGTACAAAGTGCCCCAAATGAGAATCCCAAATGGGACATAATCGTCCCAAATCAATTGGCTGGCGATTTAGTTGGAGTATTTCAGGAGTCTAAAAGCTTGCACTTAGACGTGTCCAGAAGAGCTCTTGAAGCAAGAGCACTTTCAGAGTGGGTAGCCCTACTTCTTGATGGAAAGTTTGAGCAAGCAGCAAATCTTCGAGAGCAAGGAAATTCTCTTCACAAATTTCCTATTTTTTTAACTCGGGAATTAGAAGAGGCCAGAAAGTGGATTCGCACTCGTGTTATTGAAAATCGGCATGCATTTGAACCGACTTCTGGATTAGTAGCTAGTTCACAGAGTGCTCGCCTACGCGCGTATGGACTTGAAGTGGGAAATCAGCCGAGAAGTAGCGACGTGGACTGGACTAAGTGGTTTCTGGATGAACCCATTAGCCTGCACTCGTCTTCACGATTAGAAGTTGCTGGAAGTGAATTCAAAACACAAGGATTGGAGCTGGATTATGTTGGCGTTGCATGGTCATGGGATTTAATCATTGATGCTAATGGAACTTGGAAATCCCGCACGATCAACAAGGGCAAAGCACAGTGGCATGGAATCAAGAATGAGATGGTACAGAGCTTTAGGACCAATGCCTATAGAGTTCTACTCACACGATGTCGTTCAGGAATGATAATTTACGTGCCTGAGGGAGATTCAAGCGATCCGAGTCGCTCTCCTGGTGAGATTGACCGTGTTTACCATGCTCTGATTAAATCTGGTGCTAGGACCTTGAATGATACTTCCATCGCTCAATGACTATCTACAGATCGATTAAGTAATCCTCATAGCTTCCGAGTGGAGCGAGCTCAATTGAGTATTGAGGCTTCGTTCCAGGAAGCTTTCGAATGATTACAGAATCTTTTCCAATCTCTATGAGGTCTTGGTATGTGTAAGGCCGAGACTCTTCAAGTCGTGTCTTTGCAAGTTCGAGCGATCCGTCAATAATTTCGTAGAGCCAATCCATCAAATCTGAATTTCGTTTAGACATCAATGCTTTTCCATCATCCTGACAGACCTTAGCTTCGACGGTTTTACCATTTGGTAAATGCAGATGAAAGGGAACATCACGTTCTGGAAAGAAATTTTTTCTTGCATTCCGAATTGCACCTGGAACCGGAACATATGCCTCGCCGAATGTCCTATTCCTGCCGCCTGCATTCCACTGATTTATGCCAGCCTTAGGCTGGACTTCATGAACTGAAGATGCGCGAGTGCTGTAAAGAGGCAGGACTACATGTTCAATAGATTGTTCGGGCTCGGACTTAGACAGGAATAAATTTGTCTGTTGATTTAGAGACTGATCAACGAGAGAAGCCAAAGGATTCTCATCTATTTCCACATTAAAAGCATCCGAGCGAATTGCGGAGCCAGCTACACCAAAATCAAAGCGCTTATACAAAACACTCTTCGCGATACTGAATGTGTAATGATTTTTTCCATCGAAAAAATAGCACGAGCTAGTGCCTGATGGCCAATTTTGAACCAAATTTCCACGACTATCAGTTGGCTTGATCGAGTCCAATTCCACCAGAGAATAGGGCTCTTCCGCGACGAAACAACTTCCCTTAATTCTGACTAGACAGTGATACAAGGATCTCTCTAAATCTATGGCGAATTCCAATGCGTCAGATGAAACTCTCTTATTTCGAAGTTGAGAAACCCGTTGAGCTAATGCACGTCCTTCTAAACCTGCGAATGTACCCAATGAGCCATCTCTTGTGAACTCTGAGACCTTTTCCCTACTTGATCCAGCAATACTGCTGAGTGTGAAGGTCTTTATGCCAACACCAGAACTATCTAATCTTTTGGCGTCGAATGAGATGTCACTTCGTGAGAGATCTTCAGCGCCGGTATTTGAAACATACAGCCGCTCAACAAAGCGTGAATGAATAAATGGGACTTCAGATTCTGAGAACAGTCTGGACAAACCGCCCACTGCTTTAACGGCAACTTCATACTCAGGCATGCTTACCGTGAGCGACATGTCTTAATTCAACGCCTTTGCGATCGCTTTAGCGATCTTCTCGATCAGTGGCACAGTAACGCTGTTACCAAATTGATGGTAGAGGTGACTGTCTCCTATTGAAGGCAGTTTGAACTTTGCCGGGAAGCCCTGGAAGTTTGCTGTTTCCCGCGGCGTTAGTTTACGAATTCCGTAGGCATCACGCACCAATGGAACATTATGTCCACCCGAACCCATGTTGGCGGTTAACGTTGGGCAGGCGTTGCTCTTATTTTCTCGAACATAATGGCGACGCCATTGATAGACAGTGTCACGCGATTTAACCGACTTGCTAATTTCATCAAAGGCACCATAGCGGGAGTCATAGTAGAACCTGTCATCTACCTTTTTAGATTCAAGGCAATCATGAATTGTACGGGTAAGTTTTGTCGGTTTTGGAAATTCAAACTTTGCGGCAACATCAGCATCTCTAAAGCCAACAATGAACACTCGCTCCCGAGTCTGGGGAATATTGGCGTGATCTTTAGAATTCAAGGTTTCGTACCTAAGTGAGTAGCCACATTTAGCTAATTCATTCAGCATGTAGGTGAATGTTTCACCCTTTTCGTGACTTCTAATCCCTCGAACGTTTTCTAGCAAGAAGCTGCGGGGTTTGGCCTCTCGGAGAATTCTCAACAGTCCCTTAAATATTTCTCCCCCGCGATCATCTTCCAGCCCTTTTCTTAGCCCAGCAATGCTGTAAGGCTGGCAAGGAAACCCAGCAACAAGAACATCCAACTTGCCAACCGGCACTCCAAAATCTCGCTTATCTATTGCCAACACGTCATTTACATGTCGATGATTCTCGCTGTCGCGGAAGTTCAATCGGTATGTGATTAGGGCTTTTTCATCGATTTCACTGGTTAGGACGCAGGTGCCACCCGCGCGCTCAAAGGCAAGCCTCATACCCCCTATGCCGGCAAAAAGATCAGCAAATTTGAATGACATATTTCTCCACCTCTAAACCTCATCCTACTTCCGACTCGCATTTCGCTAGCTGTTACGTAGGTGATTTCCTGTCCCAAAATTAACTTACAAATCTGACACTAACTACCGATAGCATTGAGTTCTGTTGCTAAAACCGACCAATTTGTGGAGTAGATATGTACGACTGGACTTTCGAAGAGACGAATTCATTTGAGGGATTTAACAATGCAGCAGCCGACCATTTTAAGGGCCAACGAACAGTTTCAATAGTGAGAGAGTCTATTCAAAATGCCATCGATGCAAAATGCCCTAGTAGCGATATTGTTCGCGTGGACTTTACGATACAAAAATTGCCGGAGGCAGATGCAACTCCTGCCTACCAGCTACTTCCAGTATTGAGCCAGATCTTAGCGGAAGTGGATAGTTCAACCGCCGATAGGAATCAGGACGTAGTCGACTTTTTCCAAAATGCAGTTGACAGTTTGTCGAAACATGGTCCAATCAATCTATTTGCGATCCATGACTCCGGAACAACTGGTCTGACTGGTCCAATCAATCGAGCAAAAGATGAATTCGATAATGGTTCCAATTGGTACGCATGTGTGAAGTCAGAAGGCTTGACGGTCGGAAAAGGCGCGGACTCTGGTGGAGCATTTGGTCACGGCAAAAATGCAACTATGTCTTTTAGCATGCTCTCGACAGTGTTCTATGCAACTCAAATAACTTTTCCCGGTGGCGACAGGGAGTTGCGATTCCAGGGCAAAACGAGCTTAATTTCCCGCTCTACCCCTAATGAAACCGAATATTCAAAGGAGTACTTCAGTCGGACTGGATACTTTGGGCAAACTGACTCACGTCAATCCCCTATGCTCAATTCGGATTCACCTAAGTGGGCTTTCGCTTTCAGAGAAAGCCAACAACTAGGGGACGGAACGTCTATTTTTGTTCCTCTTCCGTTCACTGACAGCGACAAGGACGACTCGAAGAACCTTTGGAGAGATATCAAGTTAGCTGTGTTGTCAAACTTCTACATGGCAATCGATAGAGGCATCTTAGAGGTCAAATTGAACAACGAAGAGCTCATCAACAGGGCAAGCCTCAGAACATGCTTTGAAGAATTTTACGAGAATGTGGAGAATCAATTTGAGGACGCTGATGACGCACGTGGGATGCTTACGTCGGCGTTGACTCTCCACTCGCCTACTCCCGGTCTCGCTGGAGTTGAAAATTCTCCAGAATTTGGAGAATTCATTTGGGCCTTAAGAATTGACGAGAATTCTAACCCACCGCTTGAAAAGACCGTTGGTTTTGCCAGAACAACAGGTATGTTAATAACTCGTGATCCCCAAGACAACCTTCGACGTTTCGGGAATAATGTGAAACCGTTTGATCTTTTTATCGGTGTGAGCAACAAGAATGGGTCGAGTCTTTTGAAAAGAATCGAAAATCCAGCTCACAATAAGTTTGAATTCGATCGAATACCTAATCCAGAGATCCGAAAAGAATTACGGCGCAAATTCCAGTCATTTACGGAACAGATCCGCAAATTGGTATTGAAACACGCTCAGATAGTCGCTGATAGTGAACGAGAGGATGGTGCACTAGCGTCTTTCTTTTCGACTGAAAGTGATTTTCAAAATGGAGATCGAGAGTTGTCCCCAATGCTTGTTGTGGGGAAAAAAACTACACCGAAACCCCAACTCTCGGCTACTACGTCGGAAATTCAAGATGAAGATGCAGCATCAGGGGCAGGAATAGCCGGTGGAGATGGTGAATCTAAATCTGGTGGTGGGCCAAATGATGGCTCCACTGGAGCAGGAAAAGGTAAGTCGCCTTCACAAAAAATAGGCCCGATTCAAAGTAGCAGGGCGTTCAGAATACCGGATACACAGAAGGCAAAAATTTTAGTGACTCCAACATTTTCTGGAGATTACAAACTGAAATTATCAAAAGTAGGTGATTCTCTAACTGAATATTTCCAATTTACTGATGAAAATGGAATTAAAGGTGAAGAATTAGATCTTGGTTCACTGAAAGCAGGTCAGACATACACCCAAGTTGTCGAATTAGACATTGATGATTTCAATTATGCAGTGCAGCCAATTTTGATTGAATCGAGTCCAAATGCAGCGCAATAATAGAACCTTTTTCCACCCGGTACTTTCTGAAGTTGGCAATGACTTTCTCGACTCCTCAAGTTTTACCTTTGACTGCGACTTGAATATCAATGCACAAAATGAACCGTCCCTCTCATATCAGTGGAATCTACATGACGACGAAATTTCTGACCTAATTGATTTAGGTGAGGCACAGGCATTCGTTGACATTCGTTGTAGTGCGACTCTCTTGAGGAAGCTGGTTATTGCCCCTGAATCTAAAGGGACGGTAATTCTAGACGAAGGCTCAGTCTGGCAGAGTGTATCCGTGAGCGCGTACATCCTCGCCACGGCAAATATTCGTAAATATAATCCCCAATCAATTAATCAGGATTACGAAGGGCACTCATTCGATGTGAATATAGGCGCACCCCTTGCGATCTCAAACTCGATAAAAATTGAATTAGATTTTGACCACAGAAATTTCCGCAACTTCCTATTCATTGCAGTAAGTGAACAAGAGCCCAAGGGAACCTACAGATTTGATTTCAGCCAAGACAAAATAATCGCCACAGTGAGCCCTGACATATCTCAGGTAATCGAAATCACTAAAGCCAATGAAAATTTGAGACCATTTGGCTACATGTCGTTTTATAAAGACTGCTTGGTTGCAGCGCTTGAGATTATCACCACTGAGCAGTCTGAGATTTCACAAAGGTGGAGTTCGGCATTAAAGGATCGTGTCGATGAACTTCAAAATGAAGAGATGGACAGGCTAAAGAGTTTCGAAGATTACAACCGAGTAGCTCTCAAGTTACTGAGAGACTTAGGCGTCAAGGAAGTGTTGCAAAAGAATGATTGATGTTGAAATTCAAGTACCGGGAGAAATCCTTTCCTCAGAAAGCGTTCTGTTTTTATACACGCAAACGCAAGATATTTCCAGTTGCAAGTCTCTCTTAAAGAACCTTGAGAAAATAGAGAAAGATAAAACACTTACCTCAAAACTGAGTGGGAATTTAAAAAAGAGTGCACCATTAATTAGCCTTGCCACGCAATTCAAACTTTGCTTGCCAAACGCTGGGGAAAACACAAGGGATTCAGATAAAGAAAATGCCTTAAGGACTTACACGGCACTTCAGAACCTAACTCCTGCCATGGCACGGGATGAAAGGCTCTGGGTGACATTAGCTCTAGCCAACTTTGAACAATATGTCTGTCGTAGATGGAAACTAGAATCGACCGACATCAAAATCAGAGAGAATGTGCGTAACCACATTTTTATGAATAGTGCCCGTGATGCGTGGCGAGATCAAGCTTTCGCACGATTATGGTGGACAGGATATTATGCTCACAAAATGTCGGGCGAACTTTCATTAGAGCAGATTCTTGCGTTGCTCTATCATAATTCTGAGCTGGCAAATAGTTTTCTGGGAAGACCAGGGCTAGTAAACGAAGGTACACTTGCCAAGGCTATTTTGAAAGTGGTCCATGAAAACTATATCCAATCAAAAAGATTTAATTGGGACAGGACAAGCTTTCAAAGATTTATGAAATCTTTGGACCTCCAAGCTGGAAGTTTGGAGCTAGCTGCAATCAACCGTGCAGAGTTGTTGTCTAAAATCGACGCCTGTTTTGCCAAATCTCACCAATAAGCGTCATAAAGCCATTGCGAAGGACTGATCACAAGAATATTATGAAGTTTGAATTTCTAATCCTTTTGAGCAGAGTCAGTTATGCTCCAAACCAAGCCGAATCAACAATTTGCCCAATTCCAAATCAATGCTCACAAGGCTTCTACACTAAACTTGCAGGGTGAATGACACCCTGCCATATCAGAACCCCCAGCTCTCTATCGACGAGCGGATCACCGACCTTATTGGTCGCATGACCTTGCCTGAGAAGGTTGGGCAGATGTTGCAGCTGGATGCTCGGGAGAACATCACGGGGCTCATCAACGCCTTCCATGTGGGCTCTATCCTGCATACCTCGCCCGATGACATGATTCTCTCGGCCAAGCTCATTGCCCAAACCCGCTTGCAGATCCCGCTGCTCACAGCCGACGACTGCATTCATGGCCACTCGTTCTGGCCAGGTGCCACCATCTTCCCTACCCAGCTAGGCATGGCAGCCTCGTGGGATGCGGGGCTTATTGAGCGAGTTGCTCGGGCTACCGCAGTTGAAGTTGCGGCCACCGGTTTGCACTGGACCTTCTCGCCAGTGTTGTGTATTGCTCGCGATCTGCGTTGGGGCCGGGTTGGCGAAACATTTGGTGAAGATCCGTTTCTGATTGGTGAACTTGGTTCAGCCATGGTTAAGGGCTACCAAGGCGATGGCCTGGACGATGAAACTGCAATCTTGGCCTGTGCGAAACACTTTGTGGCATATTCCGAAACCCAAGGTGGTCGCGATGCCACTGAGGCTGATGTGAGCCCACGCAAACTTCGCTCTTGGTACTTGCCCCCATTCGAACGCGCAGCCCGCGAAGGTTGTCGCACATTCATGCTGGGCTACCAGAGCATCGACGGTGTGCCAATCACCATGAACAAGTGGGTTTTGAACGATGTACTCAAGGGCGAATGGGGTTTCACTGGCACCCTAATTACCGACTGGGACAACGTAGGCCGCATGGTGTGGGAACAAAAGATTCAGCCCGATTACGCCACTGCTGCTGCTGTGGCAGTGCTGGCTGGCAACGACTTAGTAATGACAACCCCAGCATTCTTTAACGGAGCACAAGAAGCTGTGGCTCGCGGGTTAATCACCGAAGCACACTTAGATGCTGCCGTTGCTCGCATCTTGCGCCTGAAGTTTGAACTTGGTCTGTTTGAAAACCCAAGGTTGCCTGATGTGGCGCGCCAACAGGCAGTCATCGGCAGCGGCGAACATGCTGAGTTGAACCTAGAGATTGCTCGTCGCTCGATCACACTCTTGAAAAACGATGGCACATTGCCACTAGCCCGGGGTGGCAAGAAACGCATCGCGGTTATTGGTCCGAACGCGCACGATCAACACAATCAGCTGGGCGACTGGGCTGGCGCATCTGGCCAAGTGAACTGGATGCCAGATGGTCACCCACGCGAACTCACCCAAACCGTATTTGATGGTCTTGGCCTAGTAGCCCCGAGCGATTGGGAAATCACCTACCATCAGGGCGCTGACATCGCCGAACTAAGCCCCGACCCAGAAGGCGAAACCTTCGAAGACGGCCAGCCACGTCCACCAATCGCTACCCCAGCGCCTGTTAACCAAGCCATGCTTGATGAGGCAGTGGCCGCAGCGCGCGAGGCCGACTATGTTGTGGTTGCTGTTGGCGACACCATCGCCCTCATCGGCGAAGGCCGCTCCACTGCCACCCTAGATTTGTTCGGCGCACAAAACGCTTTACTGGACGCCGTAGCCGCAACTGGCACCCCAATGATCGTGGTTCTAATCAGTTCAAAGCCACAAATTCTGCCAGAATCTGCCATGAACGCTGCAGCCATCATCAATTGCTTCAACCCTGGTATGCGCGGCGGTTTAGCGCTGGCGGAAATCATTTTTGGCGATGTTGAACCATCGGGCCGCCTGCCAATCTCGTTTGCGCGTCATGCTGGCCAACAGCCAACTTTCTACAACCAGATCCGCGGACAACACGGCCACCGTTACGCCGACCTCACGCAAGACCCACTATTCGCATTCGGTGAAGGCCTGTCCTACACCAGCGTTGAATACAGCAACCTTGTGATTACGAATGCTTCGGTTGGCGTTGCCGACACCTTGCGCGCCCAAATCACCCTGACCAACACCGGCTCTCGCCCAGCACTTGAGACTGTGCAGGTTTATGTGTCAGACCTAGTCACCAGTGTTACCTGGGCCGATAAAGAACTTAAAACCTACAAGCAGGTTTCAGTTCCGGCTGGAGAGTCAGTTGTGGTTGATCTGGAACTACCAGTTGCCGAATGCACTTTGGTTAATGCCAATGCCGAGCGCGTAGTTGAGCCGGGTGAGTTCGAGTTACTAGTGGGCCGTTCGTCCCGTGGCCGCGACTTGGTGAAAGCCAAGTTTGTGGTTAGCTAAATTTCATCAGTAAAAAATGCTGGTCACACCCGAGTGTGACCAGCATTCTTGGTTAAGCGTTGGAATTCTCTGCTTTTAGCTATCTCTGAGTAAGAGTGGCACGACGTTCGCGGGCTAGTTCATTAGCGAACTCGTCTTCAAACGGGGCTAACTCACCAACCACATTGGCCAGCAATACATCGGCCAGCTCTGGATTGCGAGCCAACGCTGGGCCATGCATGTAGGTCGCGATGATGTTGCCTTGCCAAGCGCCCTCAATGCCATCAAACCCATTTCCCACACCTGAGATAACTCGGCCAAGTGGTCGAACTTCAGGCCCAAGTTCGGTTAAGCCTTGATGATTCTCAAAGCCCGTGAACACAGGCAAGCCAGCAACCGAAGGTTGAATAACCAACTCCCCCACACTGCGTGGCGAATCATCCACAATCGTGATGGCATCTAGCAGACCGAGCCCTTCAATAGATCCGCCGTCGGGGTTAGGTAGCTCGCGGCCAATTATTTGGAAACCCGCACACACAGCAAACAAAGTTGCGCCGCGCTCGATGGCCACCGAGAGGCCACCATCTTTTTGCAGCATGCGAAGGCTGGCGGTTTGCGGGCCGTCTTCGCCACCACCGATTAAATAAATGTCACCTGAAGTTGGTACGGGCATGTGTGGAGTAACTTCAATCAACTCGCAGTCGATTTCCCGGGCTTTAGCGCGGTGTATTAACACTTCGGCATTGCCCTGATCGCCATAGGTGCCCATGAGGTCGTGATACAAGCGCACAATCGAAATACTCATTTGCGACCACCTGTTTTCACATTCAGTCCCATTTGTTGGGCAGCTAAATCCTGGAAAGCTGTGTAGCTGGCAACGGCTTCAATCGGCTGATGATCAAAGAGCGCAACGGCTTGTTCGAAACTGCCCGCAACCTTGGGGGCAATGCCCTGCACACTGATGCGATAAGCGACATCGCGCCGACGCTCGCCAATGCAGACCACATTCTTGCCAACCAGAGCGCTGTAGTCCACATCCCACAACCACGAAGTGTCTTTGCCATCGATACCGCGGGCGTTCACGGCCAAAATTACGTTGTTTGAACTCACCTGAGCCAAGGTGTTACGCCAACTTTCCGGGTTCTTGGCCAAGCGAGTATTTACTGTGCGCCCTGTAACCACATTTTCGTTCACCCGATCTGGTGGGTTGGCCGTTAGGTCTTGCACCATCTCAATAGGCACCACAGCGCCCATGAGCCTCGCCGCTTCAATTGCCAACACTGAATTACGCGCAGGGCCACTTAACGCGCGCTCACCACGCACCGTGGCTAATTGGCTGCCCAGTCCACACGCACACTTGTAATCACCCGCAGTCCAATCCAACAACTCACTGCACTGCGGACAAGTAGCGGCATCGGGATGTTTACGGCCACCAAAAGTAACGCGAACCACATGGCCGGCATTAGCCACTGCGAATTCCAAAAACGGATCGTCCCGATCAATAATCAAAGTGACATCATCTCGCGTGAAAGTGTCGTGCCAAAGCTGAGCCACTTTGCGTACTTCGCCGGTGCGATGCAGTTGATCGCGCGAAAGGTTTAGCAGCACAATTACTTTCGGAGCCACTAACCGATACATCTCGGGCAGATAAAGTTCGTCGCATTCGAGCACCACATAACGATTACGTGGCTTGGCAGCCAGCGCTGCCACAATGCCAGCACGCATGTTTGCCCCAAACTTTGAGGTACTCACCTCTTCGTCGGTGCCAAATTCTAAAACCTTTGAAAGGTTTGCCGTGGTTGTAGTTTTACCGTTTGTGCCACTTACCAGAACGATGTCGCGCCCAGCAGCCAACTTTTTGATGGCGCCTGAATCTACAGCGAGAATTGCGCGACCAGTAATAGTTTCGCCGCGGCCACGGCCAAGTGCGCGTGAGGCTAAGCCAGTGAATTCACCAACAGCCGTTGCCACACCTAGGCGTAGCGATTTACTCATAAGCGCAGATTAGTTGGCGAAGTTGCCGCGGTAGTACTCAAACACCAAACCGAATACCCCGAACAAAATCGTGGCAACACCGAGTACCATCATCCATTGGGCAAAGATGAAACCAAGCACGAAGGTGAAGGTGGATAGACCAATTACGAATGGCCACCATGAATGTGGTGAGAAGAAGCCGTAGTTTGAGTCAGCATCCTCTGTATTTGCAGTTGGTACATCTTCAGGAAGCACACCAACTCGGCGACCGGTAAACAAAGCATAAAAGCCGATTAGAAATGCCAAACCTGCAGTCAGCGCGAGTGCGGTTGTGCCAATAACCTCACCAGTCATAAACCAGTAGATAATGGCGATTAACGCGTAAAAAACTGAACCTGCGGCAAACAGCCGACCGCCGACGATCATTCGCTGCCTCCTGCTGCGCCACCAGCAACAACATCAACGATGTCTTTGCGAGTAGCTAAATCGATACCGGAAATTTCTGGATGATGTAAGTCAAACGCTGGGCGCTCGCTGCGAATACGTGGAATTGAGTGGAAGTTGTGGCG
>Ga0214919_10004966_pt1 | contig 19125 bp, 18 predicted proteins | sample LL1503_MetaG_FD_177994 | JGI IMG/M metagenome (GOLD analysis project Ga0214919, IMG submission 177994) | Freshwater microbial communities from Lake Lanier, Atlanta, Georgia, United States - LL-1503 | ecosystem: Environmental > Aquatic > Freshwater > Lake | place: USA: Georgia | collected...
CTGGGCTCGAACCAGGGACCTACGGATTAACAGTCCGGCGCTCTACCGACTGAGCTATCGAGGAATGTATTCGGTTTTTTCTAGCAAGAAACGTGCTTGAGGGTTGTCACCTGTATGGGTTGACTCCCGCATATTTCATTGGTTGAACATTGTAGCAAATAATTTATGGAGCCTTGAATTTGTTAAGTTTTCAGCTCAAAAAGCAACATAAATTTTGACCCAATTTCCTATGTAATCTTCGGTGAATAAAGGGTTCGACTCCTGAGTCCGCCTGCAATTTTTGAACAGCCCCAACAGGTTTTGTCGGTGCTATTTGCTAGATTCCTAGATCAGGACCTTGCGAATCACCTCAAGCTTTTGCTCCAAAGAATAGCCAACTATTCCATACACAGCAAAGTCAGATTGACCGCGCCCGTGTCCTCTGATGCTTTCAGCCAAGGGCAGTGGAATGTCATTGCAAGCCTTAAGCCGATCAATGAATTCATGTCTGAACATGTGGCTTCTGAAGTTGAGTGGCTTCAGGTTCTTGTTCAGGATGGCTGAGCATGAACAACCACCAAACTCTTTGGCGTACTGAGGCAACAGCCAGGGAGAGTTTTTGCGCTTTGCGCGGCTGTACAACTCCTTGGCGGCTTCAAGCGATATACCCAAGAGAGGTACTGCCCTTATGCTGGCTCTGGTCTTTCGGTCCGACAACTCGTTCTATTTGATCCACAGGTGCGGAATGTCATGGTCCAAAACCAAATCTTCCACTCTTGCGAGCGTGGGCTCAGAAATTCGAAATCCTGTATTGAGTTGAATCAACCCAACTATGCTGGCTGGAGTGTTCTCAGTCATATAGATTTCAAACGCAGCTGACAACTTGGGACGTTGCTTGCTGTTGAAGCCTTCAAGAGGCTTGATCAGCAACTCCTTGATCAAGCCCTCATCAACATCAATACCGCTGACGTTGATGCGCCTTGTGATCTGGGTGTTGAGATAAGTGCGCGGCGCAATTTGAATTTCATTTGTCATGTGATTCTTAAAAGTTGCAAAGCCTAAGCAAATGCAGCAGTGCAATGGACTTCACATAAATTCAGTTTCTGCACCACGGTTTGGGCAACCGCTTCATTGAGTGTCCCGAAGCATTGGTCGGACACTAAGTTTGTTTGGGTGCGTTAAGTGGAGGGTGCCAACAGATGCGGATTTTTCCAGCCAGAAACATGCTTGACGGGTATCACCTGAATGGTTGACTTTCGCCTGTTTCTTTGATGAAACTTTGTAGTAAATAATTTATGAAAACTTGGATTTGCTGGATTTTTATGACGCAAGACTTGTAAAAATGTCTTGGTGGCAGTGGTTAAAACGCGGGTTTTTACTGTAAATTGATGCCAAAGGCGAAGTTACATTCCAGTCAACATAGGTGTAAACATGAAAAAAATTCTTTTGGTCAGTCTAATGTGCATTTGCTTTTCGGCCACTGCTGAATGGGTGTCTGTTAATACGGATAACGGCAAAGACAACTATTTTTACGATCCCTTGTCTATTGGAATTTACGGCTCAACCCGTAAGGCATGGTTACTGATTAATCTAGTTAAGCCAGTCAACTCAAACGAGGGCATGGCTACTTCTTTGAACGTTTACTATAAGTTTGACTGTGAGAATTCTCGTTATTCCAACATCACTACTTTTTTCTTTAGTGACAAGGGCGGTCAGGGTAAGGTGCTGGAAAGAATGTCTGACCCTGACGAACAGTGGAAAGATATCCATCAACAAGATGCTCTTGAGAAAACCCGACTTGCCGTTTGTAAAAGGTAAGCGATGAATTCGACGTATGAAATAGAGCTTCTGGAGGCTGTACAAGTTTATTTTCAAGGGGAAAAACTAGAGGCTCTTGTCTTTATTTTGCCCTTGGGATTGTTGAGCATGGTCTTTAGCATATGGCTTTTGACGGACAACCCTGGCAGCTTTGCAAGAGGCGTCGCAATTCCTTTTTTAATATTAGGTTTGCTCATGACCACCGTGGGTGGTGTCGTGGGCTATCGAACGCCGACTCAAGTTGCCAAGATCAGTCACACAATCAAAAATGATCTTCAGGTTGGCGTTCAAGCTGAAACGGAAAGAATGTTTCAAGTGAATAAAGCATGGTCAATCTATTTGACGATTTGGTGCATTTTTGGAATAGCGGGTTTGACACTTCGTTTTGCTAGCCACTCTGATTTTCTACAGGGTGTTGGAATTGCGCTTGTATTTTTTGCTGGGGTCGGCTTGCTTATCGACGGTTTTGCTGAAAGACGAACCCATCCTTATGTAGACCAATTGAATGCCAATTCGGTGATCATGCAAACCTAAAGATAATTGCAACCAATTTGCATGGTTGAATCTTAAATTCCAATAGCCAATCCATCACTTCTGGGGTCATGTGTGCCTATCATCTCACCTGTATCTGTGTTCACGACGATAGCGCCTGAATGACCCATCAAAGGACTGTGCGCTTCAAGAAAGCTCAGAGCATGCCCTCTTGCTTGCAATGCTTCAACAGTGTCTGCGGCAATATCTTTTTCAATTTTCAAATTGTCAGTGCTGTCTGAAAATGTTTTTCCCAATAAAAATCGAGGTGCTGAAAGAGCTGCATACGGGTCCATCTCGTAGTCGATCAAACGGGTCAATATTGCGGCCAATGTTTGTGGCTGACCATCCGCGCCTTGCGTACCAAAAAGAATGTTCGGCTTGTTATTTTTCAAATACATGCCTGGATTGAGCGTGTGCATTGGTCGTTTACCTGGCGCAAGTGCATTAGGGTGTTGCGCTTGGGTGCTGAAGGCCGCACCACGGTTGTGCCACAAAATGCCAGTGTCGCCCACCATGACACCGCTCCCCCAATCGTAATAAACGGTTGCCAATACAGAAACTGCATTTCCCATAGCGTCTGCGGTTGCCACATAGACGGTATCGCCACTCTGATGGGTATGTGGCCAATCTCTTGCTTGGTTAGGATGGATTTGCTGGGCTTGTTGGAACAAATAATCTTTTGAAAGCAATTTTTTCAATGGAATTTCAACGCTTTCAGAGTCTGCCAAGTACTGTTTTCTATCGATAAAAGCCAGTTTGACAGCCTCCACCATCCAGTTGAAATGGTCAACGCCACCTTGGGGTAAGTTGCTGAAATCAACGTTATTCAAAATACCCATGATCTGTAGCGTACTCATGCCTTGGGAAGGGGGTGGTAGCGACATCAGAACGCCATCGCGGTAATCGATGGCGATGGGTTGCTCGGTTCTTGCGCGGGTATTGGCCAAGTCCTGAGCGCCTAAAGGCGATCCTGCTTTCTCTAAGCCTTTGGCAAGTTGAAAAGCCAATTCGCCTTCATAGAAATCGCGGGCGCCACGGTTTGCAATGGCAAGCAGTGTGTTTCCAAGGTCCTTTCGGCGTCTAAGTGCACCCACGTTTGGCAACACATTTCCGGTACAAAAATTGGTGAAAACATTTTTTAAAGTTCGGCGTTCACTCTCACGAAACGATAACCAAAATCGCTCTGATTCGCTGACTGGATAGCCACCAAAAGCAAGTTCAAGTGCAGGCTCCCACAAGGATGACCATGTTTTTTGACCGTCCATGTGGTCTTTGCCAATCAGCCAAGCGTTTTCTAACGCGGCCAGTGCACCCGCACTGGTCAGCGCTGAGCGTGCGCCACGAACAGGAATATGCGTTTCATACCCAGTGGTGTTGCTGGCCGCTTGACCTATACCGGAAACTGCCTGAACTTTTCCTTTGTGGTCTGCGATAAGCATCAGGGTATCGCCACCAAGGCCACAAAAATGCGGGTAGGTTACGTAAAGCGCTGCACTTGTGGCAATAGCAGCTTCTACGGCTGTTCCGCCTGCGTTCAAAATTTTTGCACCGCATTCGCTGGCCAGGGCATGAGGGCTGGTCACCATGCCTTTGGTCGAAACAGCGTTGGTCATGTCTGCAATGTAGCAACTTGGGCAACAATTTGCCCTGGTGTACAAAACCAAATATGGCCATCATCTCTGGCTTGACAAATGTGTTGAAGAGCGCGACGCAGGTGACGAATACGGTAAGGTTGTCCCACGATATAAGGATGAAGCGCAATGCCCATTACCAAGGGCTGCGCCTTAGACTGACTCAACATCTCGTCAAAATTGTCAATCACCATGTCTGCAAACGCACTGGCATCCATTTGTCTGTGCATGATCATGGGAATATCGTTGAGCTCTTGGGGGTAGGGAACAGACCAAAGTGATTTTCCACTTCGGGTCTGCATAGGCATAGGCTGGTCGTCGTGACACCAGTTCAATGTATAGGCGTAATCGGTTTCGCTTAGCAAATCGGGAGTGACATGGGATTCTGAAATCCAAGGTGATAGCCAACCTCTAGGTGATTGACCACTGTGTTTGGCGATAAGGTTTTTGCAGCCAAGAATGAGTTCACGCTCGTGCTCTTCGCTGTAAACAGATTGGCGGACAGCATTGGTATGACCGTGTGCAATCATTTCATCGCCACGTTGAACAAAGGCGGTCAATAAGTCAGGGCAGTGATCGTACAAAGCGGTATTGAGAATAACCCCCAGCGGAATTTGAAGATGGTTGAAGAGTTCAAGACAACGCCATGCACCTACGCGGTTGCCATATTCACGCCAAGCGTAATTCAGCACATCAGGTTGTGGGGAGCTAGGCCCTATACCCGCACCAAGTCCTTCCCCAAAGGCAAAATGTTCTAAATTGAATCCTAAGTAAACCGCTAACCGTGTACCGTTAGGCCAGCTGTAATCCCTGCGCTTGTGAATGGCTTGGTAATCAAATCGGTTGTGGGTTTTGAGTGGTGTAAACATAAACAGATTTAAGCATAAGTGCAGTCTTGAGACGAAAAAAAACCTCTTTGGCAGAACCAAAGAGGTTTCTTGAAACAGGGTGTAGGCTGATCAGTTCTTGATGACGTTAGATGCATCAGCAACAGACAGGTTGCATAGTTTGTTCAACATGGTTTGTTCGGGGCTACCAAGCTTCACAGGCATCCATTTTCCTAAAGCATGGTCGATGTTGACACCTTGGTCATCCCAGCTTTTGTAGCCAACCGCTTTGACCAATTGGTAAGCGTTCTTTTGGCAGCTGTATTGGGCAATGTTTTCAACATAAAGAAAACCGTTTGCGTCAGGACGGTCTGTGCTGATCATTTGTGATGCAAACCGAAGGTCTCCGTCAGCAGCAAAAGAGCCTGAAGATGCCAGTAACTGGGTTTGGTCTTGAGAAACACTGTAATCCCAAGTGGCGTGGGCGAAGGTGGCAAACAAAGAAACGGATGCTGCTGCAAAGAATTTGGTAAATGATGTTTTCATATAGATACTCCTGATGGGTGAATGTTGTTTGAATGTCTGCTGAATAGATTTTGTTCTTCAACAAACGACTCAACGAAACGAATATTAGCACAAAATTCAAAATATGAACAACTTTTTCGCGTGATTTTGAAATATAAATTGATTCAATTCAGGGTCAATTGAGGCAAATGAATGAATTTGTACGCATTGATTGGGTATTTACGATAGCCATTGCCCTTTTCTTTATGGTGTAAATTGGGGCGAAGCCAGTAAACAACTCCAGTAATCTCCCTAAAAAAAGCGAAAACGCTTGTCTGAAAGGCCTTGTATGCATGCGGTTGGAACAATGATGGCGCGTCCCTTGCTGGTATCGGCCATTTTGGAGCATGGTGCATTGCAGTTTGGTAATCAACAGGTGGTGAGCAGAGAGACCCATGGTCCACTGCATGCATACAGCTTTAAGGACCTGGCCCATCGTTCAAAGCAACTTGCCAATGCGTTATTGGGGTTAGGGCTCAAGCCAGGCAGTGTGGTGGGTTCTATCGCCTGGAATAACTACAGACATTTGGAAGCTTATTACGCCGTTTCAGGTTCGGGTATGGTGATGCATACCTGCAATCCGCGCCTGCATCCCGATCAACTCGCCTACATCATCAATCACGCAGACGATGAAGTCATTCTTTTTGACAGCACTTTCACCCCGTTGATCAAGGCCATTGTGGCTCAATGCCCTAAGGTAAGGCATTGGATATGTATGGCGGACGAAGCCAACACTTCTGTTGTAGAGGGCATGCATATTCAAAGCTACGAGCATTTGATCCATGACCAGTCCCCAACATTGAATTGGCCAGACTTGGATGAAAACACAGGCGCAGCCCTTTGCTACACGTCTGGCACCACGGGTAATCCCAAGGGCGTGCTGTATTCGCACCGAGCTATCGTTTTGAGTGCCTTGTCGGCTTGTTTGCCCAATGTGCTGGATATTTCTTCCAAAGAAACCGTCTTGCCAGTGGTACCCATGTTTCACATCAATGCTTGGTGTCTGCCTTATGCAAGCTTGATGGCTGGCGCAAAACTGGTATTGCCAGGTCCCAAACTGGATGGGGCCAGCCTTTATGAGTTGATGGAGTCGGAAAAAGTGACCCTGAGTGCGGGTGTTCCTACCATTTGGATGGGACTCATACACCATTTAGAGCAGCACAATTTGCGCTTTACCACCATGCGCAGAACAGGTGTAGGGGGTTCAGCCATGCCCAAGGCTTTGATTGCAAAGTTCAACAATCTCTACAACGTTGACGTTCGTCATGGCTGGGGGATGACAGAAACCACAGCAGTAGCAACCATCAGCAACATTGGCAATGAAGAATTGGCGTGGACAGACGCCATGCGCCATGATTTGGTCGCCAAACAAGGCAAGTCTGTGTTTGGCATAGAAATCAAAATTGTGGACGAGCAAGGGCAAACCTTGCCTCGTGATGGTCAAGCCCAAGGCGAGCTGATGGTGCGAGGTCAGTGGATTGTTGACCACTACCACAAGGCTGGTAACACCGCTTTGGTTGATGGATGGTTTCCAACCGGCGACATTGCCACCATTGGTGAAGATGGGGTGATGCAAATTCGTGACAGAACCAAAGATGTCATCAAGTCGGGTGGTGAATGGATAAGCTCTATTGAACTTGAAAATGCGGCTGCCGCACATCCGCAGGTAGCGATGGCTGCAGTGATTGGCATCAAGCACCCTAGATGGGATGAACGTCCATTACTTTTGATTGTGCGCAAAAGCCAAGACTTTTCGGACAAACAGGCCATACTTGAATTCCTCTCTGAGCGAGTTGCTAAGTGGTGGATTCCAGATGAGGTTGTGTTTGTTGACACTTTGCCAGTTGGCGGAACAGGCAAAGTACAAAAGAACGAATTACGTACCAAGTACGGCAGCATTTTTTCGGAATAAATAAACCATCCAAGGCCTTTTATGACACTCTTTTCGGTTGTTCGACTTCCATTTTTGATTTTGGCTTTAAGCACGGGCTTGCATGCTTGGGCACAGGAGACCATCAAGATTGGTTTTATTGACGTGCTATCTGGCCCATTTGCTTTGACTGGGCAAGGATCCCTCAAACAACTCAAGGAAGTTGTGGTTCAGTTGAATGCCAAGTCTGCTGCTAACGACCCCAAATTTGAAGTCATCGAGTTTGACAACAAAGGGTCCACCCAGGAAAGCATCAATATGTTGAAAGCTGCTTCAGACCGAGGCATACATTTCATCACGCAAGGGGGTGGTTCGGGTGTTGCTTTGACTTTGGTTGACGCTTTAAATAAATTGGCAGATCGAGAGCCAGAGCGAGCCATGGTCTATCTGAATTACTCTGCCATGGATCCTTTGCTAACCAATGACAAATGCAGCTTTTGGCATTTCCGTTTTTACCCATCCAGTGAAATGAAAATGGAAGCCTTGACCACTTATTTGGTTGGACGCAAAGACATACAAAAAGTGTATTTGCTTAACCAAGATTACACGCATGGTCAGCAAGTAGCCAAAGCAGCCAAAGAGTATCTTGGCAGGAAAAGACCTGATGTTCAACTGGTGGCCAATGAATTTATCCCTATGGCACAAATTCGCGACTTTGCACCCTATGTGGCCAAAATTGCTGCCACCGGTGCGGATACGGTTATCACCTCTAACTGGGGCAGTGATCTCACGCTTTTACTCAAAGCAGCCAAAGATTTTGGCTTGAATGTGAATTTTTTCACGCTCAACGCCAACAACCCTGGCACGCCCACCCAACTGGGCTCGTGGGGCGCGAATAAGGTTGGCGTTATTTGGAATTGGAACAATAATGCCAATACGCCTGAGTTAGAAAAAATATACCTAGCCTACAAAAAGAAATACAACGAGGATTTCATTTTTGCAGCACATTGGAACACCATGAACATGCTGCACGCTGCCATCAAAACCGCCAAATCAGCTGACGCCAAACAAGTAGCCTTGGCGCTTGAGGGTATGACCTACAAAAGCCCGCTGGGTGAGGTAAAGATGCGCAAGACTGACCATCAACTTGAAGCACCACTGTATTTAGGCATGTGGGCCAAGCAAGGCACCAAGGGCGTGAAATACGATTCCGAAAATACAGGCTATGGTTTTCGTACCGAAGCTGTATGGGATTCTTATATCAGCTCCCAGCCGACCTCATGCCAAATGAAGCGCCCCTCTTAACCCAACGCACCGATTCAAGTATCTGGAGAACCCACACCATGAACGCCCCCTCAGAAGTTTCCGCGATGCACGACCGACATCAAAAATTGGGTGACGGCATTTCACCGCCTTTGCCTCAACCCAAGAAATTCAATGACGTACACGAAGAACGCTTGCACCGAAAGCAAATGTTGGCTGCTGCCTTCCGCTTGTTTTCACGTTTTGGCTTTGACGAAGGTGTGGCTGGGCATATTACCGCCCGTGATCCCGAGTTCAAAGATACCTTTTGGGTTAACCCCTTCGGCGTTCATTTCAGCCAAATCAAAGTGTCTAACTTGATCCGTGTCGATCACCGTGGCAATGTGGTGGAGGGCGTGTTGCCCGTGAATGAAGCCGCGTTTGCCATTCATTCACGTATTCACCATGCGCGCCCTGATGTCGTGGCCGCAGCACACACCCATGCACCCCATGGACGCGCATGGTCAACGCTTGGAAAGCCTTTGGACATTATTTCTCTTGATTCATGCGCGTTCTATAAAGATCACGTGGTGTATGACGATTTTGATGGCGTGGTTTTAGAGTTGGAAGAGGGAGTTCGCATTGCCAATGCTTTAGGGCAACACAAAGGGGTGATTTTGCAAAACCATGGATTATTGACCGTGGGTGACTCGGTGGAATCAGCTGCTTGGTGGTACATCGCCATGGAGCGTTGCTGTCAAGTACAGCTGATGGCTGAAGCTGCCTCTCACGGTAAACCACTGAAGATGGTGAGTAAAGCGGCTGCTGAACAGGCTTACCCCATTGTTGGATCCTCTTATGCCGGGTGGTTTCAGTTCCAACCGTTGTTTGCGCGTATCTCTAAAGATCAGCCAGATTTATTTGACTGAGTTCGATTTGTTGCACTTTGAAATAGCGAATGGTGGGTTATTTGGCGATGGTGTCGCGTTTGGCTAATTCCGGAAACAGTTTGAGCCAAGCCAAAGCCACAACCACTGTTCCCAAACCACCCACCACCACAGCGCCTACAGGGCCAAGCAAGGCAGCTGTTGCGCCTGACTCAAATTCACCCAATTCATTGGATGCACCTATAAACACCCCATTGACAGCGGCAACACGGCCTCGCATGTCATCGGGTGTTTCAAATTGCATCAAGGTCAAACGCGTAACGACGCTGATATTGTCAGCTGCCCCTGCTATAGCCAGCATCACAATCGACAAGCCCAAGTGGGTTGAAAGGCCAAACCCAAGGTTGGCTAAACCAAATACCGCGACAGCAGCCAGCAGTTTGTAGCCTATGGCTTTCTCTATGGGCCAACGTGTCATCACAATCGACATGCATAAGGCACCCATCGCGGGTGCTGCACGCAAAAGCCCCAAGGCTTGGGGACCACCATGCAAAATATCTTTGGCATAGATGGGCAATAGCGCAGTGGCTCCTCCCAACAACACAGCAAACAAATCCAAAGATATGGCGCCCAGCAACACTTTGCGTTGAAAAACGAAACGAAGTCCTGCAAACAGCGAATCCCAAGAGGCGGCCAAATGCGAGGCAACATGTTGATAGCGTACCGACAATGTCAATGCAAACGCCAAAACAAACAGCACAGCGCAACACAGGTATACCGTGGATGCCCCCATGGTGTAGATGACGCCCCCAAGAGCAGGCCCACCGATGATGGCGATTTCCACACCTGTAGAACTCAAAGCGGTGGCTCGTTGAAGCAGTTCTTTGGGAACCAGCAAAGGTGTGATGGCTTGTTGCGAGGGCATTTGAAACGAACGGTTGATGCCTAGAACCAAGGCAATACCCAAAATCAACTCGCGGCTTTCCACCTGATACAGCATGGCCCACAAAAGTACAACAGCGATCGATGCTTGCAAAAGCATGCATGAAGCAAAAATACGTCCTCGGTGATGTCTGTCTATCAGTTGACCCGCAGGCAGGGCCATCAGCAAAGCAGGTATGAATTGACATAAGCCGACCAAGCCTAAATCCCAAGCACTGCCTGTTATGTCATAGATATGCCAAGAAATACCCAGCATCAGCATTTGATTGGCTGAAATACCTGATACACGTGCGAGCCAAAATCGCATGAAAGCAGAATGACTGAATAATGATTTGTAGTGGGTGTCGAGCATGAGGGACGGTATGTAGGCGCTTAAGCAAGGGTTTTAGCCATGCATGTTTTGAGCGCTGCAACTGCCGCATTGACATCGTCTGCTGCGGTGATCGCCCTCACCACTGCGGCACTGCCCACACCGGTTTGCATGACTGCCGGCAAAGACGCCAGATCAATACCCCCAATCGCAACAGTAGGCAGAGGGTGCACGAGCTGAACATATTTTTCAAGACGGCCCAAGCCTTGGGGTGCTGTTTCCATTCTTTTCAAGGTGGTTGGAAAAACCGCTCCCAATGCCAAATAGCTGGGCTGCCAAGCCAATGCATCCTGCATTTCACGGTAACCATGGGTGCTAAGACCCAGTCGCAAACCCGAGGCATACAGTTGGTTAAGAGAAGCTTCTTGCATATCTTCTTGCCCAAGGTGTACGCCATAGGCACCTGCATCTATGGCTTGTTGCCAGTGGTCATTGATAAATAACAAGGTCGCGGTATGTTGAACGGCTTGGACAGCTGATTGGATTTGGTCGCGAACCGCTTTGGCGTCATCCGATTTGAAGCGCAGCTGCACTGTGGGTACACCCAATTGCACCAACCTATCCACCCATTGCGCATCAGGCACCACTGCATACAGTCCTAACTTCAAGGGGCATGCAGGAAATTGACGATCAGGGTTGGGGTTATCAAGACCGAAGTCTTTCGCATCGGTAGGCCACGACATGGGATCGATAGACATGAGACGGTTGGATTGCGCTTGCCATGCATTTGCAATAGACGCAGCATCTTTCACAATAAAACCCAAGCTGCGAGCAGCCAACCAAGCACTTTGGTAGACAGGGCTGGCATGTGTATTCAGTTCTGATACATAAGTCTCACATGCCAACGGTGAACCTATTTGTAATTGCGTGTGTTGTTGTGCAATCGCTGTTGCCAGTTTAAGAATGTCATTCATGCGTGATGCCAAAAAGGTGTGCCAAGTGTAGGCGTGCTGGGTTGGGCAGATTCATGGGCCGGAATGGCACCTGCTAAAAATGCGGTTCTTCCAGCCACCACTGCTTGGGAGAATGCATAGGCCATGTTGACAGGATGGTCAGCCAATGCCACCGCGGTATTTAAAAGCACCGCGTCATAACCCCACTCCATCACGGTGCAAGCGTGTGAAGGCAACCCCAAGCCTGCATCCACTATCAACGGAACGTGGATGCGTTCGCGAAGCGTTCGCATGGCGAAAGCATTCAAGGGACCTTTTCCTGTTCCTATGGGGGCAGCCCACGGCATCACAGCCTGACAACCGACATCGACAAGCCGCTGGCACAGAACCAAGTCTTCGGTGCAATACGGCAGAACTTTGAAACCTTGTTTGATGAGTTTGTCGGCTGCCAAAGGCAAATTCAAAGTATCTGGTTGCAAGGTGTAGTCGTCGCCAATCAACTCCAGTTTGATCCAATCGGTTTCAAACACCTCGCGGGCCATTTGTGCGGTGGTGTAAACCTCCTCAATGCTGTGACATCCTGCGGTATTGGGTAGCACAGGAATTTTCATGGCTTGTAGCAATTTCCAAAATACCGGTGAGGTTTGGGCGTGGGCGTTTTCTCTGCGCAAAGACGCTGTCAGCATGGCAGGTTGCGCCATTCCAACTGCTTTGGCCAATATTTCAGGTGAGGGGTAACGTGAGGTACCCAAAAGCAATCTGCTTTTGAATATCTCGCCGTAAAGCAACCATTCATCAGGTGTTGTCAGCATGGCTTAGCCTCCAGTGATGGGAACAATGAGATCAATTTGATCGTTCTCATTAAGAATTGTTTGTGCATACAAGCTCTTAGGTACAAATTGTGCGTTGACCGATGCAGCAAATGGCGGGACGACAAGGCTCACAGCGACAGCGTCTTGTAATGTGGCGCCAGCGGGTAAATCGTGCATTTCTTGGTTGATCAATATCAGCATGCCATGTCGTCCTGTAGGCGTTTGACCCCCAAATCCATAGCGATTTGCGGGTTCCCATTCATCAAACCTACTGCTGCATCCAGCAGGGCGGGAGCGATTAAAAAACCATGGCGGTAAAGTCCGTTGATCGCCAAATACCGATGATGCATGCGAATCGCTGGAAGGTTATCGACCAAAGTGGGTCGAACCTGTGCGTTCATTTCCAATATGCGAGCCTCGGCAAACCCTTTGTGAACACTGTAGGCCGCACTCATGAGTTCAAGACCCGAGCGAACGCTGGCAGGTGTGGTGTCATCGCTTTCAATTTCAGTGGCTCCAATAATGAAGAGCCTATCCTCTTTAGGCGCAATATAAAGAGGATAGCGAGGATGAATAAGCCGCAAAGGTCGGGTCAAATGCACCTCGGGTGCGTGTACGCGCAATACCTCACCCCTGACGCCACGCAATGCAGGCCAGTCTGTTCTTGCGCCTACACCTCTGCAATCAATCACCCAGTCTGCTTGCGGGAACTGTTGAGGTGAAACTTCGCTGGAGAAGTGCATCGCTACCGATTGTTGTTTCAATTGGTACAGCAAGGCGTCTAGCAGTTGGCGGTTGTCCAGCTGACCTTCCCCAGGCAGAAAAAGCCCTTGTTGAAAAACGGCAGACAGTGAGGGCTCGAGTGCTTGTAAAGCTTGGTGATCTAAAGGGATGGGGGCTTGTAACTCGGGTAGATGGTGATTTGTATTGTTCAATTTGCTTGCAAATCGATGCGCCTCAGGGGCATCTTGCCGATGCCAGACAACCAATGTTCCTTTCTGCTGAAAAAATACCGGTTGCTGAAGCTGACCTATGATGTCAGGCCAACGCGCAAGCGCATATTGACCCATGCGTACCACATTCAACTCTGTGATGGCCGATTCAGCCAGAGGTGCCAACATGGCAGCTGCGACCCAAGCCGCAGAACCTTGTACATCCGCAGGCTTGGCTTCGTGGATTTGCACCTCATGTCCAAGCGTACTGAGCTTCCAAGCCATCAGACGCCCCATCAAGCCAGCGCCTAAAACCACACTTTGCCGAGCTGCCATTACCAAGCTGCCTTTGTAAGACATGGAAGCCTGACCTGACGATAATCCTCACCATGAATACACCTGCTAAAGCCCAATACCCCCGTGTTTTGACCATTGCAGGATCGGATTCGGGAGGGGGGGCAGGTATTCAAGCCGATTTGAAAACCATGGCTGCTTTGGGTTGTTACGGCATGACGGCTATAGCGGCTTTGACGGCGCAAAACACCATGGGGGTGCAAGCCATTCAAGCCGTACCGGCTGCTTTTTTGAAAGCGCAATTGCAGTCGGTCTTGGATGACATTGGTGTGGATGCCGTCAAAATAGGCATGCTGCATTCGCCCGAGGTTGTTGAAGTCGTCGCATGGGCTATTGACCACTATCGACTGCAACAAGTTGTTCTCGACCCGGTCATGGTTGCCACCAGTGGCGACAGGTTGATTGCAGAAGAAACCGTGTCTTTGCTGGTAACCGAGTTGTTCCCGCGTGTCCAAATCATCACGCCTAACTTGGACGAAGCGGGTTTGCTGTTGGGTAAATCGCTGAATGATCAAGCCGCTTTGCACAGTGCCGCCAGAGACCTGAAAGCCATGGGTGCATCTTCGGTGCTCCTCAAGGGCGGACATTTGCCAGGCGACGACTTGATGGACTTGCTTCTTTTGGCCGATGGCAGTACGCATGCCATGAGCAGCAAGCGCATAGCAAGTCGCAATGTCCATGGCACTGGGTGTACCTTGTCTTCTGCCATTGCATGTCACTTGGCATTGGGCAGGGATTTGCAAGCCTCGGTGGTTCAATCGCGTGCATACATTGTGGGTGCGATAGCTGCCGGAGCAGGGGTCACTACCGGCCACGGCCATGGACCTTTGAACCATGGTTACGCACCGCAAGTCACGCATATCAAGCATGGCTAAGAGATGGCCTTGTCAATCGAGCCAAGCCCCAAGTGAAAGCCAAGCTGGGTAGCGCGCAACCCCACTCAGGCGCGAATTGCGCAAAGCCATGAAAAACGGCTATGCCTGCTAGCCACAGCAAAGCTGGCACAGTGTGAACGCGGTTGGTTGGTGTATGCGCAGGCTGTGTTCCCACTCGTCCCACAATCACGCCAAACAGCGGAATGAAGACTGAACTCAGCAAAAGCAAAAAAGGTTCAAGACTGTGCATAGGTAACACAATGGCCAATGCGGTACATGCCACGGCTAGAAGTAAACCCCATTTTTTGGCAGTCCATTGGCTCCACAAGCTGTGAATGTTTAAAGAGGCAGAGTACACATCGCCATAGGCATTGTCCAGCTCGTCCACCAATATCAGACCCAAAGCCAATAAACCACCTTGTGCAAGCAACAAGGTATTCACCATGTCCATCTGTGGGGCAGAGACACTGACTACCAATACACCCAAGGCATAGCACCATATATTTGCGATGGCATAACCTATCCAAGTGGCTTTCATCGCATTGCGGCTGTTTTGACCATGCCTGGCGTAATCCGCAACCAAAGGCAACCATGACACAGGCATGGCGATCACCAAATCAATGGCAGATAAAAAACCCATGGAATGGTCGCCTGATTGATGCCAAAACGCTGCCATATCTTGATGACGCAAAACATCGATAAATTGCCAACTCAACCATGCAAGCGATATCACCACCAATGGCAAACCCCATTTGCTGACAAAACTGCGCACCAGCCCCAGCATGGAACTGGCCATGAGCAGCGTTAATACACCTCCCCAAAAAAAGGTGGCCAACCACACCAAGTTGTTGCCAGCCCAGCCCCACTGTGTTTCACCCATGGCCAGCATCCCATCGCGCATGATGACCAACTCAAAAGACGTCCAACCTACCAATTGCACAATGTTCAAAACAATGGGCAGTTTGGCAAATGCGCTGCCGTACACCTGATGGATCAGTCCTGCGCTAGATAAGCCGGTATCACAACCTATTTTGGCTATCCAGGCAAGCAAACCAGAGCCCAGCAATGACCCCAAAACAATGGCTAGCAAGGCTTGTTGGGTACCCATGGCAGGTACCAAATAAGCACCTGTTTGTATGACCAACAGACCAACACCTAAGCTGAACCACAGAGAGCCATGGCTATAGCCATTGAAAACTCTTTGTGAATCTTCTACAGGTGTCAGTGCTGTGTTGGAAAGTGTTTCGGATTGCGCCATTCGTTTCTTTCAAATAAATGGCAGTTCGGCGCGGTCAGCTTAAACCATGATGTGTTCTGTCTGATGCCGTGCTTCCCTGCGCGAGGATTACCTCAATCAGGTTCAAAGGGACTTTCTCAGTCGGCACCAAAGCCAACACCCCTAGCGAATGCCGCTGATTGTTCAGCAGCGGCACTATTGTAAGTTATGCAGTTGCAGCCAAGATTCGTTCAATGGCGTTGATGAGAAGTTCAAAGTCTGCATGAGGGTTGGCTGCTACCTTGCGCAACCACTTGACACCTGAAATGGTGGTTGTTGATGTGGAGCCAACCGGCAATGGGTGTTCAACTCAAGTGTATGAATCGCACCCGAACCAGCGCAATCAGGCGACTGGATTATGCGAACTTAGGAGGTAAGTCAGCTCAAAAAGCGGGTTCTAAAAGCACAAAATACTGTGTCGGCAAGAACTTCCGGCAATTCATTTAAGTTATTTCGACCTTAATTCGCTAAACTTGCGTGCCAATTAATAAATTTATCATTAAGGATAATTTTGTGAAAACCCCTACGCTCAAGCCAGTGCTTGTTTGTTTAGCGATTCTTGTATTGACTGGTTGTGCATCTCAACCCAAGCCTGCTGAACCAGTAGAACAAACCAAGCAACCTGACCCTGCCATGGAAAAAGTGGTGCAGGATTTGAACGCCATCCTCAGCGAGCAAAGCGCAAAAATCAAAACGGTAGAAGCGCTGGGTGAATCCATCAAGGAACAAACCGATCGTTTAACAGCTGTTGAAGTCAAACCTCCCATGGACAGGCGCTCACAAGAAAAACAAGATGAAGCCGCGCGTGAATTAGAAATCCAAAAAGCTGTGCAAGCCACGGTCAGCAAGGTGCCTTCTTGGTTTTTGAGCACAGAGCCTAATCCGGATCACATATTTGCCAATGCGACAGAAGCCTCTAATGATTTGCAAATGTCGATTGATATGGCAATGCTCTCTGGTAAACGTCAGCTGACCCAAACTTTAGGCGAAGTGATTTCCACCCGCATGACTGACTTTGCGGCTCAGAGCAGCAGTAACGATGAAGGGTCTGTTAAAAAAGAGGTTGAACGCGTCACCAAAGCTGTGATTGCAGACATTCAGCTAGGTGGCTACCACCGAGACAAAATTGAAATCGTTCCTGCAGGGAAAAATTTCCGTACCTACGTGCGTTTGAGTTATTCAACAGCGGATATGAAGCGCATCATGGCCAAAGAACTCCAAAAAACCGAAGTCTTCAATACCAAGGTGCGTCGTACCAAGGCTTTTGAAGAACTGGAAAAAGAAATCGAATTGGCCAAAGAGTTCAAAGCAAAAAACAAAGCCAAGGCAGATGCCGAATAACTTGTTGTGATGAACCACATTTTTAGGTGACTGGAATGATGAAGAGGGTTGCTTTGGTGGTTTTTTTGCTCGTGGCGGTTTTCGCGGCCATGGGTTCCTTGCTGTCGCATTCCTCACAACTATCGTCTGCGTCAGATACCTTGGTTCAAGAATTGAGCCAAAAGCTAGAACAACAAGATATCAAATTGAGCAAAACGCAAGAGGTTTTGCGCCAACTTCAGGCCACTGCTTCTGAGTCAGGACAAGGCACAACCGAAAAACAAGACTCCCTGGAAAAGGTGTCACATTTGCGGATGTTGGTCCAACGCATCCGCAACGAGGAATTCCGACTCAGTCAGGTACAAAAGTTATTGTTGCAAGAGCAAGAAAAATTGACGACTTGGCAAAAGCAACTGGACTTAAGCAAGCATAGACTAGACCAAGAAGAAAAAGTTTTGAACCTCGAGATCATTGCCAAAGCCGTGGATGACAGGAATCGCAGCAAAACAGCGGCTACTGTACCCACCGTTGCCACGCCCGTGACAGCGGTAAGCAAACGACTTGTTGATACCTATGGAGAATTGCCATTTGAGTTTCCTCAACCTGTGGTCCCAGTGGCTGCCGATTATTCTTCTTTGCAGGAACGTCAGTCACAGCTTCAAGCCGAGTACAAGCAATGGCTAACAGACAAACAAGCTTTCACACAATCCCAAGAACGCTTGAACCGTCAAATGCTGGGCTACCAAAGAGATCTGACTGCATTGGTAAAGAATAAAAAAAATCTTGACGAACAAAGCAATGCATTGAAGAACCCAGGTCTTGCGTTGAGGGCAAAGTCATGAATTGGCGGCAAGCCCTTACAGCGGTGGTGTGTGGTATATGGCTGTGTCAAACGGTTTGGGCGCAAGAAGTTTTGCCGACTTGTCAGGGCAGTGATATTGCACGCTGGCATGCTTGTCGCGGTATTTTGGATGAGTCAGAGTTTTCCTATGCAGGCGATTTTCGTCATGGCAAATTTGACGGTCGAGGTATTTTGGAGTTCACAGGTGAAAAATACCAAGGTGATTACTACCAAGGTGAATTCAAGTTTGGACTCAAGCATGGTTTTGGCATTTACTACTTTGCCAATGGTGAAAAGTATGCAGGTCACTATGTGAATGGCATGCGTCATGGTTTTGGAACTTACACCTTTATCAATGGGCAAGCCCCCTTGGCAGGCATTTGGGCCAACAATCAATGGACGGGCCAAATCGCACCAGCCCATGAAGAGCGGGTAGAGCAAAAAAAAAACAGCAAATCTCCAGTAACTGAGTCAAGCCAGACTGGACTGGTTCTTCGACCCAAGTCTGCCCTGGCCCAAGATGTGGTGGCTTTGGTGATAGGCGTGGAGTCTTACCAAGGTTTACACAAAGCGCTTTATGCTGGCAATGATGCCAACGCATTCCAAGCGTTGATGCAAAGCAATATCGGTATTCCAGCCCAAAATCTCAAGGTTTTGCGAAATGACAAAGCCAGTCGCAGTGAGATTCTGTCGGCCTTGAAGTTTTGGTTGCCTTCGCGAATCAAAGCAGGCAAAACCCATATATATATTATGTTCAGCGGTCATGGTCTACGCTCGGACGACGATGCCCAAAAATATTGGCTGCCATTTGATGTCAATAAAGAACTGCTGAGCGAGACAGCCATCAGCGAGAAATGGATTTTGTCAGAGCTGCAAAAACTCCAAGCCAAGTCCGTCACAATATTCCTAGACACTTGTTACAGCGGATTGGCCAGAAAAGGTGAACCCTTAGACGCGGACACCCGAGGTATTTTGCTGAAATCAACCCCCTCTGTTTTACCTGCACATTTCACCATCATCAGTGCGTCAGCTGCGAACCAAACGGCGCTGTCAGCCGATGATTTCAAGCAAGGTATCTTCAGCTATTTTTTGGTCAAAGGGTTGATGGGGCAAGCCCGTTCAAGCGGTAACCCTACTCTTACCCATGGTGAGTTGATC
>Ga0214919_10004967_pt1 | contig 19123 bp, 18 predicted proteins | sample LL1503_MetaG_FD_177994 | JGI IMG/M metagenome (GOLD analysis project Ga0214919, IMG submission 177994) | Freshwater microbial communities from Lake Lanier, Atlanta, Georgia, United States - LL-1503 | ecosystem: Environmental > Aquatic > Freshwater > Lake | place: USA: Georgia | collected...
CCTGTAATGATTAATACGAGCTTATATCCTTTTTGATGGGAGGTTGCTAAAAATACTTTAAGTCTTTCGTAGGCCTCTTTTTGATAAAGTCCGTGAAGATCTAACCGTGCTTCTATGGAAAGAGATTGTTTGCGAATTTTACGACTCGTACGTCGATCAATTGCATCAATAAGAAAAGGCAAGGGACCTGAACTATTGGGCAGCACTGCGGGTGAATCGGAAAAAGTATTTTGAAAAAGGATTTCTTCTTTTAAGACAGGAAGATTTTTTTCCACGATTTTCTTTCTAAGATCAGGCAGCGTGCTTTTTGTTGTAATCTTTTCCAGGGGTTTAGTTTCTTTGTTAATAATATCCCATAGTTTTTTTTCTTCTTCTGTTATAAAACGTTTTCTCATGGCGGATTATCCCCCATAACATCCTGAAAAAAGAACTTTCTTGGGAAGGAGAAGGTAGGCACGCCCTTTTTCTTTCATTTGGCCTGCAACTTGTGCTGCTAAGGCCCCAAATCCCCAAAATACATCTCCTCTCAAAGGTCCTTTAATAGCGCCTCCTGTGTCTTGGGCAATCACTAAGCGCTGGATATGAACTTTGTTTTCTGGGTGAGTAATGTCAAGCCATACAGGAATACCATAAGGGACATAACGTTTGTCTACAGCAAGACTTCTTCCGGGAGATACGGGAATTCCTTGAGCGCCGATAGCGCCTTCCCCTTCCAAAATTCTGAGGAAAACATAAGATGCATTTTCCCGCATTAGTTTTTTGCCTTCCTGTGGATTTTTTTCTATCCAAGAACGAATGGCCTGCATGGACATATCTTTTTTTTCTATCTCTCTACGATCGATAAGAATTTTTCCAATAGCAGTGTAGGGGTGTCCGTTTGCACCATCATATCCCACACGAATATGTTTCCCATTGTTTAAACGCACACGTCCTGATCCTTGAATATGAAGAAAAAAAGCATCCATAGGAGAGTCAACCCAGATTAATTCAAGATTTTTTCCAGCTAAAGCACCTTCCTCAATAGAGGCTCTGTCAAGGTGAGGTGAAAAAGATCCTCCTTGAGAGCGTCCATACTGAGTGTTTTTTTGTATGAGATCTGGGGGGCGTTTATAGAGAGGATAGTGATATTGGTCTGAGGGGGTAAGGGATCCGGATAGTTCACTTTCATAATAGCCTGTGTAGAGGCCTGTATCATTTTTTTTATGGTCATGACACTTGTAGGGTGTGAAGTTCTTTTCAAAAAATGCCCGCACACTCTGATGATTCTTATAAGAAACCGTATCAGCTATTTCGCATACATCATGCCAAATTCCAAGTGACATAGAAAGCCCCATGCGTTTGCCGCGCTCTTGTTTTTTGAAAGCTTGACATGAACGTTTGAATGCTAAGAAAGCAGGCCTTAGATCATCAACGCTCCATCCAGGAAGCTTATCAAAAGTTGTTTCCTTGATACAGAGAGAGCCTTCTCTTTGCTTTTTAGTTTGGCAATGCGTTAAAAAACATAAGAATAAAATGCAGAGGAAGAGTTTTTTCATGTGTTTTTAAGAAGCAGCAGTGCCGGTCAAAAACCAATTGGGAGTGTTTGAATGCAGAGGGCGTTCGAATGTCCAGAGTTCATCAATTTGCTCAATATGATCGGAGTCTCCTTCCAAAATCTCATTTTTCTCATTCTTTAAGAGCTGAGTTTGCTCGGACTGGAAGAGAACTTTGATGGTAGCGGTATTATTTTTAATTGTAATATCTTGAATATTAACGCTCATAACTCTTAAAAAACTCAACTCAGCCCGGGTTTTATTTTTCTCTCTTTGATCAATGACATCAGAAAATTGCTTCAATATTTTTGGACTCACAAGATCTTGCAAGGCTTTTTTATCACCTTTCATGAAGGCAGAAAGTATCATTTCAAAGGCTTTCTCTGCACCTTCCAAAAAACGTTCTTGTGTAAAAGTCTTATCAGCATGCTCAATTTGCTTGAGCGCTGTGATAAGGGGGGATTTTTCATCAGAATTTTTATTTTCTTGATTAATAGGAACATCGACAGAGATTTCTGGAGACCTTGTCTTTTTTAATGAGCTTTTGATCTCATCTTGGCCATTTTTTTGACCTAAAATGTTATAGAGTCGATAAGCCACGACGACCGTCAGGCCAAGGAAAATAATATCAACAGCATGCATTGGAAACTCATATATTTATTTTAAGTTAAAGTAGCATAAATTTCATTATAGCCACAAAGAATTTATTTAAGTTATAGTAGCCTTGAGAAGAAAATTAAAGGACAAAAGAGAATGCGTACTATGGATGACCAAGCTCTAAATTTTCATGCTGCAGGAAAGCCTGGAAAACTAGAGATCAAAGCAACCAAGCCCCTTGAAACCCAAAAAGACCTGGCATTAGCCTACTCTCCAGGGGTTGCGGCGCCCTGTTTGCGCATTCGAGAAAATCCAGATTTGGCCTATGACTACACGGCAAAGGGGAATCTGGTCGCGGTTATTTCCAATGGAACAGCTGTTCTAGGTCTTGGTAATCTGGGGAGCCTTGCTTCAAAACCAGTCATGGAAGGCAAAGCAGTTTTATTCAAGCGATTTGCGGATATTGATGGCTTTGATATTGAGGTGGATACGGAGGATGTGGATCGTTTTGTCTCAACGGTTGAATTGATCGCCGAAACGTTCGGAGGGATTAATCTTGAGGATATCAAAGCCCCTGAGTGTTTTCTGATCGAAGAGCGACTTAAGAAATCTTTGAATATTCCTGTCTTCCATGATGACCAGCATGGAACGGCCATTTGCGTGGTCGCAGGGCTTATCAATGCATTCCATCTTACAGGACGTGATTTTAAAACAGCAAAAATTGTAATAAACGGAGCAGGCGCTGCGGCCATTGCTTGCGCCAATCTGATAAAACTCATGGGGTTGCCTGCTCACCACCTAACTATGGTGGATCGTACGGGCGTTATCTATAAAGGACGGGCGGATCTTAATCCGTGGAAAGAAGGGCATGTTGTTGAAACGACGTACCGTACATTGGAAGAGGTGTTAAAAGGAGCAGACGTGGCGCTGGGTCTTTCTGCAAAAGGCGCTTTCACCCAAGAGATGCTGAAAGGCATGAATGCAAACCCTATCATCTTTGCTATGGCCAATCCAGATCCTGAAATTACGCCAGAGGAAGCGCGTAGCATCCGACACGATGCGATTGTGGCAACTGGACGGTCTGACTATCCTAATCAGGTAAACAATACGCTGTGTTTTCCCTATATTTTCCGAGGTGCGTTGGATGTGAGGGCGCGGGAAATTAATGATGTCATGAAGCTGGCAGCAGCCAAGGCTCTTGCGGCATTAGCACGGACAGAAGTACCAGCTACTGTCATTGAGGCCTACGGTGGAAAAGAACGGCATTACGGTCCCGATTACATTATCCCAGCCCCCTTTGATCCACGGCTTATTGCTTCAATCTCTTCCGCTGTTGCAAGGGCAGCTATGGACTCTGGCGTTGCGCGAAAGCCTATTGAGGACTTAGAGGAGTATGAGAAGAAACTCCAAGAACGCTGTATTTGAAACTCTATGGAGTGAGATCTCTTAATTTGACTGTATATGGCCTCCGGTTGGGAAACTCAGCAATCAACCTCAATCTACCGCCCATGGCCTCAACGTAGCTGGTCATCGTAGAGAGCAACATGTCGGCACGACGCTCCATTCTTGAAACACTTTCTTGTTCTACTCCCAATAATTCAGCTACACGCTCTTGTGTCAAGTGCTGAACCGCCCGCAGGTCACGCAATGTCATTTCCTCTTCGATAATTTCTTTTGCTCTTTCTTCGATTCTCATGCGACGTTCTGGAGTAAGACTTGCCATAACTTCATCGTGTGAAATAGACATTTAGTCTCCTTTCTCTTTTGTTAATGCCCTTAAGTGCTTCGTGAATCTCTCATCGGCAGCACGAATGAGTTTCTGGTAAAATTTTCTTTCGTTGATGCCTGATTTGCTAGCACCTACCAACAAAATTGCTTTTCTTTCAGTATCAAAAGCGAAGGCTACACGCCACTCACCATCGGGTAGTGTAATCCGCAATTCCTTCATGTTCGTAAAGGTTGATCCCTTAAGGGTATCTGCGTAAGGACGACCTAATTGAGGTCCTCGTATTTGCAATACCGGTATCATAGAAAGAACGGCATCTTGCAATTCCTCAGGTTCTTCTCTCAGTTCCATGAGATATTCTTCATAATAGCTGACAACCCATATCATAATTTCATAGTACAGAAGGTTTTTAATGAAGTCAAAGCCATATTTAATGACTTTAAAATCATTTTAATTGTACCAAATATGGATTGGATACTAAATGTGCGGCCTAAACCCCATCGCGATCACGTACATTTCGGAGGAATCTTTTCTACTGGCGCTGGGCTTGACATGTTTTATGGTTTTGAAAGATTTTTTGAGTGTTGTTAAAAGACTTCCTTCGGCGCCACCTTGTAGTACTTTTGCTAGAAAAGTTCCACCCTCACTCAGTACTTCCTGCGCAAACAAAAACGCCTCCTCTACCAAAGTCGTGATGCGCAAGTGATCAACTTGCCGGCTTCCTGTTGAAGAAGCAGCCATATCACTGAGAACAAGATCAACAGGTCCTGAGAGAAGACTTTTGACGTGATTGATGACTTCGTCCTTTGTAAAATCTCCCATGCATAGCGTCGCACCAGAAATCGGATCCATCGCCAAAAGATCAACGCCTATCACCTGACTACCCGGAAGATCTGTGTTGACATGTTTCGTAATTACCTGTGTCCATCCCCCTGGGGCTGCGCCAAGGTCAATGACACGCATTTCTTTTTTCAATACGTTAAACTTTTCATTGATTTCTATCAACTTAAAGGCAGCCCTGGAACGGTACCCTAGTTTTTTAGCGTCCTGCACATAAGGATCATTCAATTGTCGTTGAAGCCACCGCTGGGACGAGACTGTTCGCCCACGACTTTTCTTTAATTTCACCTTTTGATTACGTGGTGAACGCTTTTCTTGATCAGGCATGATGTTTTAACCGAGATAGAAGATCAAACTTTGTCCAAACAGCCAAAAGGCTTTCCAACAGGTGATCGATCATTGCTTCTGTATGGAAAGGAGTGATGGTAATACGCAAGCGCTCTTCTCCCTTTGGAACGGTTGGATAGTTGATAGGCTGCACGTAGATCTGATAATGATGCAAAAGTTCCAGGCTTATACTTCGGCAAAGGCGAGCATCCCTCACCATGATGGGGATAATATGACTTTTACTATCAAGAAATTCGATGGGAAGCTTGCGAAGTTTTTCTTTTAGGTATCTTACCCGCTCGTGCATCCTGAGGCGTTCAAGACTATGACCTCTCAGATATTGGATACTCGCAAGAGCCCCTGCTGCAATAGAGGGGGGCAAAGAGGTGGTAAAGATAAAAGAGGACGCAAAGCTCCGGATGAAATCCACCAGATGCTGGTTGCCAGCAATATAGCCTCCCATCACCCCAACAGCTTTTCCAAAGTTGGCACAAATAACAGAGACACGCTGTGTGAGTTTTTCTTGGTCCGTGATACCCCCACCCTCTGATCCATAAAGGCCAATGGCATGGACTTCATCTACAAAGGTAAGGGCGTTGTATTGATCCGCAAGGTCGCAGATCTTTTCGATAGGAGCAATGTCGCCCACCATGGAATAAACGGATTCAAACGCAATGATCTTGGTGCTATGAGCGGGTGATTCTTTCAAAAGATGCTCTAAATGACTCAGATCATTGTGACGAAAGATTTTTCGCTCAGCCCCTGAGTACCGAATGCCATGAATCATGGACGCATGGTTTTGCTCGTCGGAGAAAATGATACAGTTTGGCAGATGCTTCCCCAGCGTTCCAAGAGTCGCCTCATTTGCAACATAACCAGAGGTGAAGAGAAGGGCAGAATCTTTTTGATGGAGAGCTGCAAGCTCTCGTTCAAGTTTGACATGAAAGTGATGTGTCCCACCAATATTACGGGTGCCTCCAGACCCTGCGCCATCTTGATCAAGAGCTTCATGCATGGCTGAGAGCACATGGGGATGTGTGCCCATCCCTAAATAATCATTTGAACACCAGATGGTAATTTCTTGTTTGCTTTCCCCGTTGTTATAAAGGGCTTTAGGAAAGGCATGTGCCCGCTTTTCTAGCTCGATAAACGTACGATATCTCCCCTCTTCTTTAAGAGTGGTGAGAGATTGTTTAAAGAACATATCATACATGGGATTTACGATTTCTATTCCATCAGGGACTATTGACGGAAACCTACCATAGTTTATAAGATGGCAACAGTTAAAATGTAGAAAGCCTCCTAGTTATGCTCGTTGATACAAAAGAAAATATAATTTTTTCTGTGAGTGATCTTTCTGCTTGTTTAAAGCAAGTGGTTGAAGGTGCTTTTCTTTCTGTACGGGTCAGGGGAGAAATCTCTGGCCTTAAGGTTCACTCTTCTGGACATATTTATTTTAGTCTCAAAGACGAGCAGAGTATCATCGATGGCATCTGTTGGAAGATGACAGCTGCTAAACTAGCCGTGCATCTAGAAGAAGGCATGGAAGTTGTTTGTCATGGTCGCGTGACCACCTACCCTGCACGTTCTAAATATCAAATTATCGTTGATCATGTAGCGCCTGCTGGCGTTGGCGCTCTTATGAAGCTTTTGCAAGAGAGAAAAGAACGCCTTTTGAAAGAGGGATTGTTTGCGATAGAGCATAAAAAGCGCCTTCCATTTTGTCCTCGCATCATTGGTGTTATCACATCTCCCACTGGGGCTGTTATTAGAGACATTTTGCATCGCATTAAAGATCGATTTCCTTGCCATGTAATTGTTTGGCCTGTTGCTGTGCAGGGTCAATCTGCTGCTCATGAAGTAGCGCAGGCTCTCTATGGATTTAATAATCTTTCAGAAAACAAACCAGACCTTTTAATCGTAGCCCGTGGAGGGGGAAGTTTGGAAGATTTATGGGCATTTAATGAAGAAGAAGTGGTAAGAGCTGTCTTTGCCAGTGCAATTCCCATCATTTCTGCGGTGGGACATGAAACAGATACGACGCTTATAGACTTTGTCTCCGATCAAAGAGCGCCCACTCCCACAGCTGCAGCTGAAATGGCGGTGCCTGTTTTAGAAGATTTGCGTTTATCTCTAACACGCTCTGGTATGCAGCTTATGAATAGTTTGCTTCGAATTTTAAAAGAAATTGCCATAAGACTAGAGTCTTTAGGAAGAGGACTTGGGAATCCTCAGCGGTTAATAGAAGAAAAATCACAGTATGTGGACGACAAAGCAGAACGACTTTTTTTAGCTTTTAAAGGATTTATGGAAAAAAAACAGAGATCTTTAGAGCATTCTGGGCAGCTATTAGAAAGCTATTCCTATCAAAAGACTTTAAAAAGAGGATTTTCTATGGTTAAGAGTAGTGCTGGTACAGTAATCCAATCTGTAAAAACAGTTCGTTCTGGTGATCCTGTTGAGATTATTTTCCACGATGGAATGATTGGAGCAACTATTTTAAAGGGAACTTAACATCCTCTATTTGCGTGCTTTTCTTCGTTCATATATAATCAGTTATAGTTAGTGAGAACCATTAATAATCTGGACAGAGTTTTGGAAATTTGTAAGCTTTTCTGCGCATCAATCTTGATCTTCTTATTAACGTCCTGTGCGACTAAGGTTCGTAAAGAGCCTATATCAACGTCTGTCACAGAAGATCAAAAGCAAGATCCCCTAGAACCGATCAATCGTAAGATTTTTGAGTTTAATCGTGTTGTCGATGGAATGTTGCTAGAGCCCTTTGCAAATCTTTACAATCTAACAGTCAATGAAAATGTTCAGAGGAGTATCGCCTCATTCCTTTATAATCTTGGAGAACCTGTGACATTAGCCAATGACTTTCTTCAAGCAAAAGGAGAAAGAGGGCTTGAGACATTTAGTCGTTTTATGATTAATACAACCTTTGGCCTTTTTGGGATATTTGACGTCGCTGAAAAACTAGGTCTCCCACGTCACCACGAAGATTTTGGACAAACGCTGGCGGTGTGGGGTCTTCCTTCCGGTCCCTATCTGGTAGTCCCCCTCCTAGGGTCTTCAACGCCGTGTAGTTTGACGGGTCGTTTGACAGATTTTTACTTAAGTCCCTATAATTACTATATGGTACATTATAATCGTCGCCAGTACATTTACGTAAGACTGGGTGTTGATACGCTTGTAAAAAGAGCGCAGTATGCGGACGATATTAGAAACTTTAGGGAAAACTCCCTGGATTTTTATGCGGCTGTACGTAGTTTTTATTTACAGAATCAAAAAGCCCAAGTACAAGACGGTACAGCAGAAGAAAGCAATGCGCCTGGGGTGGATGCTTTTGGTGTGGACGATGATTCTAAGCTTTTGGAGTAATATAAATGCGAAAATATCTTTGTGTTCTTCTTCTTTGTTTTTTGGCTGTAGACAGGGGTGTGCGAGCTGAAGTTTCAGAAGGAGGCATTAAATCAGCGGTGAGCTTTATACAAGAGCGTGGTAATTCTGTCTTAGAAATTTTGGAAACTAAAACGGGTGATGAGAAGCGCAAAGCCCTTAAAGAGCTTTTTGAAGCGCATGTGCATCATAAAAGCATTAGCCAATTTGTTTTAGGGGGTGTGCGAAGAGGGTTGCGCGCTGTTTTGGCCGAAGCGAGTGAGCTGGAAAAAGCAGATATTAAAAAGCGGATAGAAACAGCACTTGAAGAGTTTTATAAAACCTATAAAAAATCTATTATTAGAATATACCTAACTTCCTTTGAAACAGCCTACAAGGGAGGTGTTTTTAAATCAGTGCATGGCAAAGCGAATGGTAATGATGGAGGCGTCATTGTTTACTCAACGCTTGATCGAAAAAATGGGGCTCCTCCATTGAGTTTGCACTGGGTTCTAGCATCTGTTGATGGGAACTGGAAAGTTGTGGATTTGAGGGTAGAAGGTATAAGTCAGGCTCAGAAAGAAAAAGAGGAAGCAGCAGCCATTATCAATAGATATCAAGGGCAATGTAAGGGAGATTCAGGAAAATTTTGTACACTCGTTGCTTTGGAAAGTTTGACCAAGGAACATCAAAAGATCAATAAAGCCTGGAAAGAAAAAAATACCAGCCCCACTAATGCACCTGCAGCTTCTTAGGCGTTTATGGCTTTTTTTCGCTCCCTTTCTACCGTTACTGGTCTTACCCTTTTAAGTCGTGTTTTGGGGTATACGCGGGATGTGTTTATAGGATCTACATTTGGAGATAGCGGTGTCTCAGATGCTTTCTTTGTTGCCTTAAGGCTTCCCAATGTTTTTAGACGTCTTTTTGCAGAAGGCGCATTGAATTCCTCTTTCGTTCCTATTTTTACAGAAATTTATGAGAAAAATGGTAAGGATCAAGCCCTCCATTTCGTAGGATTAGTGTTTTCCATCCTCAGTCTTATCTTGATCCTTCTCGTGGGTGTTTTTGAGATTTTCATGCCCTCTGTCATGGGGGTTATCGCCATGGGTTTTAAAAGTGATATGGGTAAATTCACGCTTGCCGTTAATTTTGGATACCTCATTTTCCCCTACATATTTTTTATTGCCTTGGCTTCTCTTTGTGCGGGGGTTTTAAATTCTTTGAATCGGTTTTTTGCAGCAACGGCAGCGCCCATTATTTTGAATCTTTTTGCCATTCTTGCTGTTGTTTTTTATGGATCCCATATTATTCAGGCAGGGTATGCGCTTAGTATTTCAATAGCTCTTGCTGGCGTTGTACAATTCTTGTGGGTTTTTATTGCGTGTTGGCGTGCTAATGCCCCCATTCGTTTGGGTCGTCCGCAACTGACCCCTAAAATTAAACTTCTTCTAAAAAGAATGCTTCCTGGCATTGCAGGGGGTGGAGTTTACCAGTTTAATCTTTTGATTTCTGATATGATTGCCTCTTTTGTACCCATGGCCATATCCTATCTCTCTTATGCAGATCGTATTAATCAATTTCCCTTAAGCCTCATCGGTATTGCTATGGGAACCGTTTTGCTGCCTGTCTTTTCAAGGCAAGCCCAAAACAAACGTCATACGGACGCTATGTATATGCAAAATCGCGCATTGCAATTTTCTTTTGTTCTTACACTACCTGCAACCATTGCTCTTGCAACCATCTCTCTCCCCATTATTGTAACGCTTTTTGAGCACAATAAATTCACACATACCATGTCCATTAGCGTGGCACAGGTCTTAAGCATTTTCGCTTTTGCGTTACCAGCGAATGTGATGGTGAAAATATTTAGCGCGAAATTCTTTGCAAGCGGGAATACCAAAACCCCTGTAAAAGCGGCCATTATTTCTATGGTGAGCAATGTTATTTTTAATCTCGCATTCTTTCACTTCTTCAGTTATTTAGGGATTGCTATGGCGTCTACCCTTGCTTCATGGATTAATGGGCTCTTTTTATTTTATTGGCTTAAAAAAGAAAACCATCTTAAATTTGATGGAAGGCTCAAAAAAACATTTCCACTGCTATGCGTGTGTTCTGCAGGAATGGGGCTTTTTCTATTTGAGGCATCGGCTATTTTGACACCCTATTTTAGCGCTGGTTTAGGACGATCATTGATGAGTTTAACGCTCTTGATTAGTGGGGGTCTTGCAGTTTATCTTTTGTTATTAAAAATAACGAAAGCATTTACATACAAAGAATTTTCAGAAGCCATGCTCCGTGCACAAAAAGATTCAGAGGTAATACGCATATGACAAAAAGAATACTTTCAGGAATTCAGCCTACGGGTAACCTCCATCTTGGAAATTATTTGGGCGCTATAAAAAACTGGGTGGCTCTTCAAAGAGATTATGAGTGTCTTTTTTGTGTGGTGGATTTGCATGCTATTACAATTCCCCAAGATCCTCAAAAACTCATACAAAGCACGAGAGAGACGGTTGCAACCTATTTAGCCTGTGGAATCTCTGCAGAAGAGGCTGCCATCTTTCCTCAAAGCATGGTGGCTGAGCATACAGAATTGATGTGGATCCTTGCCTGTCACGCCCCTCTTGGATGGCTCAATCGTATGACCCAATTTAAGGAAAAAGCAGGGAAGCAAAAAGATCAAGCCTCTCTTGGGCTCTATGCTTATCCTGTTTTAATGGCTGCTGATATTTTGCTTTATAAAGCAACAGATGTACCTGTGGGCGAAGATCAAAAACAGCACCTTGAACTTGCCCGTGATATTGCTGGCGCTTTCAATAGGCATTATGATACGACGCTTTTGACAATCCCAGAACCACGCATTATGGGCGCTGCAACACGTGTGATGAGCTTGAGAGATGGCTCTAATAAAATGAGCAAGTCGGATCCTTCAGAGGCATCGCGTATCCACCTTAAAGATTCCGATGATATGATTATGCACAAAATTCAAAAAGCGCGCACGGATTCTGGTGCATTTCCCACCTCAGAGAAAGAACTTGAGGGGCGTTTGGAGGTCCAAAATCTGCTCAATATTTATGTGGCGCTTAGTGGTGAAAATACGCAAGTAGCATTTAAAGAGTTTGGGGGAAGAAATTTCTCTGATTTTAAAACTCATCTTGCAGAGATCTGTGTAGAAGAGTTGGGGCCTATTCGGGAAAAAATAATTAGTTTTATGGACAATAAAGACTACCTCGATGCCATTATCCAAAAGGGAGTCTTGAAAGCGAAGACTCTTGCGCAACAAACAATGAGTGAAGTGAAGAAAACAGTAGGTCTCTATTAAGGTTTGCAGCATTTTAAAAGCTTATCATAGGCTTTTGAGAATCCTTTCAGTGCATAATGATTTTGGCCGGCGTTTTCAGGAAGCTGCACTTTTAAAAATTGATGATTTTTCATGGCATCAATAATTTTCTTTTCAGTGCCTTCATCGGCAGCCCAAGCACGATCTTTCTTTGTGTGGAGTGTATAACATTGTTCTCCTGGGCATACTTTGATTGCTGAAAAATCTTTAAAAGAATTTCCTGCATAAAGCATGATGAACGGCTTATTATTTAAAACACTCACCATAAGATAAGGTTTTTTCTTTCTTTTCTTAGAGTTTTCATTGGTTTTATTAGGCCGTATGAGGGCATAACAAGAGGTTTTTTTTCCTTGCTGCGTTTTAAATACAGTCCAATGATCAAAACGCCCAACCGTTTGTGCGCTGGAGAGGGCAGAAGAAAAAGAAAAGAGAAGAAGAAAAATGGTCTTTTTCATAGAATCAAACATACAAGAAATGATAATGGCGTCCCCTACGGGATTCGAACCCGTGTTCCTGCCGTGAGAGGGCAGCGTCCTAGGCCTCTAGACGAAGGGGACATGATTACGTTATTCCATACAGGAATTTCTTTTAAGAATCAACTCTCTATATCCAAATGATTATAGAGCTGTGGGTCTATTAATATTTTTACAAGAATTCTATCTAGTGGCATAATGCATGCGCTATGCCCATCTGTTTGTGTGAAACTGGAAGGAAACACCATGTTACGTCAAAAACTTAAAGACTCCTTGAAAGAGGCTCTTGTTGCTCAAGATAAATTTCGACTTACAACTTTACGGCTCATTCTTGCAGCCCTAAAGGACCGTGATATTGCTGAGCGTCCAAAGGGAAACCTTGAGGGTATTGATGAGCCTGCCATACTACAAATGCTTCAGTCTATGATTAAGCAACGACAAGATAGCATTGAAATGTATAAAAAGGGAGGGAGAGAAGAACTCGCTTTAAAAGAGGCTCAAGAGATCACAGTGATTGAAGAATTTTTGCCCAAACAACTTTCTGAGGGAGAGATTCGTATGGCATTAGAGGCAATCATTAAAGAGCACAATGCAAAAAGCCCTAAGGATATGGGTGTGGTGATGGCTGCTTTGAAAGAAAACTATGTGGGAAAAATGGATTTTTCTCTGGCTTCTCGGTTAGTAAAGGAAATCCTTGTTTCTTAAATGATAAAGTTTTCAGAGTCTTTTCTAGAAAATTTAAAATCTCGTGCAGGGATTGCTGATATCGTTGGACGCTATGTTCCTTTGCAAAAAAAGGGTCGTGAATATGTGGCCTGTTGTCCTTTTCACCAGGAAAAAACACCCTCCTTCACCGTGAATAATGAAAAAGGTTTCTATCATTGTTTTGGATGTGGTGCGCATGGAGGTGTATTTGATTTTATCATTCACAGAGAAAATACAACTTTTCCTGAGGCGGTTGAAAAAATAGCGGACTACCTTGGTATTGAAGTACCTCGTCAGCAGTCCACACCAGAAGAACGTGAAAACCTGTCTCTTCAGGATGAATTATTCAAGATACATGAAGTGGCAAGTGTATTTTTTGAACAGAAACTGCAAGCTTCTTTTGGACAGCAGGCCCGTGATTACCTGAAAATGCGGGGAGTTCAAGAGCATACGCAGAAAAAGTTTCGCTTAGGTCTTTCCTTGTTGGAAAGAGATGCACTTTATCGGCATCTTCAAGAAAAGAAATTTACAGAAAAATCTATCCAAGAGAGTGGGCTTATTATTTTTCCAGAAGAAGAACATAAATCTCCTTATGATAAATTCCGTGGCCGGCTCATGTTCCCTATTTTTAATGAAAAAAATAAGATCATTGCTTTTGGAGGAAGAATCCTAGGTTCTGGGGAGCCAAAATATCTTAACTCTCCTGAGACAATGATTTTTAAAAAAGGGTTTGAGCTTTATAATTTAAGCTTTGCAAAAAACGCCCATCTTAAAAAAGAACCATGGATTATCGTTGAAGGATATATGGATGCTATCGCCCTTTTTCAGGCAGGTTATGAGACGGTGGTTGCCCCTCTAGGGACTGCCCTTACAGAGCACCAAATTGCTAAGATTTGGCGTTTTTGTGAAAGTCCTACTCTCTGTTTTGATGGAGACAATGCAGGAAAAAATGCTTCCATACGTGCCGCAAGGCGTGTTTTACCTTTTTTAAAGCCAGGATGTTCCTTATTTTTTTCTTTTCTTCCAGAGGGTCAGGATCCAGATAGTTTTATTTTAGCAAAAGGCCTAGAGGCTTTTAAGGGCTTGTTATTGCAGCATAAATTGCCTCTCGTGGATGTTTTGTGGGATTCTATTTTAAGTCAGGGATCGTCAAAGACGCCTGAAAACAAAGCTATGATTAAAAGCCGTATTTTAGAGAGCGTTTCTGAGATTAAGGATGTAACAATTAAAGGTTTTTATCGACGGGAGCTGGAAGATAGGTTTTTTCATTTTGAAAGGCCGCGTTTTTCTAAGCAGTCCATGTCTTCCAAGAGCCAAACATCATGGCGGGCTCATATTGATGTTTCCTTAAAAGAAAAAATTTTACTGGCTATTCTGGTGACTCATCCCGCTCTCATAGAGGGGTTTGAAGAGTCTTTGGTTTCCATAGAATTTAAAGAACAGGACCTTGCTGCGCTTAAGAAAAGTATTTTAGATTACTATTACTCACAAAGTCCTCTTGAAAGAGCTTTGCTGACTGACTACTTAAGACAGCATGGGTACTCAAAGATGCTTTCCAGGCTTCTTGAGGATTCAGTTATGGTGCATGCTCCTTCATTAAGGGGTAATAACATCCAAGATATAATGAGAGATTGCGAGCATGTTGTTGATTTTTTAAAGAGGCAGCAATCTTTGTCGCATGATTTGCTAGAAGCCAAGGAAAGTCTGAAAGAAACGTTGAGTGAAGAATCGTGGAAACGATTCCAAGAGTTGAAGAAAAGTTTCAACAAAAATGATTAATTTCTAAGTGTTATGTGCTATTATGGGTAAATTTTTGGAGAAAATGGATATGTCAGAGAAAAACTTAAAGAAGTTTTCGCAGCCAAGCTTAGAGTCTCAAGACGATGGGGCTTTTTCAAAAGAAAACATCCAAGAGAATATAAAAAACCTTTTGAACGAAGGCAAAGAGCGCGGTTTTGTGACCAATGAAGAAGTGAATAGCATTGTTCCCAAAAAACAACAAGGCGCGGCAGAGATTCTTGAGGCTCTTTTAGAGACTTTGGCAGATATGGGTATAGATATACTCAATGATGACAGTACAGGTAATGTGGTAACTCTTTTGGAAGAGGAAGAGCCAGAGGGGGAGAAAGAAGTTGTTCAAGCCCTAGGTCACACTGACGACCCTGTTCGGATGTATTTGCGGGAAATGGGTAGTGTTGAGCTTCTTTCTCGAGAAGGCGAAATAGAGATCGCTAAGCGTATTGAGGAAGGTCGTAATCTTATGATTCAGGCCCTTTTTCAGAGTCCTCGTACCGTTAAAGCGCTTTTAGATTGGCATCAGGCATTGGTTGATGGAAAGATTCTATTGAGAGATATTATTTCTCTTGAGAGCGCCTATGAAGATGATATGAATTTTAATGAGGCTGCCTTCGTTGAAGGCAAGGAAGAACCCATTGTCATCATGGCAGATGTCCTTCCTGAGATAGAGCCATCCTTTAACAAGGAAGAGAGCAACGAAAAGACAGTTGATCTGAAAGAAGAAAATACAGAAGAAGAGGGTGCGCCTGAAGGTCAAGTCGTTGTCGATGAAGATGAGATAGAGTCAGAAGACGAAGAAACGGTTTCTCTCATGGCAATGGAAGAATCTTTGTTGCCTAAGGTGCATCAAATTTTTGGAGAAATGCAAGACATTTACCAGCAACTCAATGCATTGCAAACAGAAAAAAGACAGGCATCTATTCAAGGAAAAAAATTCTCAGAGCCTAATCAAAAGAAAGTAAGCGCTCTTGAGAAAAAATTAGTTATTCTCTTAAAAGATCTTTCTATACACCCTTACCGGTTGGAAGAACTTATTCAGGAATTACAAGAAACCCATAAGAATCTTCTAAAGATGGATAGCCAACTTGCGTCTTATGCTGAAAAGAGTGGGATCAGTCAGCAAGATTTTCTGGAAATTTATAAAGGGCATGAGATAGAAGAAGGATTATATACAGTTCTTGCCAACCAAGATGGTAAGAATTGGCAAGCATTTTTCCAGGGTCACGGCGATAAAATCAAAAAATCCTTGGAAACTTTAGAAGAAATTTCTTCTAAATTTAACGTAAGTATTAGTGAATTTAGGGAAATTGTTTCTTCTCTCAATAAAGGGTCTCGTGAGTCTGGAAAAGCAAAGACAGAAATGATTGAGGCCAATCTAAGGCTCGTGATTTCTATCGCGAAAAAATATACAAATCGTGGTCTTCAGTTTCTTGATTTGATTCAAGAGGGAAATATAGGGCTTATGAAAGCCGTGGAAAAATTTGAATACCGTCGCGGGTATAAGTTTTCTACGTATGCCACTTGGTGGATTCGTCAGGCCATTACGCGGTCTATTGCAGATCAGGCGCGCACTATCCGTATCCCTGTTCATATGATAGAAACCATCAATAAACTCGTTCGCACTTCCCGTCAAATGCTCCATGAGATTGGACGGGAGCCAACACCGGAAGAACTTGCAAAGAAACTTTCTATGCCTTTAGAAAAAGTGAGGAAAGTGCTTAAAATTGCAAAAGAACCGATTAGTCTAGAGACTCCTATAGGAGATGAAGAAGATAGTCATCTTGGAGATTTTATTGAAGATAAGAACACACTTGTTCCACTGGATGCAGCTATTCAAGGGAATTTGCGTGAGGCAACAACACGGGTTCTTTCCTCTTTGACCCCACGTGAAGAGCGTGTTTTGCGCATGCGCTTTGGTATAGGGATGAATACAGATCATACTTTGGAAGAAGTAGGTCAACAGTTTTCAGTGACACGTGAACGTATTCGTCAAATTGAAGCAAAAGCCTTGAGAAAGCTCAAGCATCCTACACGTTCTCGTCAGTTAAAAAGTTTTATAGAAACAAATTCGTAAAATTTCTTGACGTCCTCTGGAAAACTCTTCCATATAGAAAGAATACCAGGGCCTGTAGTTCAGTTGGTTAGAACACGCCGCTCATAACGGTGATGTCGTAGGTTCGAGTCCTACCGGGCCCACCAGGATGCTTTTTCGTCTATTAACTTTTTTCTGCTGGGGCGATCATCCCAACAGAGACGACCATCTTGATACCTTCTTCCACAGTCATCCCCATGGGCATAACATCACTTCTTGGAACAAAGAGGAGAAATCCAGACGTTGGGTTTGGTGTGGTTGGAACAAATACATTGACCATATTATGATGACCCGTCTTTTTCTGTACGTCGTCTCCTGAAACACCCGTAATAAAGCATAAAGTCCAAACGCCAGAGCGGGGATATTCAATCATTCCAACTTCTTGAAAAGACTTGGAACGACTCTTTAAAACCGCTTCTGATATTTGTTTGGTTGTACTATAGATGCTTCTGATAATAGGCATCTTTGAAAGCAAAGGTTCACTATATTCCAGGATCATATTGCCCAAAAAGCCCTTTGCAAAAGTGCCGATGGCAACAAATGCAGTAACGGCAATAAGAATACCGAAACCGGGTATGGGAAATGGTAGAAAAACCTGGGGGAGATATTCTGGAGGGATAAAGGGTTGAACCAAACTATCTACGGTTTGAATAATCCATACGATAGCATAAAACGTAATAATAAGCGGCAGAGAAAATAAAAGCCCTGAAATAAAATAATTTCTTAATCTTATGAATAAACTAATTTTTTCAGTCACGACATATCCTTATGAGATCGACTCATGGTCGTCTTAATTGATTCCTTTGTCAAAGACTTTCATAGGCTCGATCGATGGTCTTCCATAATATGTGCAGGGTCTTGATGCAAAATGATGTCGGCTTTTGGAAACTCTTTTCTAATAGTGGATTCAACTTCCTGAGAAACATGGTGTGCCTCTAAAAGAGTTATATGTCCAGGAAGTTCCAAGTGACATTGTATAAACTCTCTTGTTCCAGAAGAGCGGGTTCTTAATAAATGATAGCCTGAAATCATAGGATGAGACATGATGATTGTTTCAATTCTCACCCTTTTTTCATTAGATAATTCTTTATCCATTAAAATTCCTAGGGCACTTACGAGTATGGGATAAGATGAGGCCAGAATATAAAGAGCGACAAGAGTCCCAAAAATAGGATCTATGAGCGTACTTTGAAAATGATGCCCCCCACTTATAACAAAAAGAACACCTATGTTAATAAGAAGATCAGATTTGTAGTGAGCATAATCTGCTTGAATAGCCAGAGAATTAGTTTTTCGTATAACATATTTTTGAACATTCAATAGGACTATGGTTAATACAATAGAAATGAGGGTGGCTGTGATGGTGAGAGTAGAATTTATAATAGGTTGTGGGTTTGAAAAATGATCCAATGCTTCCTTAAAAATCATAAAAGCAGATCCGAAAATAAAAACTGATTGCCCAAGAGCGGCAAGGGCCTCTATTTTTTCATACCCAAACCGATGATCAACATCTGCTGGTTTGAGTGCATGATAAATGGCAATAAGATTAAGAAAAGATGCAAAAAAGTCGATAACAGAGTCGACTAAGCTTGAAAGAAGGCTGACTGAGTCAGAGGCATGCCATGCAAGGCCTTTTACCGCGATTAGAATTAAAGAGATAATAATAGCAAAAATCGCGGCAAATCTTTTTAAAGCAAACTCGTTCAACGAAAATCCTTGTCTTTAAGATGGACACTTTCTACTGTATCAAGTTAGACGAAGTTCCACAAGATTTTCAAAATACTGAAGGGCCTGAGGGTTTGCAAGCGCATCTTTATTTTTCACAGGGCGTCCTTCAATAATATTTTTTACAGCGATCTCCACAAGCTTCCCACTCTTTGTGCGCGGGATATCAGGTGCAGAAAAAATCAGGGCTGGAACATGGCGTGGCGTTGTATTGACGCGAATATTCTTTTTTATGAGAAGCTTTAGTTCATCCGTAAGAGCTACATTTTCTTTTAATTTTACAAATAAAATTACTCTCACGTCGTCCTTAATTGTTTGTCCGACCACAATGCTTTCTAGCACTTCCTCTATTTTTTCTACTTGTCGGTAGATTTCTGCGGTGCCAATACGCACACCTCCTGGGTTCAAAATGGTATCAGAGCGTCCATAGATTATAAACCCACGGTTTTCTGTCATTTCTGCAAAATCCCCGTGGCACCAGATATTTTTATAGTTGGAAAAATAAGTATCGTGATATTTTTCTCGTTCAGGGTCATTCCAAAAGTAAATAGGCATGGATGGAAATGGTTTTGTGCAAACTAATTCCCC
>Ga0214919_10004968_pt1 | contig 19120 bp, 16 predicted proteins | sample LL1503_MetaG_FD_177994 | JGI IMG/M metagenome (GOLD analysis project Ga0214919, IMG submission 177994) | Freshwater microbial communities from Lake Lanier, Atlanta, Georgia, United States - LL-1503 | ecosystem: Environmental > Aquatic > Freshwater > Lake | place: USA: Georgia | collected...
CATGATCGCCAACTCGTGGGCGTCTTTGATCAAACGCATCTCATCCAGAATGCCGCACACATCGCGCTGCTGCTGCGGACACAACGCGCCGAAACGCACTCGGGCACGAACGCTGTTAAGCCAGCCATCGACCTGCGACTCCAAGCCTTTGTGCGTGGCAAACGGGTACCACACGGTGCTGCGGTTCTCCAGCATTTTGGGCATTTGGCTGGACAGCTCGGTCGACGCATAAGCCGCCTGCATACCCAGCGCAGCGGGTGCGGCGGCAGGGCCCAAACGCAGGCCGTCCCACACTTCGCGCTCGGCGTCTTTGGGTTGACAAAACAGTGTGGCTTGGCCCTCGGCGGTGATCACCAAGCAAGCGTTGGGCTCGCTGAAGCCGGTGAGGTAATAAAAGTAACTGTCATGGCGAAACAAAAAATCGCTGTCCCGGTTGCGTTGGCGCTCCAGCGCGGTGGGGATGATGGCGATACCGCCAGCGCCCAGTTGGGATGCGACCAGGGCACGGCGTTGGGCGTACAAGGTGGTTGGGGTCATGGTGTGAAGTGGTGAGTAAGTGGCGTATGAAGGAGGAAGACCAAAGTGGTTGTCAAACCGCGTTAAGTTGGGCCAAGCGCTCTGGCGTGCCCACGTCAGTCCAAGGACCGGTATACAAGGTCGCGCCGACTTGGCCACGGTCCATGGCAGCCCGCAGCAAAGGGGCCAAAGGCGCCGCCGTTCCTTGCGGGTTGCCGGGCACGATGTCGCAATAAGGTAGTTCAAAAAAGGCTCGCCGATAAATGGCGATGGTGCTGAAGGTATATAGGGGTTGTGCGCTTGGGTCAGCGTTTGGGGTCAAGTTCAACGCCAAGCCTTGGTCAGACAAACCAAAGTCGCCCAAGGGGTTATGCAACGGGTTAGGGACCAACCAAATATGCGCCAGCAGATCGCTGGCGGTCAATTGTGCAAGCGCTTGTGGCTTGAATTCGAACTCAGGCACGAACACATCACCTGCCACAACCCAAAATACCTCCGCCAGCTGCGGCAAAGCGCGCGCTATGCCGCCCGCGGTTTCCAGCGCGTAGCCAAAATCTTCCGCCTCGTCTGAATACCGCAAATGGGCTACACCGGTCCCTGGCAACGGTGATGATCTGCCGTACTGCCCATGAATGCGTTCGCCCAGCCAGGCAGTGTTGATCAGGATGTGCGCAAAGCCTGAACGCACCAAAGCTTCCATGGGCCACTGCATCAGCGGCTTGCCGCGCACGGGCAACAAGGGTTTGGGGGTGTGGTCGGTGAGTGGACGCATACGCTCACCACGGCCGGCGCCCAAGATCATGGCGCAGGCCTTCGGCTCGGACGTTGAATGGCTCACTTCGGATGGCAACTGCATCCCTCTATGTTGCCATGCTTGTGATGCACTCGCGGTCAATAGCTTTTGCAAACCAGTAAAATCTGGGGTTTACCAGAATACAACCCGGAGCTGCCCCTTCATGGCCAACCCACATCAAATGGCAAACGCCATCCGCGCCCTCGCAATGGACGCTGTTCAACAAGCCAACTCGGGTCACCCGGGCGCACCCATGGGCATGGCAGACATGGCAGTTGCGCTTTGGGGTGATCACCTGCAACACAATCCGAGCAACCCCCATTGGGCTAACCGCGACCGCTTTGTGCTGTCCAATGGCCACGGCTCCATGCTGATTTATTCGGTGTTGCATCTGACAGGTTACAAGCTTCCGATTGAAGAAATTAAGAAATTCCGCACCCTGCACAGCAAAACCGCTGGCCACCCTGAAGTGGGCGTGACCCCTGGCATAGAAACCACCACCGGCCCTCTGGGCCAAGGCCTGACCAACGCCGTGGGCATGGCACTCGCCGAAAAGATGCTGGCGGCCGAATTCAACAAAGACGGCCTGAACATTGTCAACCACAACACCTATGTGTTCTTGGGCGATGGCTGCCTGATGGAAGGCATCAGCCACGAAGCCTGCGCCCTGGCGGGTGCCTGGAAGCTGAGCAAACTGATCGCCTTGTACGACGACAATGGCATCTCGATCGACGGCAAAGTGGCCCCTTGGTTCATCGACAACACACCCCAGCGCTTTGCCGCTTATGGCTGGAACGTGATTGACGCCGTGGATGGCCATGACCCAGCGGCCGTGTCCAGGGCCATCGCCGCTGCCAAGCACAGCGCACACAACGGCTCATCCGGTCCCACCCTGATCGTCTGCAAGACCGCCATCGGCAAGGGCTCGCCCAATCGCGCCGGCACTTCCAAGGCCCACGGCGAGCCATTGGGCAGCGAAGAAATCAATCTCACACGCGCAGCCCTCGGCTGGACGGCTGCGCCTTTCAAAATCCCCAAAGAAGTCTACGCCGACTGGGACGCCAAAGCCGCTGGCAAAGCGCGCGAAGCCGAATGGAACCAAGCCTTTGCCGCTTACAAAGCCGCCCACCCTGCGCTGGCCAAAGAATTCGTTCGCCGCATGAAGGGCGAATTGCCCAAGAACTTCAACCAGGTGGCTTTTGACGCCGTCGTCGCATCCCATACCCAGGGAGAGTCCGTGGCCAGCCGCAAGGCGAGCCAACTGGCGCTAGAAGCCTTTACCGCCGCCTTGCCCGAAATGCTGGGCGGCTCTGCCGACCTGACCGGCTCCAACCTGACCAACACCAAAAGCACCCCGGCTTTCCGCGTCGATTTGGCAGGTGACGTGGTCAAAACCGAGGGGGTCATCGGTCGCCACATCAACTACGGCGTGCGCGAATTCGGTATGGCCGCCATCATGAACGGCGTCGCATTACATGGCGGTTACATCCCCTACGGCGGCACTTTCCTGACCTTCAGCGACTACAGCCGCAACGCCATCCGCATGGCTGCGCTCATGAAACAACGGGTCATCCATGTGTTCACCCACGACTCCATCGGTCTGGGCGAAGACGGCCCAACGCACCAGTCGATTGAGCACGCTGCCAGCTTGCGCCTGATCCCCGGCCTGGACGTCTGGCGTCCAGGCGACACCGCAGAGACGACCGTGGCGTGGGCTGTCGCCCTGCAAAACGCCGATCGCCCTTCGGCTCTTTTGTTGTCGCGCCAAAACCTGGCCTACTCGCCCAAGAGCGATCTGGGCGACATCAGCCGCGGCGCGTATGTGCTGTCTGAGCCCGAAAACGTGGGCATCAAGAAGACCCACGGGGTGATCATCGCCACCGGCTCCGAAGTGCAACTGGCCCTGGCCGCGCAAAAACTGCTGGCCGAACGCAAGATCGGTGTCCGCGTGGTCTCCATGCCCAGCACCAACGTGTTTGACCGCCAAGACAGCGACTACAAACAAAGCGTACTGCCCGCAGGTATCCCCCGCGTGGCGGTAGAAATGGGCTCGACTGACGGTTGGTGGAAATACGGCTGCGCTGCAGTTGTTGGCATCGACACCTATGGCGAGTCGGCCCCTGCACCGGTTTTGTTCCAACACTTCGGGTTCACGGCCGAGAACGTGGCCGACACTGTCCAAGCGGCCCTCCTCAAGACCTGAGTAAGCTGCTCGGGTAGAAGCAAAAGAAACCGTCTATATCAAACGCCTGACTTGACAAAGTCAGGCGTTTTTTTCTGTCAACACAGCAACTTAGACTGCGTGTTGCATACCACCTGTCAAACAGGGCACTTGTTGGTTTTTTGTGCGCGCTTCACGTACTTCAGGTCTTCGCGTACTTCTTTGAGCTGCTGGTTTGCATTGCCATGATCGGCACTGCCCCAAAATGGCCATCCGGTTAAAAGAAAACCGACAGCCGCTTTGACATTGGCGTCGGAATCTTTCTTCTTGATAGATTCGTTAAGCACATTTTCTGCTTTGGTCAAAGCTTCCAATTCTTTAGCCAACTCTGGGCAAGACTGCCCCTTGAAATATTCAAAATCCACTGCCGCCATCACAGGGTGTGTGAACGTTGCGCTTTAAACAGCGATGCAAATGGCCCATGAGATTGATTTCAGATTCATACAATGCTTCCAATAAATAGATGATTTGAGCGCAAAAAAATTTCTTATTTTCTGATACGTAAAATCTTAACTGAATGTTTCCAGCTTTCCATCCAAGCTCATTAAGCCCAGTTGTACGGTCATGGAAGGTTGTTTTGTTTTGAGTTGCTCACGAAACGCTAAAAGTGCAGCTTTGTGTGTTTCTGTTTCTACTGCTGGATTTGCGACTTTGGCATCGCCATAGGCAATCTTGGCGGCACCACAATCCCTGTGGTTGACCACAATGACTTTTTTAATGTTGTGCAACTGCACTGAAGCACCCAAGTTTTCCCAAAAAGTTTGCTGCCATGCTTGAAAAGCAGGCGCTACAACACCAATAGCGGCACCGGCAATGGTGAAAGCACTGTACTTGCCAACCAAACCGTCCGTGGCTTGTTGTTTGCTGACCAAGTCTTGAAAACGTGGATCAATGCACGACAAAACCATGGCTTCATAATTTCCTGAAGCAGCTTGCACGCCAAAAGACAGCATCCCTACGCTGGAAAAAAGCACGCTACCGCCAACGGTCTTGATAAAATTTCTTCTTGTGTTTTCTTCAAACAGCATGCCACCGCAGCCGACTGGGGTGTATTTGGTATTTCCAGGGCTAAAAATTTTCATGTTAATTTTCTAGATTGATTAAAAATCAAATTTTCAATGAAAATTATTAACACTGAAGCCATCAAGGTCTTTTTAGTAATATTTAATTAAAATATTAAAGCTATTTAATATTTTAAGATGATTTAATTGTTCACACATTTTAATTTTCTATTGCCTTTTTTATATGCAACATAATAACGAATCACGTTGTTTAAGGGTGCCTTCTAATCATGACGAATTTATTACGCGCATATTTTAAATATTCCATAATAATAATTACTTCTTTTTATGTCAATTCAGCGATGGCTTGGTTCTTCTTCATACCCGGATCGCTCTCGAGTGCGATCTCTGACGCCATTACGGGTGAGGAGGGTTTCCATTGTGTGTCTCGCACAACGCAAGTTGGCGACCGCATACAGACGGGTTCGGGGCCTGGCATCGTCAAGTCATTGTCGGGTGAATCCAGCCGCTGTGCGACCAATCTCAACAAGCCTATTCGTGCGCTGCTGATTCCCGCTGAGGGCTTACCTGCGACGGTTGCAAAGGGCGCTGATTCTAAATCCCCGGCCGCCACAAAGGCCAGCTCCAATGCCCAGCTTGAGCTGTCTGACGATTGGCAACAACGCCCATTGCAAGCAGGACAAGATCCCAAAGTCATTGTGCTTTATGCTGTTAACAAAACCACCAATACCGCCTTGACTTTAGGGACCATCAAAAGGTCAGAATTGGGCGATGTGGCCGTGTTCGCCAAGACACGACAAGTAGGCTTGGCGGGTAATCTCAATGATGCCAAATTAGGTTCCATCGAAAGCATCACCGTGGGTCAATTACCGGCCTGGCGATATACCGTGACAGGCAACTCCAAACGCGGCAATCAGTCATCTTGGACTTACATGGTGACGATTTACGAAGGCCGTGATGAGGTGATCATTGTCAACACCTGGACGACATCTGCAAATTTTGAATTGCAACAGGCAGAAATGCACAAAATCGAAAATGGGTTGGCGGGGGTTGCGCCACCCAACACATGATGTGAGTTACATCGTCATTAACGGGCCGCAGCGCGAATCACATCCGCAGCCTTCTCGGCCAGCATGATGGTCGGCGCGTTGGTATTGCCGCTGGTCACGGTGGGCATGATGGAGGCATCCACCACCCGCAGCCCCTGAACACCGCGCACGCGCAATTGCGGATCGACCACCGCCATGTCGTCTTGACCCATTCGGCACGTCCCAACAGGGTGGTAAATGGTGTCGGCGTTCTGACGGATCCAGTGCGCGAGTTGCGCGTCGGTGGTCGCCTGGGCAGAGGCTGCCCACTCTTGACCGTAAGCGCTCAAAGCGGGTTGCGACATGATGCCTTGGGCTTGGCGCACCCCTTTGATCATTTGCGCCATGTCTTCGGGATGCGTCAAGAACTGAGGATCAATCAAAGGTGAGGCCATGGCGTCCGGACTGGCCAAGCGCAGTGTGCCTCTGCTTTGGGGTTGCAACAGACACACGTGCACCGAGTAGCCATACCCGAACTGTGTTTTGCGCCCATGGTCGACCAGCTTGGACACCAAAAAATGCAACTGAATATCGGGGTCGGCCAAAGCGCTGTCGGTCTTGAAAAATGCGCCGCCTTCGGCGTAATTGGTGGTCAATAAACCCTGACGGTGCTCCCGCCATTGCCACATGCCTTTAAGCATGTCCCATGCCCCCGTTGGGGTGATGCCTATCAATTCACTGTGACTTGGCGCATCGGCCACCAAAACAGCATCCGGATGGTCATGTAAATTGGCACCTACCCCTGGCAAGTCGCATTGGGTCGGGATGCCCATGGCTTGCAGGTGCGCACCGGGACCTATGCCAGAGCGCATCAACAATGCCGGCGACTGAAATGCGCCGCCACTGACGATGATTTCACGCCGAGCACTCAGTGTGCGCTTGACGCCGCCTTGCAGCACTTGCACATGCCGCGCCACACCACCCTCTAAAACAATGCGCTCAGCCGTCACATCGGTCAGCACTTGCAGATTGGCGCGGCCCAAGTGAGGCGTGATGTACGCCTTGGCTGCACTGAAGCGTTCGCCCTTGCGGTGGGTCACTTGGTACACGCCAACGCCTTCTTGCGAAGCCCCATTGAAGTCGGTATTGCGCTTCAAACCGGCTTGCACACCCGCCTCCACAAAACGTTGCGTGAAGATGTTGGGAGTTTGCAAATCGGCCACATTGAGCGGGCCACCCTGGCCATGCCATTCGTCGTGCAAGCGTTCGTTGTGCTCGGCTTTCTTGAAATAAGGCAACACATCTTGCCAGGTCCAACCGGGGTTGCCCATGGCGGCCCATCGGTCGAAATCAGCCTGTTGGCCACGGATATAGACCATGGCATTGGTCGAGCTCGAGCCCCCCAATGTACGGCCTCGAGGTTGGTAGCCGATGCGGCCGTTCAAGCCGGGTTGGGGCACCGTTTGCAGCCCTTGCGAAATATGCGGCAAGTGCGACATGGCCGCAAGACCTGCCGGGCAATGAATCACCACACTGCTGTCAACTGGCCCTGCTTCTAACAGGGCCACGCTGATGCTGGAATCTTCGCTCAGTCGCGACGCCAAAACGCAGCCGGCAGAACCCCCGCCGACCACGATGTAATCAAATGTGATGTCGCTCATGGTCAGCAGATCCGAGCCTCAGGCCTTGGCGGCATCCATGGCCGCATTGAACGTGGCACTGGGGCGCATGATGGCGCTGACTTTCTTCATGTCAGGCAGGTAGTAACCACCGATGTCCACTGGGTGACCCTGCACCTGATTGAGTTCGTCCACGATTTTTAATTCGTTTTCAGTCAAGTTTTGGGCCAGGGGTGCAAACTTGGCCGCCAAGTCTTTGTCTTCGGTTTGGGCCGCCAACTCTTGCGCCCAATACAGTGCCAAGTAGAACTGGCTACCCCGGTTGTCCAGTTGTCCGGTCTTGGGCGAGGGGTTCTTGTTGTTGTCCAGTAATTTGCCTGTTGCCGAATCCATGGTCTTTCCCAGAATTTTGGCTTTCTCGTTGCCATACTTGATGCCCAGGTCTTCAAAGCTCACCGCCAACGCCAGGAACTCACCCAAGGAGTCCCAACGCAAATGGTTCTCCTCGACCAGTTGTTGAACGTGTTTGGGTGCAGAGCCACCCGCACCGGTTTCGTACATGCCTCCACCCGCCATCAAAGGCACGACCGACAGCATCTTGGCCGAGGTGCCCAACTCCATGATCGGAAACAAGTCGGTGAGGTAGTCACGCAAAATGTTGCCTGTGGCGCTGATGGTGTCCAGGCCGCGCACGACCCGCTCCAAGGTGTAACGCATGGCACGCACCTGGCTCATGATCTGTATTTCAAGGCCCGATGTGTTGTGCTCATGCAGGTACATCTTGACCTTGGTGATCAACTGCGCTTCGTGTGGGCGGTACTGATCGAGCCAGAACACCACAGGCATACCGGAGTTGCGGGCCCGCGTCACGGCCAGCTTGACCCAGTCACGGATCGCAGCATCCTTGCACTGGCACATGCGCCAGATGTCACCCGCTTCCACGTTTTCGCTGAGCAGAACTTCACCGGTGTTCAAGTCGGTGATGTTGGCCACGCCCTCTTCGGTGATTTCAAAGGTCTTGTCGTGCGAGCCATATTCTTCGGCTTGCTGTGCCATCAGGCCCACGTTGGGCACGGTGCCCATGGTCTTGGGATCGAACGCGCCATGCCATTTACAGAAGTTGATGATCTCTTGGTAAATACGGGCAAAGGTCGATTCGGGCATCACAGCCTTGACGTCTTTCAAGCGCCCATCAGCGCCCCACATCTTGCCGCCGTTGCGAATCATGGCGGGCATGGAGGCGTCGACGATAATGTCATTGGGCGAGTGGAAGTTGGTAATGCCCTTGGCCGAGTCGACCATCGCCAATTCGGGCCGACCTTCGTGACAGGCATGCAGGTCGCGCTTGATTTCGTCTTGTTTGGACTGCGGCAGTGTGGTGATCTTGTTGTACAAATCGACCATGCCATTGTTCACATTCACGCCCAGTTCTTCGAACAGCTTGGCATGCTTGGCAAAGGCTTGTTTGTAGAAAATCTTGACGCAATGACCAAACACGATGGGGTGCGAAACCTTCATCATGGTGGCTTTGACGTGCAGTGAGAACATCACGCCTGTTTCATGCGCGTCTTCAATTTCTTGTTCATAAAACTCCAGCAGCGCTTTTTTGCTCATGTACATGCTGTCAACGACTTCACGATCGAGCAAGGCTACTTTGGGTTTAAGGATGATGGTTTTACCGCTTTTGGTGATCAGCTCCATCTTCACTTCTCGCGCGCGGTCCATCGTCATGGACTTTTCACCGTGGTAGAAGTCGCCCGCGTGCATGTGCGACACATGCGAGCGTGATGCTTGGCTCCAATCGGCCATGCTGTGCGGGTTCTTACGGGCAAACTCTTTGACAGCGCGGGGGGCGCGGCGGTCGGAGTTACCTTCGCGCAAAACGGGGTTGACGGCCGAGCCGATGCAACGGCCATACCGTGCGCGAATGTCTTTTTCGGCGTCTGTTTTCGGTGCATCCGGGTAGTCAGGCAGGGCATAGCCTTTGGACTGCAATTCTTTGATGGCCAAATTCAACTGGCCCACAGATGCGCTGATGTTGGGTAGCTTGATGATGTTGGCTTCGGACTTTAAAGTGAGCTTGCCCAGTTCAGCAAGGTTGTTTGGAAAGCGCTGCGCTTCTGGTAAAAGGTCAGCAAACTCACCCAAAATACGTGCTGCCACAGAAATGTCGCTGGGCACCACGTCGATGCCGGCCGATGCTGCAAAAGTTTGCACGATCGGCAAGAAAGACGCCGTTGCCAACAAGGGGGCTTCGTCGGTCAAGGTGTAAATAATTTGGGGTTTGTCAGCTGCCATAATTTTGCAATCAATCTTTTCAGGGTCGTCAAGAGGTAAAGCGAATACTGTATTCGATCTTGAAACCGACTTGGGGAAATACATCCGGGGGCGAGTTTTTTTTCTCGCAAGCCTTGTTTGTAGTCAAATGCAATTGCATCCGCCTTACGTCCCTGGTATTAACCCTTAAGTCTCACTGGGCTCAGAAAAGCCATTTGAATTCAATTACGCTGTTGCGCATGAAATCCAAGCCTGCTCTGCTCATCACCCCAGAATCTGATTACCAGACCTTGTCTGATCTGCTGCGAGGCCATGCCCGCAACCAACCCGACGCACTGGCTTTGCGTGACGCGAACACCGTGCTCAGTTATGGCGCGCTGAACGAGCGAATCGACCGGGTGGCCTCGGCTTTGCAGCGCGACGGTATCCGGCCCGGTCAAGCCATCTCTATTTGTGCGCTGTCCAGTGTGGACTATGGCTGTGTGTTTTTAGGAGCGCTTCGGGCGGGCGTGGTGGTAGCGCCTTTGGCGCCTTCGGTCACGCCGCAAATCCTCAGTGGCATGCTGCGCGACGCGCAAGCCTGTTTGCTGTTTTTAGATGAAGCCGCACTCGCCTTGGTAGAACCCCAATTAGACAGCTTGCCTCGCATTGCCCTGGACGGCAGCGCCGCCGGGCGAACTCTCGAAGCATGGCTGGCACCAGACCACAGCACGCCCTCAGCGGTCAATGTGCCGCCCGAGTCTGCCTTCAACATCATTTACTCTTCAGGCACCACCGGCATTCCCAAAGGCATTGTGCAATCGCACGGCATGCGTTGGTCCCACATGCGACGAGGTATGACTTACGGTTACAGCCCTGAGACACGCTCGCTTTTATCCACCCCGCTCTATTCCAACACCACTTTGGTGGTGTTCTTTCCAACGTTGGCTTTGGGTGGCTGCGTGGTGATCATGCCCAAGTTCAATGCAGCGCAGTACCTGGTGCTTTGCGAACAACACCGCATCACACACACCATGCTGGTGCCGGTGCAATACCAACGCATCATGGATTGCGCTGATTTTGACCAACGCGACCTGTCGTCGTTTCATGCCAAATTCTGCACCAGTGCCCCGTTTGGTGCAGCCCTCAAAGCCGATGTTCTTCGGCGCTGGCCGGGTGCATTGATCGAGTTCTACGGCATGACCGAAGGCGGCGGCACCTGTATTCTGGATGCCCGAGCACACCCGGACAAACTCCACACCGTGGGTCAACCCTCTGAAGGGCATGACATTCGCTTGATTGACGAAGACGGCATCGAACTGCCACCCGGCGCCACCGGCGAAGTGGTGGGCCATTCACCCGCCATGATGAACGGCTACCACGGCCAACCCGAAAAAACCCGCGAAGCGGAGTGGTACGACACGCAAGGACGCCGGTTTATTCGCACCGGTGACGTGGGCCGTTTTGACACGGAAGGCTTCCTGACCTTGGTCGACAGGCGCAAAGACATGATCATCAGCGGAGGATTCAACCTTTACCCCAGCGACCTTGAGGCGGTGTTGTGCACGCATCCCCAAGTCAAGGAAGTAGCGGTGGTCGGTATGCCTTCGCGCGAATGGGGAGAAACACCGGTGGCCTATGTCGTGCTGCGCGAAGGACAGTCCGTTCAAGTCGAGGATTTAATGGGGTGGTACCAACAGCGTGTTGGTAAAACCCAGCGGCTTTCTGCCTTGCATTTCATTGACGAGTTGCCCCGCAGTGCCATAGGCAAAGTGCTCAAGCGCGAGCTTCGAGACTTGCACACGCCCACAGCGCCCTGAAGCGCGCGGTCTTCACACCGGCACTGAGACGGGGTCGTAATCCATCAAACCCCGGTCTTGCGCGGTACGTCTTTTTTTGCTGGGATCCTGCAGAGTTTGACCTTCTTCGCGGGACGCAAGCTGGACCATCGTTCCGCGAGGTTTACGCACAGCTTCGTAGCGCCCCAAAGCCTCGTGCACGTTGGATGACGCAGCAAATGCACGCGCCAAAATCAGTCCGTCCTCGATCGCCATGCATGCCCCCTGACCGAGGAACGGCGTCATCGGATGGGCGGCATCGCCAAGCGTTGTGACACGACCCACGGTCCAGTTCTGCAGCGGCTCACGGTCACGCAGCCCCCATTTGAAAAGTTCGCCTTGCGGAATGCGATGAATAAGTTCGAGCAGGTCCGACTCATAACCCGCAAACGCCTGCGCAAATTCTTCGTTGGTCGCAGGCGTTGTCCATCCTTCTTCTTCCCACTCGCCAGATTGAACCAGCCCAATTAAATTCATAATTTGTCCACCGCGCAGTGGATAGCAAAGCAAATAACGCCCAGGCCCCGCACTCATGATCGAGCCTCGCTGTCGCACACTGTCCGGCACCAACGCATAGGGAATCAAGGAACGATAGGCCACCTGCCCTGCGAATTTCGGTGCTTCATCTGGGAACAAAAAAGAACGGACAGCCGATGCATTGCCATCCGCCCCGACCACCACATCGGACCGGGCTGAAGCACCACTGGCGAATTTGACCGTCACACCCGTTTCGTCTTGTTCCAGTCCGACAAACTCATGGCTGGCATGTAAACAATCGGGATCATTGCCCAGTACAGACGCCATCAGGACGCTGTGCAAGTCGGCACGGTACACGCCCAATGAAGCCGCGCCCACTTTGCGGCTGATTTCTTCACCGGACACTGCGCGCAATACGGCACCCGTAGCGAAATGGCAGGTATGAAAAATGTCTATGGTGCTGGACAAGGCTTCCAACTTTTCATCCACCCCAAGATCACGCAGTGCGCGTCGTGCGTTCGCCGTGATGATGACGCCCGCCCCTACCTCTCGGATCTCTTTGGCCCGTTCGTAAACGGCAATCCGAAACCCTCTGCGCTGCAGTGCCAAGGCCGCTGCCATGCCACCAATACCTCCGCCAATGATCGTGATTTGCGCATTTATTTTGGGGGTCATTTTGAGTCCTGTGCTTGATGCCTGCGTATTATTCATGCGCTCAGAGCCCCTGGTTGACGCCTCCAGCACTTTGTTGTTTTGGTGCACTTTCCGGACGAAGGCTCGCCAGATTAAAAATAACTATTTACGACTGACAAACCAGAACAAGCCCGTAATAAGACTGTCTCAATGTAATAAAATTTCGTATTTCGGTGCACGTTCGATGCATCAACCCACTGAACGAGACTCTCATGACCCTGAAAATCGGAATCAACGGATTTGGCCGCATTGGCCGCATGGTGCTGCGCGCTGCGGCGCAGAACTTTCAAGACATTGAAATTGTGGGCATCAACGATTTACTAGAACCCGATTACCTGGCCTACATGTTGCAATTCGACAGCGTACATGGTCGATTCAAGGGTTCCATTGCTGTCGATGGCAGCACCTTGATCGTCAATGGTCAACGCATCCGCTTGACGCAAGAGCGTGACCCGGTCAACCTGAAGTGGGGCGAAGTCGGTGCTGATGTGGTGATTGAAGCCACCGGCCTGTTTCTGGACAAAGACAGCGCTGGCAAGCACTTGGCCGCAGGCGCCAAAAAGGTGGTGATGTCAGCGCCATCCAAAGACGACACCCCCATGTTTGTATTTGGCGTGAACCACCGCACTTATGCTGGTGAAGCGATCATCAGCAACGCCTCTTGCACTACCAACTGTTTGGCGCCATTGGTCAAAGTAGTCAACGACAAATGGGGCATCAAGCGCGGTCTTATGACCACGGTGCACGCCGCCACGGCCACGCAAAAAACCGTCGACAGCCCGAGCAGCAAGGATTGGCGCGGGGGGCGCGGTATTTTGGAAAACATCATCCCCAGCAGCACCGGTGCCGCCAAAGCGGTGGGTGTCGTGATCCCCGAGATCAAAGGCAAGCTCACCGGCATGGCGTTTCGCGTGCCGTCGTCGGATGTGTCTGTCGTTGACCTGACCGCTGAGTTAAACCACCCCGCCAGCTATGCCGAGATTTGCGCTGAAATGAAAGCACAAAGTGAAGGCGCCTTGAAAGGCGTGCTGGGCTACACCACAGACAAGGTGGTGTCCACCGATTTCCGTGGCGAGGTCTGTACCAGCGTGTTTGACGCCGAGGCCGGCATTGCGCTGGACAGCACCTTCGTTAAGTTGATCGCCTGGTACGACAATGAGTGGGGTTACGCCAACAAGTGCCTGGAGATGGCCCGCGTGGTGGGCGGTTGACACCGTCCACCACCTCTGCTTCTTATGCGCTCACGTGCTTGCCGACAATGCCGGCCAGCTCAAACATGGTCACCTGGTCTTTGCCGAACACCGCCCTGAGTTTGGCGTCCGCATTGATGGCCCGTTTGTTGGTCGCATCTTGCAAGTTGTTGGCCTTGATGTAGTCCCACAATTTTTTAATGACTTCGGTACGGGCCACTTTGCCGTCACCGATCACCGCCGCCAGTGCGGCACTCGGCGTCAAATTGCCCACCGCCGCTTTGCGCGGCGCTTTCACCACAGGGGATTTGACTGCTTTTTTGGCAGTGACCTTGGTGGTTTTGGCGGCCGACTTGACCGCCGTTTTTCCGGCGGCCTTAGCCGGTGCAGCCTTGCCAAAAGGGGTTTTGGTTTTGCGTGGAGGGTATTTGCTCACCCGGGGCTCGAATTCAAAGCTGACTTTGTTTTCTTCGGGGTTCCAGGCCAAGAAGGCTTTGAAGGCGCGGCGTGTGCGCATGCTGACAAACTTGTCGAGCAAGTCGGTTTTGCCTGTGGCCAGCAGTTTGGTCATTTGCTCGCGCTCGACGGGTTGCTGCAAAATAATTTTGCCGCTCTTGAAATCACAACTCGGTGTGGGTTGGTCATCGGTGGGCACGGTTTTAGAGCAGACAAAGTTGCTTCCGCGCTCATGCACAGGGCTGCCACATTTGGGGCATGCGCCTAAGCTTTCGCTGTCCGAGAAGTCCACGATTTCACCGGTTTCTTCGTTCTTTTTGTCATCACCAAAATCGAATTCAAGCTTCCAGTTTTTGTCTTCTTCGCTGTATTTGAGCGCCATCTCGGCGACAAAAGGCCAGCCCGCTTTGGAACGAAATCCGTCCAATGGACCGATCTTTTTATCGTTCAAAAACTGCTCGACTTCCGCCGGCTCGAAGGTGCGCCCTGCAGGCGATTTGCCAAATGAGAAGCCACAACCTTCGCTCGCACCATCGTCACCTGTGCAGGTGTACCTGCGGTAGTTTTCGCGGACCACGCCAGCGCAATTGGGGCAGGGCGCGTGCAAAGTCGCGTAATCGCCCGGCACGGTATCGCGGTCGTACTCTTTGGCCTTCTTGACGATGTGCTCGGTCATCGCCGCGATGCCCTGCATGAACTCGGCGCGGCTGAGTTTGCCTTGTTCCATCTGCGCCAGCTTGTATTCCCACTCGCCGGTCAATTCGGGGCGTGACAATTCTTCGACGCCCAGGCCGCGCAACAAGGTCATCAGCTGGAAAGCCTTTGCCGTGGGGATCAACTCACGACCTTCGCGCAGCATGTATTTTTCATTGATCAAGCCTTCAATGGTGGCGGCGCGGGTGGCGGGTGTGCCCAAGCCTTTTTCCTGCATGGCTTCACGCAATTCGTCATCGTCAACCAATTTGCCTGCGCCTTCCATGGCGCCCAGCAAGGTTGCTTCAGAATAGCGTGCAGGGGGTCGTGTTTTGAGGCCCTTGGCGTCGACCGATTCCACACCCACCTTTTCATCTGCCTGAACAGGCACCAGGTTTTGACCCTTGTCACCGTCTTTGGCGTCTTCCACCTCTTCGGCGGCTTCTTTGCCATAAATGGCCAGCCAGCCGGGTTTGACCAGCACTTTGCCCACGGTTTTGAAGTGGTGCTCGGTGGTCGCCGAATCGCCGGGCCGCCCCAAGATCGGCGAGGCCCCCTCGGGGGGCAGCGAACCACGCGCATCGGGGAGCGTGGGGGCGACAACTTTGCTGATGCGGGTGGTCACTTGGTATTCGGCGCTGGGAAAGAACACCGCCATGAAGCGGCGCACCACCAGGTCGTATAACTTTTGCTCGGCCTCTGACAAACCACTGGGGGCTTGCAACGTAGGAATGATCGCAAAGTGATCGGACACTTTTTTGTTGTCGAACACGCGGGGGATTTTGCGCACGTAGTTGTTGTTCAGCGCCGTCAACGCATGCGGGGCCAGGTGCTTCATGCCACTGTCGGCCAGCATGGCGAAGGTGTCTTTCGCCACCGCCACATAGTCTTCAGGCAAGTGGCGTGAGTCGGTACGCGGGTAGGTCAAGGCCTTGTGGCGTTCATACAGGCTTTGGGCCAGCGCCAAGGTGGTTTTGGCGGAGTAGCCGAACTTGCCGTTGGCTTCGCGTTGCAAGGAGGTCAAGTCAAACAAGCCTGGGCTGGCTTGTGTGGTGGGCGAAGACTCTTCGGTGACCGTCGCCTTTTGGCCGCGTACGGCATCGGCAATGGCTTGAGCGTCACGCTCGTGCCACAGGCGATCTGCTTTTTTCTCGCTGTCTTCATCGTCTTTTTTCCACCTTGGATCAAACCACTTGCCAGGGTAGCTGCCCGCTAGGGCTTCAAAGCTGGCGTGAATTTCCCAGTAGTCGCGGCTGATGAATTTTCGGATTTGCTCTTCGCGCTCCACCACCACCGCCAGGGTGGGCGTTTGGACACGGCCCACAGTGGTCAAAAAGAAGCCACCATCGCGCGAGTTGAACGCGGTCATGGCCCGGGTACCGTTGATGCCGACCAACCAATCGGCCTCCGATCGGCTGCGGGCTGCATCAGCCAAGCCCTGCATCTGGGTGTTGCTGCGCAAATGGTCAAAACCATCGCGTATGGCCTGCGGCGTCATGGACTGCAGCCACAGGCGTTGCACGGGCTTGCCTAAGGGTTTGGCACCTCCAGCGTATTGCTCGATCAATCGGAAAATCAACTCCCCTTCGCGTCCCGCGTCACAGGCGTTGACCAATGCGTTCACGTCTTTGCGCTTGGCCTGCTTGATCACCGCGTTCAAACGGGTCTTGGTTTTGTCGACCGGCTTCAAGTCAAAGAATGGCGGGATCACCGGCAAATTGGCAAAGCTCCATTTGCCACGTTTGACATCGAATTGCTCCGGCGCCTGAATCTCCACCAAGTGGCCTACAGCGCTGGTCACGACATAGGTATCACTCTCAAAATGATCGTCATGTTTCTCAAATTTGCCCGCAATGGGCGTGAGCGCCCGAACGATGTCTTGAGCCACCGACGGCTTCTCCGCAATCACCAATGTTTTCATCTCAGTACAATCCAAAGTCTCGCGTGCGCGCAGGTGCGCGCTCGCCCACGGGCGCGCACCTGCGCGCGCCCACATGCTTTCACCATAACAAATTTTTCACCCGTGTCCAAAAAACCTGCTCCTGTGACAAATCGCCGTATTCAAGTTCGCCGCTCCGGCGTTCACGGAAAAGGCGTTTTTGCCCTCATGGATATCGCTGAAGGCGAAACCTTGATCGAGTACGTTGGAGAGATCATCAGCTGGGATGAAGCCCAAGATCGCCACCCGCATGACCCGTCCGACCCGAACCACACGTTTTACTTTCATGTGAATGAAGACCGAGTGATCGATGCGCTGCATGGCGGTAACTCTTCACGCTGGATCAACCACAGCTGCGAGCCGAACTGTGAAGCCGATGAAAACAATGACCGTATCTTCATCAAGGCATTGCGCAACATCTACGCCGGCGAAGAGCTCAACTACGACTACAGCTTGATCATTGACGAGCCTTACACCCCCAAACTCAAGGCCGAATACCCTTGCTGGTGCGGCAGTTCTCATTGCCGTAGAACGCTGTTGGCACCCAAAAGACGCCCCGCCACACCCAAAATCCCCAGCCAAGCCAAAAAGGCCGCTGGAAAGCCCATTAAAGCGGCCTCCAAGGCCAAACGCTGACACGGCTCATGGTCAATGCGCTGCTCAACCCGATACGTTGGCCCAGCGAGGCTATTTGGGAAGCGGTGCACCCCAGCCTGGCCAATTTCAGCATTGAAATTCTTCCAGAACTCGACTCCAGCAACACCGAGCTGATGCGGCGCGCACGGGCCGGTCAAACCGATCCGGTGCTTTTGGTGGCCGAAACCCAAACGGCAGGGCGCGGCCGATTGGGACGCCAATGGGTCAGCAAGCGCGGGGACTCCTTGACGTTTTCACTCGGCCTGCCGCTCCACATCAAAGACTGGTCGGGACTGTCACTGGCTTTGGGTTTGAGCTTGGCCGAAAGCCTTCATTCGCAAGTGGGTCTGAAGTGGCCCAACGATCTGTGGATCAAGGGCTGCAAGTTGGGCGGTGTTTTGATTGAAGCGGCCAGCATCGGCCCGCTCAGTTATGTGGTGATCGGCGTGGGCTTGAATATCAACCCCCAAGCCAATGACGGTTTGCGTACCCCCCCGGCAGCCCTGACCGACTGGTTGCCAGACACCGATGTTGCAGAAACTTTGCGCCTTGTGGCGGCACCTTTGGTTTTAGCCGTGCTGCGCTTTGCGCAAGAGGGCTTTGCGCCTTTGCAATCGCGTTTTCACGAACGCGACGTGCTTCGTGGACTGGCCGTGCACACCAGCGATGGGGTCGAAGGGGTTGCGGTGGGCGTCGACACCGCAGGTGCTTTGCAAATTGAAACCACATCCGGTAAGGTCCGTATTCTCAGCTCGGAAGTCAGTGTCCGGCCTGCTGAGCTGTATGAGAACACATGATGTTGCGATGGATTATTTTGGCCTTGGTGGTCGCCAATGGCCTTTTTTGGTTATGGGGCCATGATGTCTTGCGCGCTTTGGGCGTCGGTCCCGACGTGGTGAGTGGGCCCCAGCGCATGAATGACCAAATCAAACCCGAGGCAATGCGTGTAACCCCATTGGCCAATCCGACAGACAGCAAAGACAAACCAGAACCCAAAGGAAATTAACCATGCCCTTGCAACTTTACTTTTCGCCAGGTGCGTGCTCTTTTGTGCCGCACGCTTTGCTCGAGATTTCGGGCGCCAACTTCGAGCCTTCTATAGTCAAATTACACAAAGGTGAGCATAACGAAGCTGCTTACAAAGCCATCAACCCCCGCGGCCAAGTGCCTGTGTTGGTGGACGATGGTCATGTCATCACGCAACTCGTGGCGATTGTCTTGTACCTGGACCAGAAGTTTCCAGCCCATGGCTTTTTACCGATTGACGGCTTGCCTCGTGCCAAAGCGCTTGAAATCCTCGCTTGGATGAACAACACGGTACACACCACGTTTGCCCATATCATTTTGCCGCATAAATTTTCTGATCAAGCGGACGTTCAGGTGGCTTTGAAAGCCTACAACACCGGTCTGTACAAAGGTTTATTGACTGAACTACAGGACTTGGTGGTCGCATCTCAAGCTGCAGGACAAGCTTGGTTATCGGGCGCAAACTTGGGTCCTTTGGACGCTTACACCTTGACCTTGACACGATGGGGCAGTTTGGCGGGCATTGACCCTGAAGCCTACCCTGCACTATGGGCGTTTGTAAATCAAGTTGCATCACATCCGCAGGTGGCACGTGTGATGGAACGTGAACGTCTGCAGTTGAACTTGTTCAAACCCGCCTGAAAGGGTTGCGCCCGCTCAGTGGGCCTGGTTTTACAGGCTGTTGCCTCGGGAAAATCGGACTGTAAAGCAGGCACC
>Ga0214919_10004971_pt1 | contig 19117 bp, 9 predicted proteins | sample LL1503_MetaG_FD_177994 | JGI IMG/M metagenome (GOLD analysis project Ga0214919, IMG submission 177994) | Freshwater microbial communities from Lake Lanier, Atlanta, Georgia, United States - LL-1503 | ecosystem: Environmental > Aquatic > Freshwater > Lake | place: USA: Georgia | collected 2015-03-15
GCTTGACTTTCTTTTTGTTTTCTTTCTCTTTCTACTCTTTCTTTATCTTGATGTGCTTTTCTTTCTTGTTGTGCTTTTATTTGTTCTGGGTTAAGTTTTTTCTCTTCCAATTTTTGGGGGATTATATTTTGTGGAAATAAACTTTTAATTTTATTTAATATATCTATAATTTTTATATTTTTACTATTTAAAAAATTAATTAAATTACTTATATCAAATCTAATTTTTAGCAATTGATTATGTTTTTTTAATGTTTTTAGTCTATCATCAATATTAATACCTAAAGTTGTTTGGATAATTTCATTATCCATATTTAACAATTTTAAAAGCCCATTTGAATCTAATTTTAGTATATCTGATTTAAAATCATCTTTTACTGATATATTTGTAGTTTCTAATTTTTCAATAATTATTTTAATAGAATTATATATAGGAATTATTATTTTCAATAATTCATCATATATTTTGTTACGTGTGACTTGATTTTCTGTAATAGGATTTATAATACTTTCTATAAATGGTTTTATTATAAAAACTAAAAAATTTGTATCTTGATTTATTATTAATTTAATTTGAGATTTATTGTCAGATATATCGTCAAGATCACTTAATTTTTTTTTAAACAAAACTTGTTTTGCTGTATAAATTTGATCTACTGAAAGTTTTTTAGGAGGTTGAACAGCACCACCATTTATTATAGTATTTTTACGTTTTTTTTTACCAATAATACTATTTTTTTGTAAAACTTTATTATTATTAATATTACTATATTTTTTGTTTTTTTTGTAATTATTATTATTTTTTCTATTAATAGTTTTCATTTTCATTTTAAAAATAAATAAATTTAATGTTTTAATTGTTAATTAATAAATATAAATATTTTAATTTTTATTTAAAAAAATAATAAAAAATAATAAATATAAATATAAATATAAATATAAATATAAAATGTAAATCTACAAAGATTCATTTTGATAATAAAGTTTCCAGACACGAAGCTCACCTTCACGACCAAAACGCTGAGCACGCCCAATTGCCTGCATTTCAATATCACTTTGCATTTTATGCATAATAATAATATCTGTTGTATTTTCAAGATTCATACCACTTCCAAAGAATTTAGAATTTACTAATAATACATTAGTTTCGCCGTTAGGGCTTTTATATTTTTCCAATTGTTTATTAATTGTTGCGCTAGAACCGCGGATTCTATCATATTTCAAATTCCATTTTTCTAGAATACCAGTTATTTTTGTATTTAATGTACTTTCATATTCAGTAAATATTAAATATTTTTTTATAGGATTATCATTATTTAATTCAAAAATTCTATTCATATTTTCATATTTGGTAGAATTTATTGATATAGTTTTTAAATATTCTATTTTTCCAGTATAAGTTTTTATTTCTTTAGGTGATTTATCACTTATAATATCGGAATGATTCAAACTAGCACTAGCACTAGCATTAGAACTAGCATTTTTTATTTTATTTGATACTACTAATAGTTTGGATATATCTAATATGTTTCGACAACTAGGGCAAGTATTTTTACTGTTTAATGAAAGAGTAATACAATTAAAACAATATTTGTTATTGCAGCAAGGTGTAACAATAGGATTTATAAAATCATCTATACAAATTGGACAACTATCCGCATTTTTAATTCTATCCTCAATACAAGAAATTTTATATTTCAAATCTGTAATAGCGATTCTTTTATTAGCAATGCTTATGCTTTCAGTTTCTGGTTTATATTTAGGATTTTCAATTGCAACTTTTAATTCATATTCTTTTATAAGTAAATCATCATTATATTTTTGAGTAATAATAGAAATAATATTGCTTTCATCTCCAACTACAACATCCATCTTTGTAATAATTCCTTCTATATCACCTGCATTTAACATACGCATAATATCATCGGTAACAATACCATTTAAAACTTTTATAACAACATTATCTTTGCATATTAATACAAATGTTTGCATTGCGGGTAGTAATATAGATTGCTTAATATATTCAGGATTATTTATTAAATACAGTTTAAAATTATCTCTATATTCATATAATCTACATATTGTATTTAATACAAAACCTGTTGACAAAATTGTTTTTTCTCTTACAGTATAATTGTATCCTTGAGGTGAAAGTTGCTGCTTACTAACATAACCACTATTTGTCATTAAACTACTAATTGAACTAGTTACTAACCAAGTAAATATTGTATTTATATTAAATAATTGCGAACCTTTAATTGAATTGCATTCATCAATAATAATACGATTTACTGTATAATTATCTTTAGTTAAATATAATGAGAAGAAATTATAAAATGTATCACTTACAAGTATAACATCTAGAGATTCTACATATGTTTTATTAATATGACTCATATTAACTAAAAAATTTTGCATATCTTTATTAATATAATTAGGATTATAACATTTATCATTTTTATTATTAAAAATAATGTTATAATCATTTAATAAAACAAGTTGCGCTGAACTAACACTTCCATATTCTAATTCAAAATTTTTTATAGAATTAGTTATATCTAAATATTTATTATCTAATTCGACTAATATAAGTTTTAAATCAGATATTTCTTTATGAACTAATTCTCTTTCAACCTGATTAGTTTCTGAAAATCTATAATTAGGATTATAATATAATGTATTCATTTGCACACGAATACTATCTATTTGATTTAATATATCACGTCTTTCAGTGTCTAATTGTTTTTTTCTATCAGACTTTATTTTTCTAATGTTTATTTTAGTATTTATAACAGGTTGAACAGAAGATTCTTTTACTTCATCTTTCACTTCATCTTTCACTTCATCTTTTACTTCATCTTTTACTTCATCTTTTACTTCATCTTTTACTTCATCTTTTACTTTTTTAGAATTCTTTTTTAATACAATTTTTTTTTTAGTACTAGTTTCAGTACTAGTATCTTTCTTATTATCTAATTTTGCATTTTTTTTAACAATTTTTTTAATAGGTTTAGATTTTTGTTTTATTTCTACGTTTATTTCTGTTTCATCTTGATTTTCTTCATCTTGAATATCTTTGAATTTGCATTTATTATCAGCAATACCGTATATATCTTTTGATTTTTGTATAGTATAATATTTCAATCCACTTTTTTCAAGATATTGTGACCATTGACCAATTAAACTATGAGGTACAAGTAATATATTTGTATTTAATTTATTTATTTGATCTGGTGTTATATTACTAGAACCTATACGTGTATTTCTTATTATAACTTCTTTATGTGTTATATTTTTGTTTTCATTTAGTAAAGCCATTATACAATAAGATTTACCTGCACCAACTTGATCACTAAGTATTCCAATATTAGTATAATGGTTAGTATATTCTATTAAGTTATTTGCTTTTATTGTTTTTACATTATATAGCATATTTTCTAATCCAATCATAAAATTTAATGTTGTACGTTGATGCATTTTTAAAGTATATTCTCCTAAAGTTTTTTTTTGATTATATATTTTATTTGAATCTAAATAATGTATTTCATTAAATATTAATTTGTCTTTAGGTATAGTATCATCTAATGTAAATAATGGTTCCTCATTTTTATAATCATTTTTTAAATATAAACTATTATTTGTTAATTTATCATTATTCGAAATGTCATCATTCGAAATGTCATCATTCAAAATATCATTAAATGATGTCATTTTTATTAAGATTTTAATATAATAGTTTATAGTTTATAGTTTATAGTTTATAGTTTATAGTTTATATTATTTTATTTTGAATTTATTTTTATTTCAATTTTTTTAATTTATAAATAATATAAATTATAAATTATATTATTTTTTTAAATAATTAAATAATAATTATATAATTATATAATAATATAATAATAAAAATAATAAAAATAATAAAAATAATAAAAATAATATAAATAATATAAATAATAAATTAAAATATGACTGTAACTAATATTATGAATGGTGGTTTTTGGTCTCGTAATAAAGGTCTTGTTTTAAAAGGTAAATATAAATTTAAAGATGTAGTTAAACATACCAAAAAAAGTGAAATGACTTTAATGAACACATATGAAAATATGGATAATGCAATTAAATATTATAACAAAGCATATTCGACTCATTTAGATAATATTAAAGTATTGGATGATTATTTAAATTTTAATGGTATAGAAACTTTATTTAAAAAAGTAATTATGGTTGATAATTTTGTCAATGGGCATATAGATAAACATAATCCTCTTTTATTTAATAATTACAAATTTGAAGGTGAAGTTCTACCTTCTGATATGCGTAAAGAACATTTATTAGCACAGATTAGGTTTATGATGAGTAAATCTATTTCTGGAAGCGATCAAACTTTTATAAAAGAGATATCTGTAAGTGATATTAGTAAAAAAGAGTTTGTATTAGTTGTAGTTACAATTGATAATATTAAAGATAAAAAAATTATACCTCATACTGATTATATAATTGATAGAAGCAAAGCTAAATTAGCTATAAATACAATAATATCACATACAAAGAAAAAGCTAAAAAGGTCAAGTGTAATTGCAGAATTTAATAGTGGTGATAATAAGTCATTAAAGATATCTACTAAAAGTGAAAATAATGATAATACTTCAAAACCTATTTCAAGTAAAAAAACAAAAAAAAATAATAGTTATTTGAAAATATCAAATACTAAATCTAGAAATAAAGATTCTAGAAACAAAGAATCTAGAAATAAAGAATCAAAAGTAACAAGTGCAATGGATGAATACATGTCCGATTTTGATAAAATAAGAAGAGATGAAAAAAGAAAAGCAGATAAACAAAAAGCAGATGAAGAAGCAAAAGCAAAACAACAAGAAATGATGAAAAAACCAAATAATAGAAGAGGTGGTATATTAAATCAAGATTATAAATCACCAATACAAACTGGAATGCAAACAGGAATGCAACCAGGATATCAAAATAATAATGAAAGATGTAAAATTCATAGAGATTATCAAACTTGTAAAAATAGTAATTGTTGGTGGGATACACCAACACAAGAATGTACAAAAAGACCAGAACGTAGAAATCCTCCACAATACAATCCTAATCCAGGACAATATCCACCACAATATCCACCACAATATCCACCACAATATCCACCAGCAAACCAAGGTCAAAATCCATTTGCTGGACAACAACAATATAAACCTCCAGAACCATTATATTAAATTATAAATTATAAATTATAAATTATTGTTTTATGATTTTTACATATTTACATTTTTACATATTTATTAAATTTAACATATTTATATTTTATCGTTTTTTATCATTTTTAAAATATTTTAATATTTTATAATATTTTTATAATATATTTATATGTATATAATAAACAAATAATAACTAAATTATTATTAGTATATTAGTATATAATATTAGAAATAATAAATTATATTAAATAATAATTATATATACATAATGAATTCATATTTAAAAATATCATCTACTAAAAATAATACTCATTGTAATTGTATAAGTCCTTTTTATATTGATAGTATTAGTGGTATTAATCCATCAACAGGTCATTATTATACTGATGATGATAAAGATATTTTAAAAACAGCTTTATATCGTATTTCGAATGCAAAAGGATGTGAAGTTGGTCAATGTTGTGATCCTAATGATCCTACAAAAACACCAGATACTGATTTTACAAATAAATTTCTCCAAAATTTTCCAAAAATAATGCCTATTTATAATGGTAGTAATTTAGTATCTGTTAAATTATCTACAACTAATAATGTGAGATCAAGAGGTTGGATAGTACCAACTCCACATTTGATATGTAAAATTAGTAAATCTACTGTAAGTGATACAGAAGACCCAACAATTAAAATAGCAAGTAATCTAGTATCTGATTGTTTTACTAATCAATGTAGTCCTGTAGAAACTATTACTATGGATAATCTTCTTCAAAATGCAAAAAGCGATATGAAATATACATTCCTAGATGATGCTAGAGTAACTCAAGCAATTAGAGAGAATAATATTTCATATGTAAAAGAATATATTAAAAAATATAAACAAGTAGATTCGCCATTGACTAATGATAATTATAGTAATCGTATGATACATATTGCTTGTGATAGTAATAGTATAGATATTCTTAATATGCTTATTGCTCTTAAAGCAAATTTGAATATAACAAATAAAATAAATGAAACTCCTATTCATTTTGCAATTAGAAAAGGTAATATTGATAATATTAGTGCTTTGTTAATGCAAGGAATAGATTTAACTATTGCTAATAGTAAAGGAGAAACAGCTATGTTTTATGCTATGACAACAGGAGATATCAGAATAATTAATATGCTTTATAATAATGCATCACCATTATTAAATATTGATAATTCTGGAAATAATTTAATTCATTATTGTATATTAAATTGTCCATCATTTAAAAATGTGGATGATGATACAAAAAATATATCTAATAGTATAACGAATTCAAAAGTAGATATAATTAGATTTTTAATTGAACATGGTGTTAGTTCAGAACAAATTAATTTAGACGGGTTATCACCATTAGAAATGACAGGACAAGAAATAAATAGAGAAATAAATAGAGAATGTTCATTAAATATTTCAAATCAAAATTCTACTATAAATGAGAAATTTTTTAATGTTAAACCTATTGTACCTAATAAAAATAAAATAGAAAATTTTAAAAATAATAAAGCAGAAATAAATAATGTAAATAATTATACTACTGAACATCAATCACTTTTAGAAGTACAAAGTTTGCTATTTAATAATATTGTTAGAAATAATCCAAAAAAATATAATGATTATATTAGTACAGATGATATCCCAAAAGGGGCACCTATTGAAATTTTAGATACTATTTGTTATGGAGATGGTATGACAGGTAATGAAGACAGTGAAGATTGTATTGCAAAAGGTGGTCAAATAGTAAAAATAAAAAATAAAACAACAAAAATTAAAATAGAATTAACACCAGAAAATGATATAGATATAGATAATGTAGATCAATCTGAATTATATTTTAGTAAAAATCCAGAAAAAATACCAAAAACTAATTATCCAACAAATGTAAAGGAATATAATAGTATGTATAATGATTCGCCACATATACAACCTAATATAATACCTAATACAACAGCAGGTGTTACATATAATATAGGTCAAGATTCATCAAATGAATTAAATAGTATTCAAACTACAATGGCATTTAATCCACAACCTACAAATGCATATATATCTCAACCTACGAATAATCCTGCAATTATAACAACAAATACAAAATTAAATACAGAATCAAATACAGAATCAAATACAACAAATAAAATATTAGATCATCCACCAATGTACGATGATACAGTAATACATAAATGTAGAACAGATGCAATTTATAATTCAACAAAAATAACACAGGCACAAAAACTAGCAGAATCAGAAGCAGAAGCAGAATTATATCCAGAAACAACATTTTTTGGTCAAATAATACCAGAAACAACACTTTCTAATACAAAATCGAGTTCAATATTTCAAAAATATAAAATATTATTTATTATTTTAATTGTATTAGTTATTTTATTGATAATTGGTATTGTTGTTTATAAATTTATATTAAATAAAAACACATCTATTAGTAATTCTAATTCTAATTCTAAGTCAAATAGTAATTCTAAATAAAATATTTAACTATACATATTTTTAACTATACATATTTTTAACTGTACATATTTACATACATATTTTTATCATCTTCATCACTTTTACTTTTTTCTTTAATTTCTATATATAATTGAATACCTTGTTCAATATCTAAAATACTAATTTTTTTCTTAGTATCTCTTAATTCATTTTCAGTAGGTATTAATAAGAGTCTTTTAGAATGTGTTTTTTTGCAACAAGAAAATAATGTTGTCATATCACCTCCAAAATTAGGAAATATTTTTAAATTTTTTTCAATTAATGGTATTATTAACTCATTAGGCATTAAAAAACTCCATTTCTGCTCTTCAACATATTTTTTAAATATTAGTGTTAATTCTTCTGCATCATAACCTTTAATTTCATAATGATGTGTAAATCTTCTAGCTAATCCTGGATTATATGCTAAGAAATTTTCATATGTAGGTTTTTTATATCCAGCAATAACACATACTAAGTCGTGACAATGTTCAGATAAATATACATTAATCATATCAATTGCTTCTCTAGCAAAATCTTTTTCAGAATTAGGACTTAATGAATATACTTCATCTAAAAGCAAAACACCACCTAAAGCCTTTTCTAATATTTTACGTGTCTTTGGTGCTGTTTGACCTATATATTCACCAATTAAATCATCGCGTTTTGCACATATTACATTATCCGTTTTAAGAAATCCTAATTTATTGTATATTTTTGCAATTATATGGGTTAATTGTGTTTTTCCTACACCGGGTGGTCCTACAATTACGGTATGTAACATATCGACATTTTTATCATCTAATCTTTGAAGATAATATATAATCTGATCAAATACGATTTTCTTAATTTCTTTCATACCAATCATATTTTTAAGTTCTTTTAATGGTTCAACTAATTTATTCAAACTCTTTAAATTTAAATTATAACGCTTACGCTTCTTAGGGTTATATGTATTACCTATTCTAATTAGATCATCAATATTTTTAATTTCAGTTCCTAACCATTCATATTCTAATTTATTAATATCTTCGTCATTATCTTCATCATTATTTACTCCTTCTTCAATAACTTGAATATCTTTAATATTAATTTGTGCTTTTTTTTTAATAATAGAATTTGTTTTAATGTTTTGTGGAATTGTAGATTCTATATTGTTTAAATTATTAATAATGGAACTTAAAAAATCATTATAACTATTTTTATAATTATCAACATCACAATCATAACAAGATGAATCTCTATTTTTATCATCTTTTTTATTATCTTTTTTATTATCTTTTTTATTATCTTTTTTATTATCTTTTTTATTATCTTTTTTATTATCTTTTTTATTATCTTTTTTATCATCTTTTTTATCATCTTTTTTATCATCTTTTTTATTATCTTTTTTATCATCTTTTTTATCATCTTTTTTATTATATTCTTCCTCATAATATTCTTCATTGTTTTCTTCATCATAATATTCTTCATTATCATCTTCCTCATAATATTCTTCATTATCATCTTCCTCATAATATTCTTCATTATCATCTTCCTCATAATATTCTTCTTCTTCCTCTTCCTCTTCATCTTCATCTTCAATATTATATTCTTTATCATCATCTGACGAGGATTTTATCTTATCAAGATCCATTGAATTACAATTATTTTTTAATATTATACACATATAACAATTATTACAGTAATATTGTTTTTTATATGATTTTTTATTTGTAATATCAATAAGTTCTTTGCATTTATAACAAACAAATTTAATATTATTTGGATATGTTAATTTATTTGAAATTGTTGAATTAGTTGAATTAGTTGAATTAGTTGAATTAGTTGAATTAATTGAATTAGTTGAATTAGTTGAATTAGTTGAATTAGTTGAATTAGTTAAATTAGTATCATTATTTATTTTATTTGGAAGATTAATAATTAATTTAGAAGATTTTATTGCTAATGTATTTTTTTTATCTACTGTAGTTTTTATTGCTGTTTTTGGTGTTATAGTTTTAGGTGTTTTTGTATTAGATTTATTTTTAGTCTTATTTTTAGTATTATTTGCCATATTAAAATGTCAATTATAAGTTTTAATTATAAGTTTCAATTATAAATTTATAAATAATTATAATAACTAAAATATTTTATTTTAAATACTAAATACAATAATTGTTTATATTATTAAAAATCATATATTTATGAAATATAAAAATAATTTTTAATTTTATAAATATGTAATTATAAAATTAAAATTATTTTTAAAAATTGAATTTATAAATTTATAATTTTAATAATATAATTATATGTATTTGATCATTAAATATTAACTGTTTTTGTTTAATATACAAATGGATAATACAAATAATACACGAAATGCTACTAATATTATTAATGAACTTGATAAGAAGATAGATGAAGGTAAAGAAAAAACTAAAGATAAAATTAAAGATAAAAGTAAAAATGATTTTGATTATGAAAATAATACATTTAATATTATTGATTCTATATTAAAACAAAATAATAATAGAGATTTAATTAATCATCAATTTTCATCATATTCTGAGTTTATAAATACATATATTGGTGATATAATAAGACAATTCAATACGAGAACAATTTATTTTGGATATAATGCTCACGCAAATAAACATAATATCGAACTCCATATTGATTTTCTTAATCATAATCTTGGCAAACCAACTAATCATGAAAATGATGGTAGTTTTAATATTATGTGTCCTCAAGTAGCAAAGCTTCGTAATCTTACTTATAGTGCTCCATTAACTTTAAATATTAAATTAACACGTATTATAAGAAGCAGTAGTAATGCTGTTTCTACCTCTAATGATGATGAAAATATCGAAAGATATGAAACTTATGATCAAGAAGATATAAAAGAAGAAATATATAATAATATAAATTTTGGGCGTATTCCTATTATGGTTTTAGGTTCAAATTGTGTTCTTAATAAAAAAGATGGTACTACTATTATACAAAATGGCGAATGTCCTTATGATTTTGGTGGTTATTTTATAATAGGTGGTAATGAAAAAGTTATTATTTCTCAAGAAAAAATAGCAGAAAATGAACCATTTGTATTTAATAATCAAAAAAAAATAAAAGGTAAAGAAATAGAAATTAGATGTGCATCGGATCAATATTTCAGTGTAGTAACTGCCAATGTAATTAGATGTCTAAGTAGAGATGGTAGTTTAGAATTTGATTTACCTAATTTAAAAACTCCTATTCCAATATTTCTGCTAATGAAAGCTTTAGGTGTAACTACCGATAAGAAATTATTTGAATATATTGCGTGGGATATAGATGACGAAATAGGTAATTTTCTTGTAAATTGTTTAAAAATAAGTTTTGAGAAATTTACAAAAATTTGCAAAACTAATAATATTGAAACTAATGCAGATAAAACTAAATTTCAAGATCTTGTTTTAAGCTATTTAAAATATAAAAATGTAAATCGCGAAATACGAATGAATCATGAAGATAAATTAATATATTTAAATAAATTCTTTGAAGAAGAAATTTTACCTCATATTGGTAAATCAATTGATAAAAAAATAAAATATCTTGGTTATATGTGTAGAAAGTTATTATTGGTACAACATAATTATATACCTCACGATAATAGAGATGCATATGATAATAAACGTGTTGATACACCTGGACGTCTTTTAGCAATACAATTCAGACAATGTTTTAACAAATTAGTAAAAGATATGGTAAAATCAATAACCCGTGAAATTAAGCATAATAAATCACGTCGTGAAATATTTGGTCTTATTAATAGTAATAATATATATAAATTTATTAAGCCAACAATTTTAGAAGGTGGTCTCAAATATGCTCTAGCAACAGGTAATTGGGGTATTAAAACAAGTGGTAAAGGCAATATAAAAGCAGGTACTGCACAAGTTTTAAACCGTCTTAGTTATCAAAGTTTTGTCTCACATTTGCGTAGAATTAATTCACCTAGTGATAATAGTGCTAGATTACTAATTAAACCAAGAAAATTAGATGGAACAAGTTGGGGATATATATGTCCTTTCGAAACTCCAGAAGGACAACCAGTCGGTTTAGTTAAAAATTCTTCATTATCTTGTAGAATAACTTCAAACAGTAATAGTATTAGTATTCGAATGTTAATAAATACACTTAATATTAGATTATTAGAGGATGTAACACCTAAAGATATAAATAAACATTGCTCTGTTTTTGTAAATGGAGATTGGATTGGTATTCACGAAGACCCTGACTATTTAGTTAAAAAACTTAGATTAGAAAGGCGTCAAGCTAATATTAATATATTTACTGGTATTTTCTGGAATGTAGATAATCGAGTAATAAAAATTTATACTGATGCTGGACGTTTAACTAGACCATTATATATCATTAATAAATCGAATCAACTTCGTATGAATAATGAATATTATGAAAATTTTAAAAAAACTGATTCATCATTTAATTTCTTAATTAGTCCTAAATTTTATAGCCAAACTATAGATAAATTAAATGATAAAACAAATGGTAAAATAAATACTGTTATTAATAATATGATTACCAATTTTACAAATGAAGGCGTAATCGAATATATTGATACAAATGAAGTAAATAATACTTATATTGCTATGAATGTACCAGATTTAGATAAACAGCATATCCCATATGTAAATGAATTTACTCACTGTGAAATACATCCGGGATTAATCCTTGGTGCTGTTGCATCGGTAATACCATTTTCAGATGATAATCAATCTCCTAGGAACTGTTATCAATGTGCAATGGGAAAACAATCCATCGGATTATTTGCTCTAAATTATCAGCAACGTATGGATACTCTAGCTTATGTATTAAATAATCTTGAAAAACCTCTTGTTAATACAAAATTTGCAAAATATATTAATAATAACGAATTACCTAGCGGTGTTAATGCAATGGTTGCTATTGGGTGTTATACTGGTTATAATATGGAAGATAGTGTTATTTTAAATCAAGGTGCTGTTGATAGAGGCTTATTTAGAGCCACTTTTTATAGAACTTATAAAGATGATGAAAAGAAAATACAATCTAGTGGCAGAGAAGAAAAATTTGCTAAACCTAATGTTAAATATACGCGTGGAACTAAACCTGGTAATTATAATAAATTAGATGAGCGAGGTATTATTCGTAAAGATGAATATGTTACTAGTGATGATATTATAATTGGTAAAGTATTGCCATTAAAAAATAAATTCGATGATAATGGTCATCAACTCTATAAAGATTGTTCCACAAGCTTAAGAAGTAATGAGACTGGATTTGTCGATAAAGTTTATAGTGGTAGAAATGCGGAAGGCTTTCGGTTTGCAAAAATTAGAATGCGTTCTGATAGAGTACCCATAATTGGTGATAAATTTGCATCTCGGTGTGCTCAAAAGGGCACAGTTGGGATGATTTATCCACAAGAACAAATGCCTTTTAATGCTGATGGTATTTCACCAGATTTAATTATGAATCCTCATGCTATACCTAGTAGAATGACCATTGGGCAACTTATGGAATGTATTTTGGGCAAAGCCTGCTCTATTTTAGGAGGCTATAGTGATTGCACACCATTTAATAATATACCTTATGATAAAATATGTGATATTTTAGAAGCTAACGGATTTAACTATTCTGGGGATGAAATTCTCTATAGTGGTATAACTGGTAAGCAAATGGATGTTAAATTGTTTTTCGGTCCAACTTATTATCAACGCCTAAAACATATGGTTTTAGATAAAATACATTGCATACAAGTAGAAAATCATGAAATTCTCACTCAAAATGGTTGGAAGAATTTTTTGGATATTAATGATGAAGATAAATTATTTACATTAAATATTAAAACTCTCGAAACTTCTTATGATAATCCTATTGAAAAACATTATTATAGTAAAAAAATAAGAGAAATGTTTCATATTAAAAATGAAAATATAGATACAATTATAACAAATAATCATAGATATCCATATATAAATAATAGTATTAATAATGATATATTAATAAATGAAATAAATACTATTATTAATGAAAATATGATAAATGATAATATAGAATTTTTAAAATATAATACTAATATTATAAATAAATTACAAAAATTTAAAGTAATTAATGATGATATTACAAAGCTAGAATTAAATTGCGATGTATTTTGTTTTACAATGCCTAATGAAACATTTTATGTAAGATGTAATGGTTTAGAATATTGGACTGGTAATAGTCGCAGCTCAGGTCCAGTAGTACAATTGACCCGACAACCTGCCGAAGGTCGATCGCGAGATGGTGGATTACGCTTTGGTGAGATGGAAAGGGACTGCGCTGGTATAGATACACCTGTAACTACACAATGTGGATTATCCATTAAAATTCAAGATTTTGAAACCCAAAAGTTTGATTTATTAGGATGGAATCAAGATAAAAATGGGTTACTTACATCTAAAAATACAGATTTTCTATACAAAGGTGAAAAAGAATGTGTAGATATTTATTTAGAAGATGGAAGAAAGCTTACTTTTACACCAGAACATAAATTTTTATCATCTAATAATGAATGGATTAAATCTACTGAAATCAAAATTAATGATACAAGATTAAAATGTAGTGTTAAATATCCTACAATTGATATTCGAGAAGAAATACAGTCTTGTAATAATTGGTCATTTAGACTTAGTAGTAATTTAACTCTTAAAACTAATACACAAGAAGATTATTTTAAATCTATGGCATTTGTAAGAATTCTTGGATATTTAGTAACTGATGGTCATATTACAAAAAATGGATACAGAGGTTCTATATTTCTAGGTCATTTATTAGATGTTGAAAGATTATTGGCAGATATTAAATTATTTGCATCAGTTACACAAACTAATTTTGTAGAAAGAAATTTTTATACTGTAAAAATTCCATCTTTATTAATGTCTAATATTATTAATATTGATGGTATAGTATCAGGAAATAAAGTTAATCAAAATTCTGAACTACCAGAATTCATATTAAAAGATGATTGTCCTCTACCCATAGTTAGAGAATTTTTAGCTGGTATGTTTGGAGGAGATGGTCATACTTGTTATATAGGCAAGAATACATTTACATCAATATCGTTCTCAAAGAGTAAGAATATAAAACTTATTAATTCATTAGACTTAATGATTGTAAATATTAAAAAATTATTAGCTAGATGTGGAATAACTAAAGTAACTATTCAAAATAAAAAAGTAAATAGTAAATCTAAATCAAGAGCAAATGAAAATGATAAAAACTATGAAATAGTATTACATCTAGATATTAGCGAATTAATACCATTTTATGAAAAAATTGGATTTCGCTATTGTTGTCATAAGAACCAGAGATTAGAAGCAGCAGTTGCATATATGCGATTACGAACTAATGTTACTCGTCAAAAGATGTGGATTATTAATAGAATTAATGAATTAACAGATTATAAGAATCTTAAAACACAGAATCCTACTAAAATAGTAGGAACTACTAAAGCTGCTAAACAAGCAATTGAAGAATTAAAATCTAAAGAGCCTATTTTACATCCTTGTTCTATACCTAGTAATCACGATATTCTAGAATATTTGGTAAATGAGCGCGAAGGTGGTAAATTTGCAAGTTCTAAATTTATAAGTTCAACAGATTTCTTAAAAAGTATTGGAGCTATTAATTGGTTTAATGAACCAAAGCAGCGTTTAGAACCAACTGCACTAACAGAACAAATCGAAACAGTAGAATCCACAGAATCTGAAGAAACTACTGAACCCTCAGAAGAACTCTCTGATCCGACAGAACCTATTGATCAAGAAATCCTAAATAATAATTATGGTGTAGATCGAGAAACCGAAGTTATACCAACAATGAATCTTAAAGTAATTGATATTCGCCCTGCAGGGGTACATAAAGTGTATGATATTCAAGTAGATAAAGAAGAATCATTCTTAGCTAATGGTGTTGTTGCACATAATTGTATGATATCCCACGGAGCTATGGGATTTCTTAAAGAAAGAATGATGGATGTCAGCGATATTTTTACAATATATATTTGCAAAGAATGTGGATTGTTCAGCATTGTTAATCCTGATGGCGAAAATGGCGCACGTATTTGCGGTAGTTGTGAAAACTATTCACAATTTATGAAATTACGCATTCCATATGCTTGTAAGTTACTTATGCAAGAATTAGAAGGTATGATGATTACACCTCGGTTTAATATTCATAGTTCATAGTTCATATATGAAATATTTATTATATAAAATATTTATTATAAAAAAAATTTAAAATTATAAAATAATTAAAAATTATAAAAAAATTTAAAATTATAAAATAAATAATTAAAAATTTTATTTTTTTTTGAATTTTTGTTTTTTTTTATTCAAATTAATCCATACCTTCTAAATAATTTACATATTCATCGTCAGACTCATCATCTTTATAAATACTATCTTTCTTCAATTGATTAAAGAACATAGTAATAGTATTATCAATTTCTTTAACTTCAGAATCAGTTGAATATTCAACAAATGCCATTTTATTTTCATTATTTATGTTATGACTATCATCATAATACACATTATATGAATTAATAGGTTTCAATGCATTTTTAATAAATTCTTTTAGATTAAAATTATTATATTCTTCTATATCTGGAATAGAAATACCAATATGAACTGTTTTATCAGATGGCACAACAATAATTAAAATAATATCACGCGGTTGTTTTTTTGGTTCAATACCTTTAAGTCTCATTTGTTCTAGAGCCATTGGATTAAGAGTTTTATTTTTTAATTCTTCTAGAAACAAATTATGAAACCATTTACTTAGTTTTGCTTTTTCAGAATATAATGTTAATTTATCACCTGTTTCTGCTTCTGGACTAGTATCATTAATTTCAATAAAAATATTTGTATTCATACAACAAAATACTGATCCTTCTGTAATCATTGTTTGAATGTGTGATTTAATTGTTTGCGATGCCTTTTTAAATTGTTTGTCAAAAGCAATATTATTTTCTGTAGAAGAATTCATTTTAATTGCAAGAATTACAAAAAGCTTATAATATGTATAAAGTGTATAGTTTATAAATTATATTTAGATTTTATTATATGAAAAAATAAAATCAATTTTTATGGTTAATCGCCCATATCTACTACTCTTTTTTTTGTAAGTTTTTTTTCTATTTCAATCTTTTCATCTTTTTTATTAAGCAATTCATTATTTTCTTCTGTTTTTTTTATATTATCTATATTTTTATCTATATTTTTTTTAGTACCTTTCTTTCTTTTTGGTATTACAAGTATTTTAGGTTGTTCAACACTATTAATCTTTTTATAATATGATAATACTTTTTGTTCTTTATCATTTCTATTTTTAATATAATTATAAGCTATTTTACTTAATTGATTCATTTTTATATATATTTTATATATTTATATTTTTAATTATATTTTTATTTAACTTTATTAAATTATTAGAATAAATTAATTTAAATAATTATACTATTTAAATATAAAATACTAAATATAATCTATAGATAATATTATTATTCTAGAAACAATTTAATTATAAATAAGCAACGCTTTAATAAAAAATGTATAAAGCAATAGGATGGGATATAGGAATTAAGAACTTAGCATATTGTGTTCTAGAAACAAAAGAAACAAAAGAAACAAAAGAAACAAATGAAAATGCATTTATTTTTAATAAACATACTTATGATATATGTAATTGGAAAGATATTAGTTTAGTTACTCAAATTGAAAGTAATCTAGCAGATTCTGGACAAGTTAGTCATATTAATAATACTTTAACTTGTTGTGGAATTAAGAGTTCTCCTAAGAAAAAGTTAAAAACTAATATTAACGAAACAATTGAGCCATCTGAAAAAATATGCGGTAAAAAAGCCTTTTATTCTAAAGATGAAGTATTAGAAAATGGTGAATATGAAGGTTTATGCAAAACTCATTTTAAGAAGTTGAAAATTGCTCGACTACCTATTTTATCTGTAAAAAAATGCTGGACTGAAGGATGTAGTTCTAAACCAGTACAAGTTCTAAAATCTCATATATTTAAAGGGTTCTGTAAAAAGCATATTAATGAAATGCATAAGGCTAAAACTCATACTGATACTGATTTTTACAAAATTAATCATTCTAAAACAACTGCAAAAATTGATATTAATCATTTAGGTATTGCATTATTTCAAGAATTGAATAAAATTAAAGAAAGTATTACCGAACCTAATATTATATTATTAGAAAATCAACCTGTTTTAAAAAATCCAACTATGAAATCTATGCAAATGTTTTTATATTCTTATTATTTAATGAATATTCTAGATTCAAATATTGATTTATCTATAAAGAAATTACAATGTTATTGTGCTAGTAAGAAATTAGATATGATAAAATATATACCAGAAGATGAACAATTAAGAATTACAACATTTATTGATACTGTAAATAATCCATATCAAAAGAATAAAAAAATGTCTATTATGATGGTTGAAGTATTATTAAAAAATAATGTAAAATGGTTGGAATTTTTTAAATCTCATCCTAAACAAGATGATTTAGCTGATTCATTATTGATGACATTGCATTATTTTGAAAAGCAACAGATCTTAGAAAAGCAAGATCGCAGTTTTTTAGAAAAAAGCCGCGCCAAAAAATCAAGGGAGATCGAGGAGCTGAAGCCCTCGCAAGAAGATATAGATGCAGAAAGTAGTGCAATGTTAGATGAAGTAAAATCAAAAAAAAGAAACAGACTTTTAGTCAATAAAAAACATAAAGATAATACTATTTAGTTATTAGTTATTAGATATTAGATGTGAATTTATTTAGAACCTTTTAGTAAATCTATATCCTGCTAAACCATAATATATATATGAAATTAGTATATAAAGTATACCAAACAAAAAGCATAAGAATGTATGCAATCCACTATTAGTTAATCTATAAGTTGCTACAAGTGAAAGTATAAAGAATATTACTACTACTACAAGAATAAAAATTAGAAGACCAAGTGACATTGAATCACTAGATGATTGTGTAGCTGCAGGTGTATCTGCAAAATTTGATTTTCCTAACAAAGAACCACTGGCACCAAACATGGCAAGATTTTTTAGTAATTCCGACATTTTATAATATTAAATTATTTAGAAAAATTATTTATAGAATATTTATTTTTTTTATCTTAATATATATTTAGAAAAATAATTTAGAGAATATTTGATTTATTTTTTATTTAATTTTATTAAAATATTTAATTTTTTATTTAATTTTTTATTTAATTTTTTATTTAATTTTTTATTTAATTTTTTATTTAATTTTTTATTTAATTTTTTATTTAATTTTTTATTTTATTTTTTATTTAATTTT
>Ga0214919_10004972_pt1 | contig 19115 bp, 18 predicted proteins | sample LL1503_MetaG_FD_177994 | JGI IMG/M metagenome (GOLD analysis project Ga0214919, IMG submission 177994) | Freshwater microbial communities from Lake Lanier, Atlanta, Georgia, United States - LL-1503 | ecosystem: Environmental > Aquatic > Freshwater > Lake | place: USA: Georgia | collected...
TGACCTTGCCCCTAGGAAACGTATCTCTTAACTATATAAAAAAATGATATAAATATAGTGATGGAGGTGTCAAATGGTAGAGAAACAAACAAGGGCTAAATATACCCTGGAGTTTAAGATGGAAGCCGTCAGGCTGGTTAGAAATGGTCAGTCATCAGCTGATGTAGCCAAGATCCTTGGGGTACCTAAAGGATCCTTAGAGAACTGGATCCGCTGGGACAATCTAGGGCAGTTGACGGGTAGTAAGTCTCAGGTGATTAGCCAGGAGCAAATGGAGTTAGCGCGACTTCGAGCTGAGTTAGCTCGGGTAAAGATGGAGCGTGATATCTTAAAAAAGGCGACGGCGTACTTCGCGAAAGAGTCTTTGTGAAGTACGCTTGGATTGCTCGCCATACGACGCAATGGCCGATTGGCTTGGCTTGTGAGGTGTTAGGTGTGAGTGCAAGTGGGTATTTCCAACATCAACGTAGGAAAAGGTTGGAATATCCAAAAAAGCGCGCGCATCCTGAGAATTTGAGTAATGAGGCTTTATTGGCCCATATCAAGGCGATTCATGCAGAAGTAAAGCAGGAGTATGGTTGGCCTAGGATCACTAAAGAGCTTCATGCTCGAGGTTTTAAGGTTGGAAAAGAAAGAGTCAGAAAGTTGATGCAGTTGCACGGCATCAAAGCCAAGGGTAAACGTAAGTTTGTAGTAACTACCGACAGCAATCATCGATTGGAGGTGGCCGATAATTTGGTAGGCCGAGAGTTTCATGTTGAGCAGCCCAATCAAGTTTGGACGGGTGATATCACCTACTTACAAACCGATGAAGGTTGGGTATTCCTGGCGGTTGTGCTCGACTTATTTAACCGGCAGATTGTTGGTTGGAGTATGAAGCCAAAAATGGCAAGTAACTTAGTAGTAGATGCTTTGAAAATGGCTGGGTTTAGAAGAAATCCAGCATCTGGATTGATTTTTCACTCAGATCGAGGTAGTCAGTACTGTAGCGATGACTTCAAAAGAGTGCTGGCTGAGTTTAAAATGAAAAGCTCGATGAGTCGCAAAGGCGACTGCTGGGACAATGCCCCAACGGAAAGTGTTTGGGGTAAATTAAAAGTCGCACGTATTTATGGGAATCGATTTGTAACAAGGCGGGATATGATGGATGAAGTGATCGACTGGATCAGTTTCTATAATTACAAAAGACTACACTCAACTTTAGGTTATGTAAGTCCAATGGAGTTTGAGAAACGATGGTATGCAACTCACAAAAAGGGTTGCATAATTGAAGCGGTTAAGAAGTATGTTTAACGGGGGCAAGGTCAGGTTTCTGCATTAACCGAGCCTTGGGTAAGACCATCAGATGTAATTTCGTTTGCTTGTCGATTGTTAAAGACAGATAAAGAATTTATACAACATTTAGAGCCATTTCGAGAATATAGGAGTCACAGCGTATTTGACGAAGGTTTTATACGTTCAATTTCTAAAAAAGAATTTAATTCTTCTTCTCTTTTATTTGCAATGCTTAGTTCTTGCCCAATACCAGATGCAGAATTAGAGCTATTTTTTACTAATCTTCGTCGTCATTTGCTTAAAAAAGTATCATCGACCATGTTGACAGTGGATGAAGCAGATGAAGAGGCCGGCTTTTATTGCTCTCTTGCTCAGCAATGTTTTATCAATGAATATATTTACTTCCAAACGCCAGAAGAAATTGATTGCTTTGAGCAATTATGCAATCGTCTCACTAGGTCTCTAGAAACTGCCCAGGATGTTCCCGCACTTTGGGTAATAAGTGTTGCTTGCTATTTTCCACTCTACTTGGTTACAGGCGCAGATAAGCTGTTACTTCAAAACTGGTCAGAGGATGTTAAAAGCCTCTTAAAACAACAAATACAAGAACCATTAGAAGAATTGAATTTGCGTAGTTCGATACCTGTTCTCACTAGTGTGGAAAATCAAGTCTCGCTAGCAGTACAGAGCCAGTATGAAGAAAATCCCTATCCACGCTGGGTTAGCTTGCCTAAAGATTTAAATAAAAAATACCTCAATTCATATATTCAAAGTAAATTTCCGTTAACTCCTTTCAAACGTTTAGTTGATAATGAAAATCTCGAAATACTTGTTGCTGGATGCGGCACAGGTCAACACCCCATAAGTACAGAACAATCATTAAAAAGAGCAAGAATCCTTGCTGTGGATTTGAGTATGGCCAGTCTAGCTTATGCTAAGAGAAAAACCTTAGAACTAGGAATTGAATCAATAGAATATGCTCAGGCGGACCTTCTTAAACTAAAATCTCTCGGAATTACTTTTGATGTAATTGAGTCTGTTGGTGTGTTACATCATCTTGCGAATCCCTTTGAGGGGTGGGAGATTCTACTATCGTTACTTAAGCCTTATGGACTAATGAGGCTTGGGTTCTATAGCGTACACGCAAGAAGAGATATCGTAAGGGTTCGTAATTTAATCGCCAAAGAAGGTATCGGTTCATCTTCCCAAGATATCAGAGATTATCGAAAGTATTTAGTTGGGTTAAAAAATACTGTGGATTATGGATTTGCTACTAAATCTGCAGACTTCTTTACTACCAGCGCTTGCCGTGACCTTCTTTTTCATGTTTCAGAGCATCATATGACGTTAGGAATGATTGCTAACTTTTTAAAAGATCATGACTTAAATTTCATAGGGTTTGAAATCGATCGCTCCGTTATTCGAGCATACAAAAACCGTTTTCCTAATGATCCATCGGCGCGCAATTTAGAGCAGTGGGGGATTTATGAAGATAAAAATCCAGATACTTTTGCTAATATGTATCAATTCTGGGTTCAAAAAAATATTTAATCTTATCTAAATTTATTGTAATTTCATAAATTTTCAAATTCTTATTAATGGCGTGGGCCTTAAAACACCAAATCTACATCTTATATATTCAACTAAGTAAGCCTTTTGTAAATTAATTTTTTTTAGATATCTGTTAAATTGATAAAATCCAAACTCAAAAGCTCAGCATTGGGTTTATAATCCTTCTAGGATTAAGACTTAATAACCTCTGTAATATCTGCCTTGTACTATCTAGAGCAGTAATCATGACAATGGAATGCTCTATCTCACCTTCTACTGGCAGCCGGATTTCTGGAAGTATATTTGGAAGATATTTCCCATTTCTCTCAATATTGTCATCAAGAATAGCCTCCATAAATTCCAGTTTTGAGCCCATGTGATAGGCTAGTATTGGCAACATTTGAGCTCCACCAAAGCCATAACAACTTTCTTTCAAGTCGCTAGCCTGATTAAGTGCAGTTTGTATTGTGAACTTAAAATCAAGAAATCTTTTTTTTATGTTGTCTAAATTTTGTAATTCAAACCCTTCAAGACCTTGATCTAAATTTTCATCATTCTTTTTGAACCAAAACAATAGGGTCCCACCAAACAAACCATAGTTAAAAGTATGCCCTAAGAACGAACATCCCAAGCGCGCAACCAAGTACCTCATGGATGAGAGACTTGTGTACTGAATATGTTGATGAAAGACCTGATCAAATCTTTGTTGCTTCACCATACTATCAAAACTTGGAACCTCTATAACAAACAAACAATCATCAGCCACAAGATCAACAAGGATGGACAGATTCCCATAGAAATCATGAATATGCTCGAAAGTATGTGCTGATATAACTAAATCCACCTCTAAACCAACATCGGTTTTGATGTCAATCTGTTCTATAAATCGACCCAAGACCTTCGTGCTAGAATTTAGTTCATGATCACGTCCAATCCAGATGGGATCAATACCAATTTTATTTTCTGCTAAACTTTGGACCTTCTGTAACAGATATAAGTCATTACACCCAACCTCTAGTAATGTACTAAATTTTTTTCCTCGAGTAATTTTTAGAAGTTGCCCATAAAAAAAATTATTTCCCATTTTGGCCATAGGGCTAGTTGAAGTTCTATGCATATAGGTATCATCATACAAAATTGATGGGGGAATTAAATGCCTGAGTTGTCCATGCCCACAATATTGACAAAATATGAATTCCTGGTCAAAACTTGGCAAAAATTCTGAATTATTTTTGGGTAAATAAATGCCGGTCAATGGTAACTCTGGCGCCTCAAAAACAACGTCTAGACTATCACCTCCACATATGAAACAACGTCTAGAATCAATAGTATTTTTCATCTTCTTTAATTTTAAAAATTCTAATAAAAATTTCCACCATATCTAATAATTACCATAGATTCTCATGTTTCAAAAATTGATTTTTATATTCGTCAACTTTTAGCTTATATTTTTTATTACTGAATCTACTCTAGACAACACCTGATAAAAGTGTTCATTATTTAATGCCCAAAATGAAGCTTTATTTTCTAATGTTTCATAACCAGTCAAATTTAACTCCTTAGAACAAGGTTGACGGGGATTAGTTTTTATAAATTTTCTATACCCATAAAATACATATCCAGCATTAAAAAAGTTATAGTTTTTTATAAATTTATTTTGTGTATATTTGTTGGCCTCACTAAGGCTCCAAGTTGCACAAAATATATCTGGGCATAAATTTTCAATATCAAAGTTTTCTACTAAATTCACAGGAATCAGGTTGATTTTTCCTTCTATAATCTTATCCTTACTATCTTTGATCAAATTAACATCCGATTCTCCATATTTAAAAAGTAAATAATAATATTGCACCAGTAACATAATAGGAAAATCAATAACTATCTGTGTCATATTAGGATTTAATCTTTTTACCAAATCAGTCATAGAGCCATAACCCCCTCCAAACTCAATAAACACTTCTAATCTACTAAGATTAATATGGCACAGTTCTTCTAAATAAATTAAATGTGTTAAATGATGAACTCTAGATTCAGATGTTAAATATTCTCCGTGAATAATTGTTTGTTTATATGCATTATTTTCTCTAAGTAAATCGCATAATAATTTCTTTTCTATTCTCTTTTCTAGGTAAGGAATTTCCGTTTTCACAAACTGTCCGCCTGTTGTAAGATAAATTGCGTACCTTACTAAATCATCACATAAAAGTCCAACAGGATCATTAAAGAAAATATCTTCAATTCGATCTAAATGGTCTTTCCACATTGTTGTATGAAATTTTTCACAGTCATTGTCATTTACAAATTTATTGTTATTAATTTTTTCCTTCTCAAAAAAAATAAATACTGATCTTTTTTCGGCATTTGAAATCTCAAATTTTTTTGTATATTTTTCGTTGGCCAAGTTCCATTCAGATATCTCTTGATTACTCATAGAGGTTCCTGGTGACAAAAAAATCTTGGGTGAATTACTCATATCATTAGCACATTTCAATTATCGGCCTGAAGACTAAACCCAATTCTAGGTCAGAAATTGCTTGATTAATTTCCGTTAATTTATATCGTTTTTTGATCAGACTTTCCAAACTAATACCATTTTTTTTTAATTTTCTATAAATTCTCGATATATCTTTATCTGGATTCACCCCGCCCCCCCAGCTCCCAGAAATTTTTTTTCCACAAATTAAGTCATAAGGCAATATGTTAATTTTTTCTTCCGATGGTGGATGTGAGGCAAATAATAGCTGACCCCCACCTTTTTTTATCATAGAAAATCCTAACTCTATTGTCTGCACTTTTCCTGAAGACTCAATACAAAAATCAACGCCATCACCTATTATTTTTTTTATCTCATTGTTGAAATTTTTCTCAGAACTATTCAGTGCATATTTCACCCCCAGAGTCAGTGCAAAATCAACTTTACTTTGTATTTTATCAACTGCAATTATTTTTTTCGTCCCAAAAGCTTTCAGCATTAATAATGCAGATATACCGACGCCCCCAATTCCCAAAATCAAAACAGAATTTGAAGGCCTGATATCTAATTCGTTCATCACCATTCCAGCTCCGGTTGGTAATGCACAACCATAAAGTACTGCCTCATCTAATGCCAAACCATTAGGTAGCTTATTTAATCGAGACTCTGAAATAACTGAATAGTTACTAAAGGTTGTCACTCTTCCTGAATTTATAAGTTTATTCTTATATCTGTACTTGGCAGGTTCAGCATCAATTCCCGAACTCTTAATCCAACCTAAAACAACCTTATCACCTGGCTTAACTTTAGTAACACCAGGACCAATCTCAATAACCTCTCCAGATCCCTCATGGCCCAATAGATGAGGAAGCCAATTATCTTTGCCTCTACACCCTGAAATCTCCATCAACTGACTGCGGCATACTCCACTAAATAAGATTTTGACTAGAACCTGACCAAAAATTAAGTGTGGTATTTCTATTTCCCTTATTGCTAAAGGTTCACCAACTTTTTCTAAGACGGCTGCTAAGGTTTTTCTAGGGGCTAAAACCATAATTCACAAATTTCTACAATGGACGCACTTGTAATTCCACAAAAATCTAAAAGCTGTTCATAAGTTCCATAGCATGTAACAAATTTATCGGGGATAGAAACTGAATGAAATTTCAATCCAGGAACGTCATAAACAGCTCTAAGTACGTCGTCTCCAAGACCTCCACTCCTCATATGCTCCTCAACTACTATAACTTTTTTTGTTTTTTCTATACTAGTTCGAATAATAGCCAAGTCAAGCGGGCTAATAGTATGTATATAAATAATCTCTGCAGAAATTCCATTGTTGGAGATTTTATCGCTTGCCTCGAGAGCGGTTTGTAGTTGAGGTCCAGTAGCAATGATGGTAACGTCTTTGCCCTCTTTAACGCAAATTCCTTTCCCAAAAACAATATCCTTATTTTTAAATTCATACCCATGGGAATAGCCTGCAATTCTGTATACCGTAAGTTTGTTATTTTTGTATGATTGTCTAAATAATTGATCAAACTCTATGGCACTGGCAGGAAAACATATTTCGGTCCCTGGTAATGTTTTTAATAAAGCAAAATCGCCATAGCAATGATGTGTACAACCCAAATTCGAATAATCAAAAGCACTTCCGACAGTTACTATATTGCCCGGTAACTGGTGATAGCAAAAATCTAATTTAAGTTGCTCAAAACCCCGTTCAATCATAAATGGTGTAATTGTATGCATCACTGGACAAAGACCAGATGCAGCCAGACCAGCACCTATAGTTAACATGGTTGGTTCCAATATGCCTATATTGTAATATCTGTCTGAGCAAGCTTCAGCGTATGGTCTAAGCATTCCATGACCAATATCACCGACCAAAACAACAATATTCTTATCTAACTGGCCGAGTACAAACATGGTATCTGCAAATTGTTGCCGTGTAGATTTATTCATCGAAGTACTTCCATTATTTGTAGATACTCTTGAGGATTCGGAATTCGGTGATGCCAAATACCATGACCCTCAAGTATTGGGACGCCCTTTCCTTTAATTGTGTTTGCAACTATAACTGTGGGTATTCCATTACTTGAGAAGTTAATTTTATTTAATACCTCTAAAATTTCTCCCTCAGAATGTCCGTCAACAATATAAACATTCCAGCCGAATGCCTCCCATTTTTTTGGCATATCATCGTAAGGCATTAGCTGCATTCCTGATTGATTCCAATCTACGATTACACATAAGTTTCCAAGCTTTCTATTGCAAGCTACATTAGCTGACTCCCATACTGTACCCTCTTGACATTCGCCATCACCAACCAATACAAACACCTTATTGTTTAAATTTTGTATTTTTAAACCTAATGCAATTCCAACTCCAAAACCTAGTCCATGGCCTAAAGAGCCAGTCGAAGCCTCGGCACCAGGAACTTTAGTTCGATCAGGGTGCTCTCCTAAAATACCCCCATTCTTACAAAACATCGCAATATCATCATCTGTAATAAATCCATGACGATGCAAGTTGACATAAAGCGCTAAACAACCATGTCCCTTTGATAATATAAAATAATCACGATCTAACCATCCTGGATTTTTAGCATCAAATTTTAGTATTTTTTTATAAAGTAGTGTGACTATATCGATTATTGAGAATGCACTTGGAATATGGCCATCTCCTCCAGTAACAACCATATCAACTATCTTTCTTCGCAAATCTTTATTAGGTAGTTTTTTCATTAAATTTATATTCTCTTTATTAAATTGTGAATACTATGCTGTAGTTATAAATTGATACATAAATTAAAGGCTCTTTGTTACCTCAAAAGCGATATAGAGTAAAAATCTAATTATGAAAAATTTCCCAATCTAAATCATTCTCATTTAACAGGTATTTCTTACATATGCTCTATCCATGAATACTCTTCTTGCCAATGGTAATTTCTTGGAATACCAAGGTCCGGCCCAAAAGGAATTTTATTGAATAACTCTATTGGATATAAATTATCTCGGATATAAATATCCCTGCCAAATTTATCACCTAAGACATGAAGATTCAATGCGTTAGATAACTCCATATTTTCATTAAAGAAATAGACTAGTTTTTTTACTTGCTTTGATGCTAAATTTAGATTCTCTTTTCTTATTAATCTAAAATCAAATGATAATCTCTCTGAAGCTATAGGTCGGGTACCAGCATGTAGTTCATCTGAACCAAAACTGTAAGCATCTCCAGCTAGCAAATCTGGGTGAATAATAAATTGACTAATTTTTTTATCTAATTTTTGATATTCTTCTAGATATTTGAAATAGTTATACTTATTTTTTTGATCCCATCGAACTTTAAATAACTCGTCAATAGACTTTGATTCTGAGAAAAAGCACAACCCTCCAGTATTTTTATTCGCAGGGTTTAAAGCCACCCAAAATGTTCTAGCCGGAACTCCAAGGGATCTATCGTAATGCGGTTGCGAATCAAGTATACAGAACTCCCTATCTTTTGAGTAAGATACATCTTGCCGCGAAATTCTTAAATAGAAGATAGGATGAAACAAAAAATCCTCTCTGCCCCCATGAAGTACCTCTAGAGCAGCATTATAAAAAATTTCTTTAATTTCTCTAGTAAAAAACCTAAATGTGGCAGCTTTAATAACTGTTGAGTTATTGTGCAAGAATTTAATCCAATATTCTTTTTCGTCAATTGTATATTGAAAACAGTCCTTAATGCCCAATATTTCCTTTAGAGCTTTTTCTTTACAATACAAAAGGTTTTCATCTTTTAAGAATTTAGATATCTTTGCAAATTTCATTATTTATTCAATATTCTTAGAAAATTAATTTTGATGCGAATATAAGCTTTGTGCATGTAATGATTGTTTTTTAATAAAGCATTTTCTTCAAAAGTAATTTTTGTTCTTTAATCTTGCAACAGCCCAGTATAAAATTAATTTTTTCAGGCATCAATTAATCTTTTTGCGACTTTACTGGACTATACTTTCCTTACTTGTAGGCCTAAATTTTTTTGCCGTTATTTTTAATAATTGCATCCTCATCATAGCCATCATAATTTAGGAGGCAAGGAGCACCAAACACCAACTAAATTTAACTATTTCCTCCAATTCATAAAATTTTTCCTAGAAATAAATACGCTCCCCTCCTTATGAGATTCTGGCATTTGACTAATTTTTCTTACTTTTTCCCACCCAATTTTTTGAGAAAATATATTTATATTAATTTCTTTTAAATGTCTAAATATTTTTCTTGCATTCTCAACTCCGCCTATCTCAACCATAGCATCGGTATTTGCCCAATCCCAAGATGCAGTGGAACAAATTAAATTTGCTTCTTGGCCTTCCACATCTAATTTAATAAAATCATAATGTTTAACGATTTTATTAAATTCAATTACATCTACCTTTATTATTTCTGTTTCTCCATATACATGTTTTTTTGATCCCACAATGTGACTACCGGTGGTGTTTCCCAATACTCGCAAAAAGTCCATTCTGCCACTTCTATTAGAAACTGCGCAACGTTTTAAACTAACATTTTCACATTTATTTCTTTTGATATTTTTAATAAATATCTTTGCATGAATTGGATCTGGTTCGAAAGAGTCCACCTGCCATCCAATTTTGCTCATGATAATACTATGTAATCCCAAATTTGCGCCTATATCCGCCACTTTCTTGTATAACTTTTGATTCATTAAATAATATGAAAATATAATTAACTCATCCAAACCAAATAAATTTAAAGTATTAATCGCCCCCATTTTATGATAAGGAAATTTCAACGACTCAACTACAGGCTCTAGCTCAATAAAACCATTTTTTCCTTCCTTGAGGTTGGATTCTAAAAAAGTTTTAATAAAGTACTCTTTGAAAAAAGTATTTAACCCCGAAGTGTAAGAATGGTTCTGACTCCATTCTGGTATGGAGGATAACGCATTATATAAGTTGTGATCTTTCATATTTTCATGTTCTTTAAAAATCATGGCTGCTTTGGCTTGTAATGCTAAAAGCTCTATGAGCGATCATATATTTAGCCTATCGTTATTCAAAGTTATAGTTTCTTTAGGGCTAACAAAATTTAAAGGTACGTGTTTTAATTTGTAGTATAGCGTTATAAAACTTCTCCTTGGTTGAAAAATACTCGACCTTGACCACCGTCAATTAGTAAATTTGAACCTACGCAAAATGACGCGTGCTCTGAGCACAAAAAGGTGACCGCTTTACTAATTTCTTCCTCGTTTCCAAATCTTTTTATAGCCATACGCTCATTTAAGTATTTTGCAACATGGTCTGGTCTTTCTTTAGTTGCGATGTCCCAATAACCACCATTACTTAATATGGCGCCTGGCATAACTGTAGTCATGATCACATTATCCTTACTCACATATCTTCCCACACTCCTAACATAAGCATTTAAAGCCGCTTTTGCAGCGCAGTATGCGGGTGGGCCCTGATTTTCTAAAGCAGATATGGATGAAATATGGCAAATTCTTCCCCATTTTTTCTTTATCATTGATGGAATAATTTCTTGATTTAATTCAATGGCTACCTCCACATTAAGTCTCATGACTTTCTGCCACTCTGAAATAGGCCCTAATGGATCAGTAAAGCCAAGATTTCCACCTACGTTATTAACAACTATATCTGGGTCAACTCTTTCTATTTGTAAAAAATTAATTAATTTAGCAACTGAATTTTTCTTGGTAAAGTCAACCACATAATATTTGTGATTTTCTGATTTCGGTAGCTCCGCCATAGTCTCCAGTAAAGTCTCTTCAGATTTCGAGCAAGCTATGATAGTTACCCCCTCCAGTGATAAGCTTTTACAAATGGCGCGCCCAATCCCTCTTCCTGCTCCAGTTACTAATGCAACTCTTTTATCAATACCCAAGTCCATAACTATCCTTAAAAAGGCCCTTTAAACCATTCACCTGGAACATCATGAGGCACTGGCTCAAGCAAACTATCTCTAGCTAAAACAAAATCTTTACCCATAATTATCATAACCTGTGTTGCAATATCAGCTGCACGAACATGAAAACCCTTTGTTAGAGCTGGGCTTGTTGGCTCAGGAATATCTGGCATTGCAAGTCTCGCTGGACGCGCCTTCAACTGATCAAAAGCCTCGATAGTAACCCTAGCAATAATTTCTCCTGCGACGGACCCTGTTGTAAAACCAGAATCCACGGCTAGTAACCGCCCAGTTTGTGAGACTGAATGTATAACTGTATCCCAATCCAAAGGCTTAATTGTGCGTAAATCAATCACTTCGCAAGATACTCCTTGTTTTTCTAAATAGTCTGCAGCATGGAGAGCCTCAATTGTCATATAAGACATTGAAACAATTGTTACATCTGTTCCCCTCCTTATAATTTTTGCCTTGCCAAGAGGGATTCTATAATCTCCAGCAGGAACTTCACCTATCGAGTTATGTAACCAACGATGTTCCAAAAATACTACTGGATTTGGATCAAATATAGAAGAAATCAATAACCCCTTTGCATCCTCAGGAGACGTTGGCATCACCACTTTTAAACCGGGAATATGTGCAAACCAAGCCTGAAGATTTTGTGAGTGAGTTGGCCCCTGACCCCACCCACGACCAATAATCAAACGAATCGTAATTGGAATGGGGGTTTGACTACCAAACATGTAATGCCATTTAGCTGCACTATTTACCAATTGATCCATTGCTAAAAGAAAAAAATCAACCCTTTGATGGGTCATCACTGATTTAATACCGTTTAGTGCTGCACCAATTCCTACTCCTGTCATCGCGTTTTCTGAGGTGGGTATATCAAATACCCGTGCAGATCCAAAACGTTTTTCTAAATTAGCCGTTGTTCCAAAAACGGCCTTTGGGTCTGTAACTCCAAGTCCATAACAAATTACCGATTCGTCAATTTCCATTGCTTGATGAATGGCCTCATTGATTGCAATAGAAAAAGTTTTTTGTGGCATTTTATATTTTATATTTTTTACGCATAAATACCTTCGTATGCATCTGACTGAGCTGGAAATGGTGAACTCTCAGCAAACTCAAATGCTTTTTTCACCTCTAAATTTATTTCTGATTTAATTTCCTCTAAAGAGCTCACCACATTTATAGTAGATCGCTGTAAATATCTTTCCAGATGATTTAATGGATCCTTAGCCTGCCACTCTAAAAATTCCTCTTGGGTGCGGTAGCCAATTTCGTTATCAAAACCATGTCCACAGTGTTCTCTCCACCGGTAGGTAGAAAATTCCAAAAAAAATGGCGCTCTAGTGGTGCGAACCCGATCAACGGCATTTTTCATAGCCTCAAGGCTAGAGGTAATATTGTGCCCATCCCCAACAGCAACTTCTACCCCCATCGCTTCTACCATTTTGGCAATAATTCTACCTTTTGGTTGTCTCACTGACAGCGGACTGTAGACAGAATACAGATTATTCTCACAAATAAATAAAACAGGTAACTTGCGCACTATAGCAAAATTAACTGACTCATAAAAAACGCCCTCCTCAATTGCTCCGTCACCCAAAAATACACAGCTAATTTGCTCAGTTTTTTTTAACTGGGCCGATAATGCTAACCCAACCCCAATAGGAATACTATTTCCAACAATAGCCGAAGTACCCATAAAGTTGACTCTCAGATCAATCAGGTGCATTGAGCCTCCCTTTCCCTTCGAACATCCCGTAGATTTACCGTATATCTCAGCAATCATTGCATTTAAGTTGCCACCTTTAGCCAAATAATGGGCATGTCCACGATGAGTACTCACTGCAAAATCAGTCGATTGGATTATTTGCGAAAATATTGCTGGAATCGACTCCTGCCCGATCGATAGATGGACTGGGCAGCGCATTTTTCCCTCTGGATAATGGTGCGATATCGCCTCTTCTACCGCCCGGATGCGATACATTTGTCGAAATAAGTCTACAAATAGAATGTCCATCATGGAATAAACCAAAAGTAATCGCCAGTATACCCAACCTCTTTGAAGAATTGAATCCAACCATCAACTGACAGAACAGTCTTTGCAGTTAAATTCCAAGCTTCCATTCGCTCTTTCTCCTCCGGGGTTCGATAAGCATCAACCGTAATAAAAGAGCTTTTTCTACTAACTCGTTCAATTTCTTGTAAAGCCTTAGCGCATTCCTCACGCTCTAAATTGTGAACTGTATTAATAGCAATTGTTACATCAAATGATTTGTCTAAGAATGGTAATTTTGTGGCGCAGGCTACTTGTACATGGGGCTTCATGTCATCTATGGCATGCTCAATTGCATACTCAGAAACATCAACTCCTTTAACAACAATTCCTGGGACTGACTCAGCGAGATCATGCATCATAAAACCTTTGGCGCAACCTACATCCAGAATCGAACTATGCTTATCAAGATCCCAATGTTGCTGAAAAGTAGGAATTACCGGCCGCCAAAACCTTGGTGAATAATAAAAGCCTCCATACCCATGATTACGATTACCATCAAAAAAGTCACGTCCAAATTGCCTTGCTAATAAACGATCCGTCTCCGTTTTAGAAGCAACGCGTTCCTCTAAGTTGCGCTTAGTTTTTGGATAGTTCACTAACAGATCAATTTCTTTTCCCATTATTTCCTCAAAACTTCTTACGGCTTATGTTGATAGTCATAAGGCTGTTGCTTCAATATTTCAAGATTAGACTTCACCCATGCAATACATTCGTCCAAACCTTGATCGAGAGAAATCTCGTTTTCCCATCGAAGTTCGGAGCGAATTTTTTTACTATCTAAGTGATATGCTGAGTCTTTACCAATACGATCGGCTACAAATTCAACGTGATCCTCAAATACCACGTTGAGCTTTACACAAATCCGCTCTACTAAAGAGCGGATTGAAATAACTTCATCAGTGGAAATGTGATAAGTTTCTCCATTCTTTCCATCTCTCATAATTTTCCAAGTAGCATCACATACATCTTTCATGTGTATAAAAGATCTGGTAGAGAGGCCCCCGCCATGAAGTTGTAACTTACGCCCCAGCAAAATAAATAGAATAGTTCTCGGAATGATTCGATAAAGCTGCTGTCCAGGTCCATATACATTAGACGCACGGGTGGTAACAACAGGAAAATTATAAGCCGTATAAAAAGTTCGTAAACTCATATCAGCGGCAGTGCGCGATACTGCATAAGGGGTACTTGGATTAAAAACACAACCCTCTCCAACAAATCCCGAGCAGTTACCGTAAACCTCTGGGGTTGAAACATGAACATAGCGTTTCAAGAAATTACACTTTCGCAATTCATCATGAAATTTAATAGTTGATACTACATTGGTTAGAAACCAGTCGCCAGGGTTTTGCCAACTCTCACCCACCATACTCTGAGCAGCAAAATTGACTACATAAGCAGGTTTAAGGTCTTGTACCAACACCATTAGTTCTTTTAAATGACGATTTAGATCAAGCGCACAAAATTTATAGTTCTGATGGTCATGCCACCTATAAGGCAGGAAAGCATCATTAGGCTCTGCAGACCTGCTAATACCTAGAACATTGCCACCTTTCTCAAGGGCATAATTTACAAAAGTAGCGCCAGAAAAAGAATTACTACCAAGAATAAGGGTGGTTTCCATCTTTTATTCTATTGATACTTTTATCAATTAATCTTATGAGGAGCGGTTTGCGTAAAGCCACTGCATCACCATATGACCTACAATAAGTTGCATATCTTCGGCGATCTGCATGTCGTTTACCGGAAAATGGATTGGCACATCAGCCAATTTCTTACACTTTCCCCCGTTAAATCCTAAGATGGCATACGATTTAACACCCATAGCTTTTGCTTGCTCAATAACACGCAAAATATTAGGCGAATTACCACTACCACTCATGACAATTAATATATCTCCTGTCTGCGCCTGAACCGCAAGTTGCTCAGAAAAAATTGACTCGTAACCCATATCATTGGCTAAACAAGTCATCACTGCACAATTGGCAGAAAGAGCGTGGCTCTTTAACCCAGCGCCTATTTTTTTAGCAACGCCGTATAAAAAATCATTTGCTAAATGGATTGCATTACCTGCGCTACCACCATTGCCACAAATAAATACCTGTCGTTTTTTTTGCCAACACTCAAGCATATCCTGAGCTAATAAATTCACCCCGGACCAATCTGAAGTTGCAAGCACATCTTGTAATCTTTTCGAGTAATCAATAATGAAATCGCTTGCAGAAACCATCTGATTCATGCTGAGACCTCATTCGCCAAAACAGTTTTTTCCATCCAGCGCAAGTTATAGAAATGATCTTCATCCTTTAATATACCCAATTTATAATAATCAATAATTTCTCGAATGGCATGATCAACGGTTTTCTTTGGTTTATAGCCTGAAGCCAATAACTTATCAGAGTTAATACGATATGAACGTGGATCATTTGATTCGGTAATTATTATTTCTACAGGAATATGTTTGGTTACTAATTTAGCGATATCTATAATTGAAATATTTTCGAAGCCGGCGTTATAAACTCCAGTTACTTCCGGATGATCGATGAGGAACAAATACACATCTGTAATATCGTCAATATGAATATTAGGGCGAACTTGATTACCGCCAAATACGGTAATTTTTCCTTTAGATAAAGCTTGCATAGTCAATAAATTAACCGAAACATCCAAGCGCATCCGAGGAGAATACCCACAAACAGTAGCTGGTCGAACAATTTGGATCACCATGTCATTCTGATAACTCAACAAAACACGTTCTCCCACCATTTTAGTCTTGTTATATTCAGAAATTGGCTTGAGTTCCAATTCTTCAGTTACTTGATGCTCATCTTTAACACCATATACACTTCCTGAAGAAGCGTATATAAATCGAGGCACTCCAGCTCGTTTAGCCTTATCAGCCAACTGCATAGTAGCTAGGGCGCTAACTTCCCAGGTAAGCTTTGGATTTAAATCGCCGCAGGGGTCGTTCGCAATGGAAGACAGATGGATTATACAATTTATTCCTCTCAATGGAATAGACTCGATATCGCGGACATCGCCTTTAAATACTATCAAATTTTGATGGGGCTTAAGAAAATTGCCAAACCACTGCAAATCAAAAGCAACCACTTCATAGCCTCTTGCCAAGAGTTTAGGAACTAGTATGTGACCTTTATATCCGCACGCTCCCGTGACAAGTATTTTCATATTATTAGTATGTTATCAAAATTAATATTTTCTCGGATTTTCATAAGCAAATTTTAGATTCAAAAGTAATACGAAAATAGCAGTATGAGGTATGCATAAATATAATAAATTTGGAGATTATCCGTTTATTACATATCTCGCTCTAGCTTTAAAGCCGTTAGATAAGTTGATAGCATACCCGAGATTACTTTTGATTTCAATATTAACTCTTCATTTATTGGGTCATTAGTTTTTTTAAAGATAGTATATCTAGATAAATTTCTATAATTATCTGGTGGTATAGTTTGTATCGCCCAATCTACAACTGATTGTATTTCGGATCTCTTGTTGCCAAAAGGCGGATAATTGGCTAATAGTGGCTGAAGTTCGACCATCGGCAGTTCGGACCAATCAGTCGAATAATAAGGATTTTTCAGATATTGAACAATTGTCATATCTACGCACCCTTTCAAGGCCAACATCCATTCTTGTGGAATTACAAAAGAGGGTGAAAGAGAAAATCCTCTCAAGCAAATCGACCTCTCATCCGACCAAATCATGTGATAAGGGCTCAAAGTAAAATAGGGGTTTTCCCAATTAGAGGAGGTCCATAGTGGATGTAAGTTAGAAAATCCCACCTCGAATAATTCGTCTACGGAAAGAGCATGATTTGATAGGTGCTTTGCGGCACTCTCATAGGTTATTCTCATGGGTTGATTAATAACAGCGTCATAACCATTATTAAGATAATTTAAGGCACTCTTTATAGAAGCTTTCCCATAATAGGTATCAGCAGATGTAAGATGAAGCGTTAAATTATTCTCAAGAGCAAATTTAGTCGTCCAATAGGCTTGTAGACCTTGTATTTGATATCTTGCATCGTATTTCAAAATTTCTTCTATTTTTATTATTTTTACTATTAACTTATCTTTGAGTTGTTTAAAGTTTTCATGGGATTCAATGATTGGTGTATTAATTTCATCAGTAAAGATTAAATAATATGAGTTAGAAAAACTATCTCCATCAATGTTTTCAAATAATGACTTTAGATGATAATTTAAGAATATATCAGTATATGGCTGTCCATAAACCAAGTTTCCTATACACAGATTAGTCATTTATATTCCTTATAATTAAATGTTCAACTACGAATTACAACGCGTTTTACAGACCACATTTATTCTTTGCCAGGATTTTAAATCTTAAATTTGGCGGGGCTAGTTATTTAATTGATTCTCACATATTTTAATCTCCTCTTGAGGCGCGGAAAATAATCGCTGATTTTTTGAAATTTATTGTCGAAGTAACCTATTCAAATTTTCGTTTAACTCTCTCAATATATCGAGTAGATTAAAGTCCATCAACCTTACACTGATGGCCCCACCAACTTTAATAGCTTTCACTGATCACTAATCGACCCTCGTTTGCTCCTCAATATTGTCTATTCATTTACGAATGGATCTTTGATTAACAAACTTGTTGTGATTTTCACCACCGAGATTGAGGGGGGCCGAAACTCCACACTAAATCACAGATAAGATGCTTGAGCTGATTGAATTCTGCAGAGGCGTCGCTCCCGTAACCGAAAGCAACTTGTTTTGTACTACCTTCAACTATAGGATCTCATACATGAAAAACTAGATTAAGAGAAATATCTCTAATTTCTGATAATATGCGAGTCTGTAATCCCTAGTAGGTTTCATTATTTCACACAAGGAATTTTTTATTAACCTGAAAGTATTATCTTTATAAGTCCGTCATAACCTGTATATCTCCCATTTTTATTTGATCAACAGTCTTACAACATGGCTTATAACTAGTCTTTTACTTTAAATTTATATCCGATTAAAATAAGTACTTATTCAGAATAGCTTTAAATACTTTTTTAGATTGATCTCTTGAAATAATTCATCATAAATTAATTATTAATTTAGGTGGATTCAAGTACGAAGTGCAACACGTTTTAAAACTGCGTAAAAACTTCGTTGGGTGTTTTAAATCCTAATCTTTTTCTTGGTCGGTTATTTAATTGCTGTTGAATCATTTTAATCTCCTCCTGAGTCACTGTAGATAATGGTCGCTTTTTTGGGATATATTGCCTAAGTAATCCATTGAAGTTTTCGTTTGAACCCCTCTGCCAACTAGCAAATGGATCTGCAAAATAGGTAGTGGATTGGAGCTCTTTATCTATGCGTTGATGCTCCGCAAATTCTTTCCCATTATCAAAGGTCATTGTTTTTACGAGCGGGGCGAATGACTGGAGTTCATTAATGATCGCATTACCTACTAAATCGGATGTTTTATTCGTCACCTTACTCAGAACAGTATAGCCGCTTTTACGCTCAACCAGAGTGACGATGGCTTGCTTATGGTTCGCTTCAATGACTGTGTCGCCTTCCCAATGGCCAACCTGCGCCCTTTCTTCAATATAGGCAGGCCGCTCACTTATCGGTCTTCGGCCAATAATCTGGCCACGGCGATCTTGACCACTAGCATAACGCTTCCTCCGCTTCTTTTGACAACGTAATTCTTTCCAAAGACTTCCACCAGTCGCTTTGTCAGCATAAACATGACGGTAAATCGTCTCATGACTAATCCCAACCTGATTCGCTATTTGCTCAGGACTCCACTGATCATATAGATAGTC
>Ga0214919_10004973_pt1 | contig 19114 bp, 16 predicted proteins | sample LL1503_MetaG_FD_177994 | JGI IMG/M metagenome (GOLD analysis project Ga0214919, IMG submission 177994) | Freshwater microbial communities from Lake Lanier, Atlanta, Georgia, United States - LL-1503 | ecosystem: Environmental > Aquatic > Freshwater > Lake | place: USA: Georgia | collected...
TCACGGTGATCATCGATGAACCCCAAGGGGAAGGCGTGGCTTATGGCGGCAAGGTTTCCGCTCCGATCTTTCGCGAAGTCGCCGAGAAGTGCATCCGGTGGCTCGATCTCCCTCCCATGACGGCGGTGCCTCGCGCTCCCTTGGCCCGCACCGAGCAATGACACCCGCGCCCTTGCCCATGTCTACCGCGATGGAACGCCCTACGTTCAATTCCTTATTACATGGAATGCCGGTTCTGTCGCGTACGGGAGACGGGTCGGTCCGGATCACTTGTATTGTCACCGACAGCCGCCGGATCATCCCCGGAGCTTTGTTTTTCGCGCTGCCTGGGTTGCGCACCGACGGGCATGCTTTCATGGACGATGCCATCGCCCGGGGCGCGGCCGCCATCATCTCCGCTCAGCCCGTCAATGGGCTTCCTGCCGTGGCGGCGGCACAAGTCGCCGAACCTCGGAAATTTTTGGCCGAAGTCGCCCGTCGATTCTTCGGTCATCCTGAGCAAGCGTTAGAATTAGCGGGCGTGACCGGAACGAACGGCAAGACGACCGTCACTTCGTTGCTCCGTCATTTCCTTCAGGCAGATGGTTCGGCTTGGGGTTTGATCGGCACAGTCCGCTATCACCTCGGTCGGCGCTCCATCCCTTCTTATAAGACGACGCCCGAATCGGCGGACCTTGCCGCGTTCTTCCGTCAGATGGCCGACGCCGGTTGCGTCGGCGCGTGTTTGGAAGTGAGTTCCCACGCCTTACACCAGGATCGCGTTCACGGTTTCCAATTCAGGGTCGCGGCTTTTACCAATCTGACGCGCGATCACGTGGATTACCACGGCGATTTAGTCTCATACCTTGATGCGAAGACGGTTTTATTCGATGGCCGAAACGGCGAGGTACCGGCGGTCAGCGTCATTAATATCGACGACCCCAGCGGCCGGGTGCTCGCCGAAGCGTGTCGCCGCCGCGGCACGGTCATTACTTTTGGCTTGGCGGCAGATGCCGACCTGCGGGCGACGGAAGTAGTCTTGTCGCCCAGTGGGGCGATTTTTTCAGTATCTTGGCGGCAACAAAGCACCCGGTTTACTTCGACGCTACCGGGCGATTATAATGTCTCGAACGTGCTCTGTGCCTTGGCCATGGCGGCCGCTTTCGGCCGCGATCCATTGAGCCTGAGCGCAAGCCTGGCATCTTTCCCGGGCGTTTCCGGCCGGATGGAACGGGTCGACGCCGGCCAGGTTTTCCCGGTTTTCGTTGATTACGCCCATACGGATGATGCTTTGCGCAACGCACTTCGCATGTTGCGTGACATCACGCCCGGACGCGTGCTTTGCGTCTACGGTTGCGGTGGCAATCGGGACCGCGGCAAACGCCCGGCGATGACGGCTGCCGTCCGCGATCACGCCCACCTCGCCTGGGCGACCGCGGATAATCCGCGCCGCGAAAAAATCCAAGATATCTTTGCGGACATGTGCGAAGGCTTGGGCGAGCTATCTTCGATCGAGTTCGTGGCCGACCGCCGAGAAGCAATCGGGCGAGCTTTGGCGGCCGCCCGCGCCGGAGACTGCGTGGTGATCGCGGGCAAAGGTCATGAGACGACCCAAGAATTCACGGATACCGTGGTCCCGTTCGATGATCGCCAAGTTGTCCGCGAAATTCTCGAACTGCGAAAAGGAGGCACAAGCGCATGACCCATTTTTCCGCCATGGATTTGGCAGCTTGGGCGCAAGGGCGGTGGACGACTTTACCGCAGGCGGCCGTCTCGGGCTTTGGGACCGATACCCGGACGCTACGTCGCGGGGACGTTTTTGTCGCCGTGCGCACCGAACGTCGGGACGGACACGACTTCTTGTCCGATGCCCGAAACAAAGGCGCTTCCTGCGCTTTGGTCTCTCGTCCCATGGCGGACGCTCTTCCGCAGCTCGTGGTCGATGATGTGCTGACCGGACTTCGCCGCATCGCCCAAGCTTGGCGTCAGTGTTTCAAGGGCCAAGTCATCGCCGTGACCGGTAGCGTCGGGAAGACTTCCACGAAAGAACTCCTCGCGGCCTTGCTTGGCGCCGAGGCCTTTGTGACGGAGGCTAATCTTAATAATCTGATCGGTGTGCCTTTAATGTTGCTGCGAGTGGAGCCCGGTCGGCATCGCTTCGCGGTCATCGAGGCGGGCATGAGCGTGCCGGGAGAATTGGCGGTCTCCGCTCAGGTCATCCGTCCGGACCTTGCCATCGTCACGGCTGTGGCTCCGGTCCATCTCGAGGGCGTGGGCTCGGTCGCCGGCGTCGCCAGGGAGAAAGCCACCTTGCTCGCAGCTTTAACGCCATCGGGTCGGGCGATTCTTCCCGTAGCATTGTTACGCTGGGAGGAATTTGCTGTCCACGCCCATCGTTGCACCGCGGTACAATTTGAGGGCGAACCAGCTCCGGCGGTCACGCCAGCCCGTTTGATTCAGGCGAAGTATAGGGAAGATGAAAAAGGACACCGCACTTTGGTTCTCGATGGGAAATCCTTCGGCCTGGGCGCCCTTTCGGACGGGTTAGTTCGAAATGCTGCGCTGGCGGTGGTCGCCGCCCGTGATCTAGGGCTTTCGGATAACCAGATTGCCCAGGCGTTGTCCACGTGGACCCCGCCTGCTGGACGCGGAAGCGTGCACGTGCTCGGAAGCCAGACCTTTTACTTGGATTGTTATAATTCGAGCCCAGCTTCCCTCTTTGATGCCGTCACCTGCTTCGATCGTTTGAGTTCAAAGCAAAGCGGACCTCGGCTTTTCATTTTAGGCGGAATGGCTGAATTAGGAATTCATGCCGCCGAATTCCATCGCGAAAGCGGTGCCAAGTTGCCTCTGCGGGCCGGAGATAAGGTCGTGGCCTTCGGCGGCGAGGCACCGGCTTATTTGCAAGGTATCAGCCGGACTGACGTGACGCTCCTCGCCGTCGACACCCTCGACGAGGTCGCGCAGGTCCTGAATTCTCATGCGGGCTATGTGTTCGTGAAAGGCAGCCGTTCACATGCTTTAGAGCGCTGCCTCCCGCACTCCCTGCGCGCGGCGCTTTCTTTCCACTAAGATGCTTTACCGTCTCAGCGAACTCGAAAAATTCTGGGGACCTTTCCGCCTCTTTGAATATATTTCCGTCCGGGCGATCATGGCCGGTCTGACCGCTTTGGCTTTAGGCATGATATTTTCGGGGATGATGATTCGACTCCTGGGTCGTCTGCGTCAGCCCGAGCGTTCGGCAAAACTGATGGGTGAACTCGCCAAAGAGGGAGGCAAGGTGCCAACCATGGGAGGGCTGCTGATCGGAGTGGCGATGATTCCATCCGTGTTGCTTTGGGCCAAGCCCAACGTCCTCGTGCTGGCTTCGTTATGGTGTTTGATCGGCATGGGTATCGTGGGCTTCGTCGACGATTGGCTTAAAGTACGTCGCGGTAGTGCTGATGGTATTTCCGCCCGCACCAAGTTGGGCGGGCAGGGGATCGTGGCTTTGTTCGCCTTAGGCATCGTCCTGCTTAATCCGGCCTACCGCTCAAGTCTCTGCGAGATTTGGTTGCCCATTCTTAACGGACCCATCTGGTCGGAGCATTCGTGGGGTTTGCCTTTCCTTCTTTGCTTCGGGGTGGCGGCAGGTTTTTTCATCCTGGTCTGCGTCGGCTCTTCCAATGCGGTCAACCTGACGGATGGTCTCGACGGTCTTGCGATCGGCTGCGTGTTGATCACGACGCTTATTCTTGGAAGCGTGGCATATCTGGTCGGTCATCATGAATTTTCGAATTACCTTCGGATCAGTTACGTATCCGGTGCAGGTGAATTGGCGATATTTTGCGCGGCGTTGATCGGCGGCAGTCTGGTATTCCTTTGGCATAATGCCGCTCCGGCGGAAATTTACATGGGAGATGTCGGCGCCTTGGGTATCGGTGGGGCTTTGGGAGCGGTGGCTTGTCTGATGCATCAGCCTTTCTTGCTCGCGATTGTCGGCGGTATTTTCGTTATCGAGGCGCTTTCGGTCATGTTGCAGGTCGCTTACTTTAAGCGGACTGGCGGCCAGCGGTTATTCCTCATGACGCCGATTCACCATCACTTCCAGAAGAAGGGCTGGCCGGCCACCAAGGTCGTCGTGCGCTTCTGGATCGTCTCCTTCCTCTTCGGGCTCCTCGGCCTGCTCTCGCTGAAACTACGATGAGCGAATTTCCCGAAAGTCTTAAGCGTCGGCTCGCTCGTCCAGCAGCTATTTTTGGCGATGGCGTGAGCGGTCGCTCTGTCGCCGAGTCTTTGGCCTCCGGTGGTTTTGCTTCCGTCATTTATGACGAGAAGGGGATTAACTCCGTATTTGGGCCTGAGCAGGCGGCGCGACACGACTTACTCATCTATAGTCCTGGTTTCGCCCAAGCTCATCCTTGGATCCTGGCGGCCCGTCGCGTCGGCATGCAATGCATGTCCGAACTGGATTTCGGGGCCTTGCTTTGGACGGGCCCAGCGATTGCGATTACGGGTACTAATGGAAAAACTACCCTCACCGAATTCCTTTCCTTTGCCTTTAAGCGCTCGGGGGTCGATGCCATCGCCTGCGGCAATATCGGTCTGCCGCTGACTTCGCTTTCTCGCACCGAGTCCAATGTCTCGTTCTTGGCGGTGGTCGAAGTTAGTTCTTTCCAAGCCGAAGATTTGCGTAACTTCACCCCCGAAGCCGTGCTTTGGACGAATTTTGACGAAGATCACCTGGATCGCCATGGTGATATCGAGAGTTATTTCCGGGCTAAGTTCAAATTGATCGAACGCATGATGCCGGGCGGGATTCTGGTCGTAGGCGAATCGGTGGTCGAAGCCTCGCGTAAATTCGGGATTGAACTTCCAGCTGAGGCGTTGGTGGCCACGCGCGCCGAAGTCGCTGATACTGTTCCGGCTGGTTCCATCTTCAGCACCTGGCCTCAACTCGAAAACTGGGCCGTGGCGGTCAAGTATTGGCGGGCACGTGGTATCGCCCTCCGTCTCTTAGAAGAGTCGGCCAAACTTTTCCGGCTGGCTCCGCATCGCTTACGGAAGGTCGCCGAATCTCAAGGCGTAGAATATTGGAACGACTCCAAAGGGACGAATTTCCATGCCGTCGAGGCCGCCTTGCGACAATTCACCATACCCGTTCGCTGGATCGGCGGCGGCAAATGGAAAGGCGGCGACCTGCAGGCTTTTGCTGCCCGGATTAAGCCGCACATCGAGGCCGCCTATCTCATCGGCGAAACCGGCGAGGAGCTCCACCGGCAATTCGGGGCTTTGGGTAAGACCAGTCGGCTCTTTCCCTCGTTGCAGGATGCCGTGGTGGCAGCGACGAACGATTCTCACGGACCCACCGCGATCCTGCTCAGCCCAGGTTTTTCGAGTTTCGATCAATTTCGAAGCTATGTCGAACGCGGCTTGGTCTTTGAACGGGCCGCCTTGGCGCTCGCTAATCGCGCCTGATATTTTTCACCAAACCACCCACCCAACCCACCCACCCAATAAAAATGCGTCCCATCATCACCGTCACCGCCGTCGTGCTTTTGCACCTCTGCGTCATCGCCGTACTCGTCGGAGTCAACGGCTGCCGAAGCACGAGCGGCTTCGAACAGGAGGGCGACCTTGCGGCGTTCTCCGGAGGCGCCCGTCCGGCGAGTTCATCCGCCAGCTTGGTGGCTGCGCCCGCAACGGTTAAGATCGCGGTTCCCGCACCGACGAAAGTGACCCCTATCGCGGCTTCCGGCCCCGGCGGCGTTCACGTCGTCGTCAAAGGTGAGTCTTTACCTCTCATTGCTACGCGCGAGAAAATTAGCATCGCTGCGCTTTGCGCCGCCAACGGGCTTGACCGTAATGCGATTTTGCACCCCGGTCAGAAGCTCAAGATTCCCGCCGCCGGTTCGGCTCCAACTCCTAAGGCGACGAAATCTTCTTCGGGCAAGACGACCACCAAGGTCGCTCCGGCTGCGGCTTCATCGGCTCCGACGGCTCCAGTGGCGCCACAGTTTTCGCCCTTGAAGATCGTTTCACTCAGCAATCCGGCTCCGGCTGAACCCAAGGCCACCGATGCTACGGCCGCCCCGGCTGCGACCAAATAATCCCGTCACACTTCCGCTATGGTGATAAAGGTTAAGCAAGACAGTCCGGGGGCCCTGGGTGGGTATTCCCTGCGCATCGCCTTGCTGGCCTTATCCCTGGCGGTGTTTGGATTGGTGGTACAGTACAGCGCCGGCATTTCGCTTTCTTCGAGCAATCGTACGGCAGCCTTTGACCGGCAGTTGTTCTACGTGCCGTTCGCGATCTTTGCCGGATGGTTGGCGTATCGGTTAAACCTCGAACGTGTGCGCGAATACCGCTGGCATATATTCTGGGTGGCCTTGATCGCGATGTGCGCCGCCCGTGTTCCGGGCATCGGGGTTTCGGTCAACGGTTCTTGGCGATGGATTGATCTGGGTATCATCCGTTTGCAGGCTTCGGATCTCGGAAAAATCGCCTTGGTCGTCATGCTCTCGGATTTTTTGGCGACGATGCAGCGACATACGCTCAAGGTGAAATCGCGCATGTTCAAGCTCAGCGACCGGCCCCCTTATTTTTTTACGCCGGCCGGCTGGACGGATCTAAGGGAAGGGTTCATCAAGCCAACGGTGGTAATCGGCGTGATCTGTGCCGGCATCGCCCTCGGTCCGGACCTCGGCACCATCATTCTCTGCTGCGCAGTGGGCGGGACGATGATGTATATTTCAGGCGCTAGGTGGCGATACATGCTTCCGACGTTCATCTTGGGGGCGATCACTTTCACGGCCGTCGTCCTGCATTGGGAAAATCGGCTGCGTCGATTTCTTTCCTTTATCGACCCGTGGGGGCGTCGCGGTGACGAAGCTTATCAGCTCTTCGAAGGAATGGTCGCTTTCGGGGTTGGTGGCATTACCGGCAAGGGTGCCGCGTTTGGGCTTCAGGGCCGCGCCTACCTGCCCGAGGCACATACGGATTTCGTCTTTTCCGTGATCGGAGAAGAGTATGGCCTGATCGCGACGAGCCTCGTCGCCGCGGCCTATTTCTTGATCTTCATCTTGGCTTATCGCGCGATGCGTCATTGCCCGGATCTCTTCCGGTTTAATGTCTGCTTAGGTGCCACGCTCTTTCTCGTGCTGCAGGCCTTGGTCAATATGGGCGTGGTCACCGGCTTGCTTCCGACCAAGGGCATCTCGCTGCCGTTCATCAGTTATGGCGGCACGAACTTGGTGATCATGGCCTGCATGGTAGGCCTTGTGCTTAACTGTATCCGCGACTCGGCCGTGCCGGCCTTCGTGCCGAAGGAGGCCCGCGTATGAGCCGGATGTTGCTGGCCTGTGGTGGCACCGGGGGGCATTTGGCTCCGGGTATCGCCTTGGCTCAGCGACTTTCCGACGAAGGGCACGAGTGTTTATTGATGGTGAGCAGCAAGATTGTGGATGCCAAAATGACGGCGCAATATTCCCGCCTGCGTTTTGTGGCCGGACGGGGCCGCGGCTTTGGCCCTGGCTTGATTAATAAGCTCAGATTCTTTCCTGCGCTCGTGGTTTCAGTTTGGTCGGCCTGGCGTTTGTTACGACAGTTCAAGCCACAGGCGTTGATTTGTTTCGGTGGTTTCATGAGTGTGGCCCCGGCTCTGGCCTGTTTCTTCTCAGGGGTTCCGGTTTTGGTGCACGAAGCGAATCGGCGGCCAGGCAAGGCGGTAAGGTTAATCGCCCGTTTCGCCGCCGCCATCCATCTGCCGCATGGCGTCCGCCTCGAAGGCATCGCCTTGTCTCGGCAGCATGATTCTGGGTATCCGGTCCGTGCCGAGATTCGTCCCTTAGGCCGAGATGTCGCCCGACGCGCCTTAGGCATGCCAGCGGCCGGCCGGATGCTCCTGGTCGTCGGTGGAAGTCAAGGCGCCACCGTCTTGAACCGTTGGGTGGAGACCCATCAGGAAGAATTTTCACGACACGACATTCAGGTGCTCTGTCTGACCGGACCCGGTGGGCGCGAGGGAGAAATCCGCTCGGGTGATTCCGTGATAAGATACCTACCATTTTGCGATCAGATGGCCGCCGCATACTCGGCGGCCGATCTGGCCGTCACGCGCGCCGGGGCGGGCACCTTGGCGGAGTTGGCGACCTGCCGGACGCCGTCGATCTTGGTTCCCTATCCTCAGGCGACCGACGATCATCAGACTGCCAATGCTCGTCAAGCCGCCGAGGCCGGGACCGCGATTCTTCTCCCCGAGCAGGAAATCCGGCGCTTAAGCGAGGCAGTGCTTAGTCGTATCAATGATAAGACGATTTTGGCCGGCATGCGGGATGCGCTTGCTTTGGCGGACGCTTCAAATCGATGGGAAGAACTTGCCCAAGAAACCATCAAACTGGCCCACGCGCAGGAGTGCGCGACTCGATGAAGCACACCCCTTCGGCATGGTTGCTGGGCGCTTGCGGTATGGGGGTGGGGCCGTTGGCGATTTACCTAAAAGGGGAAGGTTGGGAAGTTTCCGGATGGGATGACGCGACCGGGAGTCCGATGGAGTTACAGTTAGCGAATGCGGAAATACCTTTATTACGAGATCCTTGGGCGGCCGGCCGGCATCCCGAAGTGGTCGGTCGTTCGAGCGCCATTAAGACAGGCCATGAGGCTTTGGCCTTGGCGGAAAAAAAGTCCGTACGCGTTTTGCGTCGCGGGGAATTATTGGCGGAGCGGGTCGCTGAACGGTGCTTTGTCGCCGTCTGTGGTAGTCACGGAAAGACGACTACCTGCGGAATGATCGTTGCAGCACTGTCGACGGCCGGAGCTGACTTTGGTTATATTTTGGGCGGACTTTTCCGCGATCCGTCTTTTCCTCCTGCCCGTACGGCTGTTGCATCTCCTTGGGTGGTGGCCGAAGTTGATGAAAGCGACGGCACTATCGGAGCTTTTTCGCCTGATATCACCGTCGCCGTGAACTTGGATTGGGATCACCCGGATTACTACCAGGATGAAGCGGCACTGGAGGCGGTCTTCCGGGCATTATTCGAGCGAACGCGTTCGGCGGTGATTATTCCCGTCGGTAATGAGAGGCTTGAACGTCTGACTGCTGGTTTGAAAGTCCCGGTTTGGCGCGTAGGTTTGGGAGGCGACTACCAGGCGCGCCCCATCGCCGGCGATCATGCGACGTCAGTCTTGGAAATCGGCGGACGTTTCGCATCGCAACAAGTGACGTTGCCGGTCGCCGGGACTTTCAATCGTTCCAATGCGGCGATGGCCTTGGCGGTGACGCATTTTATCACCGGATCTTTATCGTCCGAACCCATGACGCGTTGGCGCGGAATTCGCCGGCGCCAAGACGTCCTTTTTGAACGTGCCGGACTCCGGGTTTTGGCGGATTACGCGCATCACCCGACGGAAATATCGGCGCTTTTACAGTGGATTAAGGAAACCCATGTGGGACGATTGATCGTGGTTTTTCAGCCTCATCGGCATACGCGGACGCGACAGTATGCCGCCGAATTCAGGCAAGCCTTGGCCATGGCCGACCACGCTCTCGTCCTTCCCGTTTATGCGGCCGGTGAAGCCGCGGTGGAGGGAGGGCGCTCCGAGTCGGTCGTCGCTGGTACGGCGCACCAATTAGTTGAGGATCGGCGTCAGTTACCTGCGTTATTGAACGCGTTAATTTCCGGTGCCGATACCGTCGTGGCCTTCGTGGGCGCGGGGGATATCGAACGCGACGCCGAAGCTTACGCAAAAGTATTGCGACGCTCAGGTGCAACGGTCCTATCACTTGATTTGCCTGACATAGTCGCCGGCCGACTTTCTGCTGGGTGCGTGCTGCGGGCTAATGAATCTCTTGCACGCCGGACCACCTTGGGAGTGGGCGGATCAGCTCGCTGGTATGCCGAGCCCGCGACCGTCGATGATGTCGTCACACTTTTGCAAGCAGCCGCGGAACTCGACTTACGTTATTTCGTCTTAGGTCGTGGTTCCAACCTGTGGGTGCCGGATGAAGGTTATGATGGGCTGATCTTGCATCTGGCTGCAGAGCATTGGGGGAAGATGACTTCACTGGGCGAAAATCGCATCCGGGTCGACGGCGGTGTCCGGCTCAAGGAACTTTGCGGCTTTGCGGCGAAAGAAGGCTTAGCCGGATTTGAATTTCTGGAAGGCATTCCTGGGACGCTCGGCGGTTCCTTGCGGATGAACGCCGGTGCGATGGGTGGCTGGATCTTCGATGTCGTCGAATCAATCGAATGGCTCGCTCCGCATGGTCAGGTGCGTGCCGCCCGCCGCGATTGTTTTGATGCGCTCTACCGGGATTGCCCGCAATTGCATGGAGCCGTGGTCCTTTCGGCGGTACTCCGTGCTTCGGGTAAAGATGACGGCACACTCATCCGCCAGCGCATGGACACGATGTCCGTTAAGCGTCGCGCCTCGCAGCCACGCGAAGCGAGCGCCGGCTGTGTTTTCCGCAATCCCGGGGCAGATAAGGCCGGACGGTTGATCGAAGTCAGCGGACTGAAGGGTCACCAGGTTGGGGCCGTGACGGTTTCGCCCGTGCACGGAAATTTCCTCGTCAACTCGGGGGATGCCAAGTCGGCTGACTTCATTTCGGTGATGCGCGACGTGCGCGCCGCGGTAAAACTTAGCCAAGGAGTGGAACTTCAACCTGAAATCATCGCACTCGGACGCGAGTGGAAGGATCTGCTATGAAATCTGATCTAGAAATCATCATCCTTTGTGGAGCGATTTCGCCTGAACGTGAAGTCTCGCTTCGTTCGGGTCGGGCAGTTGCTTCGGTGATGGCCGGCGCTCGATTAGTCGAGCTGGCCGCCAACGAGCTTCCGGAATGGATTGATGGCACCCGCCACGTGGTTTTCCCGGTGATTCATGGAGACTATGGTGAAGATGGACAGATTCAGACTGCATTAGAGGCGCGTGGTATTTCGTTCGCCGGATGCGATGCGGCCGCCAGTCGCCTTTGCATCGATAAGGTCGCCACCAAGCAGCTGATGAGGAGGGTAGGGGTTCCGGTGATTCCAGAGTTCGTGTTCGCCGGTAAGGCCAAGCCATCGGCCGATAAGCTTATCGCAGAATTAGGAGAAAGAGTCGTCATTAAGCCCGCCGACAAGGGGAGTAGTGTGGGCCTCTACGTCACCCAGGGTCAGCCTGAGCTCGCCGCGGCGCTGGCTGACATTCCCGCGGAGGGGCAATGGATGGCCGAACGGCGGCTCGTCGGACGGGAGATGTCGATTGGTTTACTTGAAGGCAAGGCCATGGGGCTGGTCGAAATCGTGCCTTTGCAAGGTGTTTATGACTATAAGACCAAATATACCAAGGGCTCGTCAGATTACCGTTATCCCGCCCCGGTGACCCCTGCGGAGGCGGCCGGTATCGCACTGGCGGCGGAAACCCTCTTCGCGGCCTGCGGATGTCGTGACTTTGCCCGGGCAGATGTCTTTCTTGAGCCGGATGGAAACTTCTATTTTCTCGAAATCAACACGATGCCAGGCATGACCGAAACCAGTCTGATGCCGAAGAGCGCTTCCTGTCTCGGCCTAGATTTCACCTCCCTTGCTCGGCGAATGATTGCTCCCGCTTTGGCGCGCGCACGTGCGCCTCAAACCCGATAAACTATGGGCTTCTTTGATCGATTTTTAGGTAAACGTCGTGACGCTTTCATGGGCCCCGCCGATCGGGATTGGCGCGCGCTTGTGCCGCAAGAAGTCAATCGGGTGCCCGAAGATGATATCGGTCGTAAGCGCGCTGTCCGGAGTCGGCTGCCATTAGTCCTCAGTATTTTATTTTTTGCGGCCTTGGGCGTCGTGATCTATCTTTCGGTCGATGAATCCGTGCCGGTCGTCGCCGGCCGGAGTTTCCGTTATAAGACCGATGGGTTTTTACCCGCAGCCTTCGTACAGAAAGTGATTTCAGCCGGGGTTGAAGGGGCCGCGAAGAACGTCCGGGCGATCAAGACGGATTTGGAAGCGGATAATCAGGTCCTGGCGGCCGATGTGCGCCGGCGCGCCGATGGCACTTTGGAAATCGTGCTTCGCGAGCGGGTCGCGGTTGCCAAGATTGCCTCTGCGCCACCGAGCGGACCGATGGTGGTACGTCTGGTCAGTCCCGATGGGCAGACCTTCGCGGGTACTGGCTATGCCGAGCAGACCATTCGGAGCTTACCGGAGATCCAGGATTTCCGTTCAACTGGCTCCGGCGATCAGATGGCGATCGAAGGTATCGAAGTGGTCGGACCGTTTCTCCTGGCCGCCCGGACGAGTTACGAGCGTTTCTATCTGCAATGGGCTTCGGTTTCGCTGCGCGATTGTTTCGGCGCCCAAGAAGATGCTCCGGGGTCGAATCTTAACGTGACGGTACGGACGGCCTCGCAACCGACGGATCGTCCGCCGCTGGTCGGCATCATTTTTTCCACGGCTAACTGGCGCAAGGAATTGGCGCTCTTGCCGCGGATCAAGATCGAAGAATACCTGCGGATGCCGAGCGCGACGGCCCAGGCTTACGTCCTGAAACTTTCCATTCAAAACCGTACCATCTCTCCGCCCGTCCCCGAACCCCGCCTCGTGCCCGCACCCCTCCGATGACCCCTAAGATTCTTCCTTCTCTCATCGCGGTCATTGATATCGGCACCCATAAGACCGTCAGCCTCGTCGGCCAGATGATCAATGGTAAGGCACGGATGCTGGGCTTTAGCGAACGTCGGACCGAAGGCGTGGTGAAAGGTACCGTGATCGATCTCGAACGGCTTCACCGTTGCGTGCATGAAGTCATCAACGACGTCGAACGTAGCTCGGGCCGTTCGATCGAACAGGTCTACCTTTCTCTTTCCGGACCGGCTGCCGAAGGGGAACGGATCAAGGGCATCCATGCGATTCCCGCGCACGACGGTAAGGTCACTGCGAAGGATGTCACCGATGCCATCGCGTCCGCGAAGCGTCTGGAGCCGCCGGCCGGCCGAGCTACGTTGCTCTACATGCGCCAGCCGACGACCATTGACGGCCGCGCGGTGGCCAATCCGGTGGGTATGGCAGGCAAGCGTTTGGAAGTCCACTTCTGGCGAGTGACGATGGAAGAGGGTAATATGCGCATGCGCGTCGGGATGGTGAACGGCATGAGCGTCAAGGTCCGCGATTTCATCCTGGCCTCGCATGCGGCCGCCTGCGCGACCGCGAGCGATTCCGATAAGCAAGGGGTGTTGGTCATCGACATGGGTGCCGGCACGACCGATTGGATTCTTTATTACAAGGAACACATCCTGTGTGCGGGTTCGATTCCGGTCGGCGGCGAACATATGACCAACGACCTGAGCGTGGCTTTACGGATCAGCCGCGAAACGGCCGAAGATCTGAAGATTCGTTTCGGTTCGGCGATGCATCGTGAGGCGGACGCGAATCAGACCATCTGGAAAGACGGCGACCGGGGTCTCGGCGATCAGCAGTTCAATCGCGGGACAATCACCCAGGTGCTTTCCTTGCGCTATCAGGAGACGATAGAATATGTTAAGAAAGATATCATGCAGCATCTCGACCAGCTTTTCCCGGGGCGCGCGGTGAAGCTGGACCAATATTTCCTGCCGGCGGGCATCATCTTGACGGGGGGCTCGGCGAATTTGACCGATGCGGCCGACGCCGTCCATGCCATCATGCAATTACCGACCCGGATCGGCGTCCCGACTTTCGAAAATGATTCGCTGCGTAAGCCGGAGTATGCGGGAGTCGTCGGTCTCATGACCGCCGCGATCACCGATTCGCCGCCACCGGTCCGTCGTCAGCGAGGCTTCCTGGCTTCGCTCAAAGATCTCTTCCGTTTCTAAATCATGGAACGTCCGCCCTCCATTCTCTTGGTTGGTTTAGGCGGTGCGGGTTGCTCGATCGTCGCTCGGCTGGCCGCTCAATTACCGCCTGAAATCGGAGTGGCCCTGATCGATACGGACACCCGTTCCTTTCAGCAGATTCCTGGCGCCATGGTCGTGCAAATCGGTCGGGCTCAAACCCGTGGCATGGGGACGGGGGGCGAAGCGGCCTTAGGTGCCGCTTCGGCCGAATCCGATGAGGCGGCCTTGCGTCGGGCTTTTACCGGCGTACCCATCGTGGCGATGGTCACGGGTCTTGGTGGTGGCACTGGAAGCGGGGCCGCGGCCGTCGTCGCTGGTTATGCCGCCGAGGTCGGAGCGACCGTGTTGACGTTCGCGACCATGCCTTTTTCGCATGAAGGCGAGCGGCGCCAACGCCAAGCCAACGAAGCCACGGGAGTATTGGGTTTGAAATGTCACGGGCTGGTGGTCGTCCATAACGATTTACTTTTACAGCAAGTCGCCGCCGACGCTCCGCTTTCGGAATCGTTTGCCGCAGCGGATACTTGGGTAGGCGGCGCCTTGCGTGCGCTTGCGGGTGCTTTTGCCCCGGGGGCATTGGTGGCGGCTGATCCAGCGGCCTTGCGTTCGATTCTGGCCAACCCTGGCTCACCGACCCTCTTTGCTTTTGGGGTGGGAACTGGGGAGGGCGCCGCGATGAAGGCTGCCCGTGCCGCCTGTGAATGTCCTTTGGCGCATGGTCCGAGTTCGGTCACGAAAGTCGCTTCGCTCTTCGTCCATGTGGCGGGAGGTCCGACTTTGACGACGACCGCAGCCTTTGAAGCAGTAGCAGCAGTCCGGACACGTTTTGGTGGCGAGACCTCCACCATCGTCTGCGCCCGCGTCAATCCAGAGCTCGGAGATCGTATCGAGGTTTCGGTATTGGGCGCTTCGCTTCCGGCGCCCAAGAGTCCGGCCAAAGCCAAGAAGGGGGCTAAGGCTGGTGATCCCTCTCAGCCGATGTTTGAGTTTGCGACCGAAGAGGCGATGCGCCGTGGTCTGTTTGGCGGTACCCCGATGACTTTTATCGACGGCCAGGACATTGATGTGCCGACCTACATTCGGAAGGCTGTACGTCTGCCTCCGAGTCCCTAATTTCGCTTCCCGGTTGCGCCCCTCGCGGCTCCTCATACGTTCAGCCGCATGTCCGAGTTCGACATCGCCACCATCCGGCAAGATTTCCCCATCCTGGCACGTTCGGTGCATGGACGGCCGCTGACTTATTTGGATAATGCGGCGACGGCACAGAAGCCAACTGCCGTGATCCAGGCTTTGTCGCGTTACTATTCTGAAAGTAACGCGAACGTCCATCGCGGGGTACATTTACTCAGCGAGCAAGCCACCACGGCTTATGAAACGGCCCGCCATACGGTCGCAAAATTCTTAGGCTTAAAAGATGCTCGCGGCTGCGTCTTCGTGCGCGGAGCGACCGAAGGTATCAATCTGGTCGCCGATTGCTGGGGCCGCACACAGCTCCAAGTCGGCGATGAAATCCTGATCACTCATCTCGAGCACCATGCCAATATCGTTCCTTGGCAGGTTGTGTCCGAACGGACGGGTGCCAAGTTGGTCGTCGCCCCCGTCACGCCGAGGGGCGAGGTCGATCTCGAGGCTTTTAAGAAACTCCTTTCACCCCGGACGAAGTTGGTGGCCTTTGCCCATGTGTCTAATGCTTTGGGTACGGTGAATCCGGCGATGGAGATGACACGTTTGGCGAAGGCAGTAGGGGCCAGAGTGCTGATTGACGGCTGCCAGGCCGCCGCGCATTTCAAGGTCGATATCCCCGCGCTCGGTTGCGACTTTTACGTCTTCTCCGGCCACAAGACCTTTGGTCCGACCGGTATCGGCGTGCTTTGGGGCCGTCCGGAGCTCTTGGACGCCATGCCGCCCTATCAATATGGAGGCGATATGATCCGTAAGGTGGATTTCGACGGCACGACTTATCGCGAGGCACCGGAGCGCTTTGAGGCTGGCACGCCTCACATCGCCGGGGTCTTGGGTCTAGCGGTGGCCTTAGATTATTTTATGCCGCGTCAAACGGGAGCGCATGCGCATGAGCAGAAACTTCTCGCCGCCGCGACCGAGCGTCTCAAGGCCATCAAAGGCCTGACAATCGTGGGCGAAGCGCCCGAGAAGGTCGCCGTCATTTCTTTCCTGCTCGAAGGTGGACACCCTCACGATGTCGGTACACTTTTGGATGCGGATGGGATTGCGATTCGAACCGGACATCATTGCTGCATGCCTCTGATGAAACACCTTGGCATCAGTGGTACCGCTCGTGCCTCGTTTGCCTTCTATAACACCCTCGAGGAAGTGGATCGCCTAGCGATTTCGCTCGAGAGGGTGCGCAAAATGATGGCTTAAGTGGGCTTGGTGTGAGCCGCAGTTCCCGTTCGGCGAAGGACGTCAAGGATGCCCTGAATCTCCCAGTTGCGCGAGGGGCCAGTCAGACCAATCAGTCCACGGGCATCTTGGACATCTTCCGGATGGTTGCCTGGCGGCCAATCCAACCAACGTTGCTCGTAGTCCGGTGACTTTGTTTGGAGGAGAGGAAAGAGAGCGTTGATGCAAAGCGTGTCCGCGCGACCATCGGGTAAGACGCAGGAAAGGACATCATCGATGAGCCGCCGCCGCAGAGAGGGAAGGGGCGTGCTGTCGGTTGTCTCCGCCCAGGCGCGGAGACGTTTGCGCCATTCCGGCTGACGCCGGTTTAATTCCAAGTATTGCGCGAGCCGCCGATAAGGATGTCCTGCGGGACGCAACCCGCGCAGTCGCCAACGCCCACATTTCTCCATGTAAAGGGCGTCCAGGCCTAAGAGGAGCATCTGTTCGGTGGAATGTGATCGGGCGAGTTCGCACATCGGCGCCCGGTTGCCTCCGAGACCGAGCGATTCGACGAACATTTCATGACAAGCGCCCTCCCAGCCGATTTCTTTGATGCGTTGCCGGGCGTAATACGTTTTCGCTTTGAAGCGTTGTGCGGCGCGTTGGCGAAGGCCGAAAGAAATATTCGTTTCCGCTGCTAGGACGCGACGGGCCACTTCGCCCGAGCGGCCACGAAGCTCCAAGAGAGCGTCCTCTTCGGCGAGGTCTTCGAGGTCGCGTGGTAAGTGAGGCAGCAGTACCAAGGTTTCAGGCCGATGGCCGCTGAGGGTCGTGACGGTCTTACAACCGGGAAGTAAGACCGCATGCAGGATTACCCCGGAAAAATTCGGATCCACATCATGGCCGTGGGCCTGCCAATCTGACCAGCGTAGGTGAATCTCGATATCACCACGCACCTGTTTACCGTTCAGTGAGATGACTGCGCCCAGAAAGTCTGGGCCAGCGCCGCGATTCCAATCTCCGGGGTGGATGATTTCAATGGCAGTGCCCGTGGTCGATGACATCGGGCCGCGAACTTCTCCGGCCGCCCAGAGGCGTTGGATGGCGCGCTCGCCAATGGCAAAAGGCCCATACGGGCCTTCGATCTCTTCGACGCGTTCGCAGGTGCTCATCACGCATTAGAGTAGGGAAGCTGGCGTGAAGTGAATTGGGGAGATAGCCCAGGGAAAGCCACCGAATGGGCTTGAGGAAAGACCTCATGAGGATTTGACTGACACGCATGGAGAGGTGGCAGAGTGGTCGATTGCACCTGACTTGAAATCAGGCGTACCGCAAGGTACCGGGGGTTCGAATCCCTTCCTCTCCGCCAATTTTCCTTCTAGTTGTTGAATAAATCAATAGGGTAAACGCAGAAGGCCGGCGTTTCCGCCGGCCTTCTGCGTTTGGGAGCTTCCAGCTTACTTTCTGCTCTCGTCGTGCTTCTTCGGCGGTGTGTTGGCGGCGAGGCTCTTCTCGAGTTCGGCTAGGCGCTTTTGGGCGTCGGCAAGCATCAACTTGTCGACGAGTTGGTTGTCGATTGACTTGAGGAAAGACTCATGTCGGGCGAGTTTCGCCTCCTTCGGCTGATTCTTGGCAAAGAGGTGAGCCCAGGCGTAGGCCTCGATGTATTTCGTGGTCACGAAACGGAGTTCGCCGCCGTAGAATTCGGCTAAGGCGAACTGAGCCGAGCCACGGCCTTGGAGCGCGGCCTTTTCGAGCCATTGCACGGCTTGCCTTTGATCAATCGCGAGGCCGTCTCCGTGAAGGTAAGCTTGGCCGAGTCCCTCCTGGGAGGCGGCATCGCCGCCTTCCGCGGCCTTGCGATACCAGCGCAGGGCCTCCGCGTTGTTGCGGTTGGTGCCGACACCATGTTCGTAGGCCCAGCCCAGCTTGTGCATCGCGTCGAGGTCGCCTTTCTCGGCTTCCTCCTTGTATTGCTGAAAGGTGCGTTCGGTCGCCGGGGTCTGCTGGGCGCAGGTCGCGGCGGCGAGGAACAGCAGTACGAGTAGAGGCAGCCTCATCGCTTCGTGGATTCTGCGATTTCCTTCACTAGCAGTTCCAAGGCGGCCTTGCCCTTGGGCGCGTTGTATTTGCTGCTGCGCAAGGCCGAGATGGCTTTGTCGAGCGTCTTGTCGATCGTCGTCCAGCGTTTCTCGTCGCGGGGTTTCAGGGCGTTCTCCTTCTCGTCCCAGGCCGTCTCGAGGTCGGTGAGCTTGGCGACCATCGCCTCTTTCTTACCAGCGGCGAGCGCTTCGAGCGTGTCCTTGGTTAGACTGGTGAACTCGGACGTCTCCTTCTGAGTGTAGATCGGAGTGATGGCCGATGCCGGGGCGTCAGGCGCGGGCTTTGCGTCCTGGGCTCTAGCGGCAGGGGATAGCAGCACGAGTGCGAGCAAGCAAAGCAGGGCGTGTGAGCGGAACAGGCGGGCGAAGGTGATCATGGTAAAGGTGCTTGGATAGAACCCCGGGAACGGTGCTGAGTTGCGAGTTTAATACGCCGGGTTACTTCTCGGGTCTTGCCCGGCAGACTCGTGAATGAGCGAGCCGACTAGCCATGTTCCCTGGCCCGCGACCACGCTTTCGTGTATGCTGATGGGTTCGGCGAGGGTCACTGGGCCGTGCAAGCGTTTCTGCCAATCTTGAGCCAAGAGGGCCGAAGTGCAGCGGAATCAAGCCCGTCCGCTCCGCCAATCTGATTTAACATCGCCGCTTTTAGGGTAACTGTTCGTGCAGTTTGGCCGCCAAGACGAAATAAGAACGATTATTTGATGAATTTTATCAGTTCAGCGGCACGTTTCTTTCCGGCACTGATTTGATTGCGATCCAAAATCCGTTCGAGGAGGTCGCGCGCCATAGTCGGATCGGTCATCTTCAAGGACGCGATGGAATACCAAGCGTAGGCTTCAACCAGATTGCTGTCGATGCCTTC
>Ga0214919_10004974_pt1 | contig 19113 bp, 15 predicted proteins | sample LL1503_MetaG_FD_177994 | JGI IMG/M metagenome (GOLD analysis project Ga0214919, IMG submission 177994) | Freshwater microbial communities from Lake Lanier, Atlanta, Georgia, United States - LL-1503 | ecosystem: Environmental > Aquatic > Freshwater > Lake | place: USA: Georgia | collected...
ATGGACTTCATCAATATAAGTCATCGCATTATATTGATCCGCCAGGTCGCAATAGTTATTAATTGGCGCAACAATGCCATCCATAGAATAAACAGATTCGAAGACAATTAATTTTGGTCTAGCCAAGTCATATTCTTTTAGCTTGGATTCAAGATCTGCTGGATCATTATGCTTAAATATAACTTTCTCAGCACCAGATTTTCTAATGCCTTCAATAATAGATGCGTGATTCTGCTGGTCTGAAAAAATCACCAGCTCAGGAAAAATCTTAGCAAGGGCGGTAATTGTAGCATCGTTAGACACATAGCCAGAAGTGAAAACCAGAGCTGATTCTTTTTGATGTAAATCGGCTATCTCACTTTCAAGCTCAATAATTTTCCGATGTGATCCGCCTATATTGCGTGTGCCCCCTGAGCCTACGCCCATAGACACGGTGGCTTCAAGGCTAGCATTAATTACGTCAGGGTGCTGGCCCATACCCAGGTAATCATTAATGCACCAAACAACTATTTTTCGATTTGTTTTAGTATCGGTTGCATAAGGAAAGCTGCCGGCAACTCTGGAAAGGTCGGTAAATTCTCTAAACCGCCCTTCAGTATGGATTTTTAAAACAACCTCATTAAAGATATCTTCATAAGATGTGATTAACTCAAGATTATGATCGTCTAATTTAGCTAACATTGCTTACCTGCATTTTTCTGCATATTCAACTTGACCTCTGACATCAATTACAATTCTTTATTGCCAGGCATTATACTAAATATCAAATTATTTCCCAGCTCTTTGTGATTTTTTCTTTGTGATTTTATGCAAAGCGCCAAATAAATAGGGAAAACCAAGTAGATAGCCAAAGAAAATACTATAAATGCTAATAGCTGATGAAGTAAGGCGAGTTCAAGCGGCACTATTTTTATTAAGGTGAGTATGCCAAGTATAATTTGAGCTATGCATGCGATGGTTAATAATATTGCTCTTTTACCTAATCTTTGATCGAGTTTTTTATGAAAAATATTGAAAGTTAAAAATAGAATTAGAAATAAAGCTATAAATCCGAAAACTCGGTGAAAAAATTGAACAATTGCTGGACTCGAGAGGTTAAATAGTCCATGAAAATAAACTTCGTCAGGAATTAGCGAGCAATTCATCAGAGGAAAGCTATTATAGATGAGCCCACCTTTTAGACCAGCTACAAATGCACCTAGCATGATTTGGGTGAATAAGATGAAAGTTGTGAATAGAGAGAGGTATAAAATTGAACTTGGCGCTGAAATCTGCGGTGAGTTTTTGTAAGATAGGAAGCACCAGAGTAGCATCGAGAAGATTAGAAGGGCTAACCCTAAGTGTAAGGCTAGTCTGAAGTGGCTCACATGTGGATTGCTAGCTAGTCCACTTTTAACCATGTACCATCCACAGGCACCTTGCAAAGCGCTAAGTAAAAATATAGTGCTCAGCAGATAAATATGCTTCGGCTTGAGCATTTTTCGCCAGATAAAAAACAAAAAAGGAATGATAAATATAAAGCCTGTTAACCGGCCAACTAGTCGATGAAAATATTCAACTAGGTAGATTTGCTTAAAATCACTTAAGGTAAAGTCGAAGTTAACTTTCTTGAATTCCGGAGAGTTTTTATATTTAGAAAATTCATCTAGCCAACCAGACTCGCCAAACGGGGGGGTTATGCCGGAAACTGGTTTCCACTCAGTTATAGAAAGGCCTGAGCCGCTTAGTCTAGTATAGCCACCTATACCCACCATAAGGATGACCATTAGTAAACAAATTACTAGCCAAAGCATCACATATTTGTTAATTTGTGTAACCTGCGGATGGTTCATGAATGATCTTGCAAATTTTTGAATAATAATAAACATATAGTTCTAAAACGCAAGTTTTAGATAAAATTAAATTTGGCGCTAAATTTATGAATGAAGCAAGTTTGAGTCATATCCAGAATAAAAAAACTACTTTCTGGTGGCTAATTTTATCAATTGCATCAATTGCTATTTCAGGATTCTTCTCGATTTTCTTGGTTTTCCTGCGCACACCAGGGCTTGTGAGCTTTTTTTCGAAAGATATATTCAAGACGGCCTTAATTATTCATGTTGACCTTTCAATCACGGTCTGGATGCTCACCATTCACTGTCTGCTAAATGCTTTAATTTTTTCTAATTGGAGAAAAAACTATTCTATCTGGAGTTTAGTATTAGCTTATCTGGGCGTGGTATTAATTTCATTGGCGGCCTTATTTGGAGGGGAGCCAGTTTTAAGTAATTACGTGCCTATTTTAAATAACCTGGTGTTTATATTAGGGATTTCGATTTTTTTGTGTGGAGTGCTAATTTCTTCGCTATTTGCTGTTGCTCAATTTGTTTGTCAGCTAAGATCAAACAAGATTTCGTTCATCGAGGTGACTTCTTTTGCTTGCTCAATAATTTTTATTTTAGCGCTTAGTTGCTTCTATTTTAGCTATAAGCAGACTGCAGAGCTTGGCATGAATTATGATATTGGCCATTATTATGAGGTGGTTTTCTGGGGATTTGGTCATGTAGTGCAATTTTTATATATTCAAATAATGCTATTTACTTGGACTATGCTAGTTAATGACCATTTTGGAAAGCACTATATATCTTTGGCTTTATATAAGCGCTTGGCACTTGTGAATGTTGTTTTTTGTCTAATTTGTCCTATCTTTTATTTATTTGGTACGGTTGATTCGGGGCAATATATAGAATTTTTTACCACCCACATGAAGCGTTTTGGCGGCGTTTCTTCTGCGATTTTAGCTGTGGTGATTTTGTTTCATTACTTAAAAGCCAACATTCATAACCTAGATTATAAGTTTTACTCTTTTATTTGCTCTATCTTTGTCTTTGGAATTGGTGGGGCTATTGGCTATATGATCCATGGGGCAAACGTTACTGTTCCGGCTCATTATCATGGCTCGATCGTCGGAATAACTATTGCCTTAATGGGTTTGGTGTACTATATTATAGCGGCTTTGGGATATTGTTATAAAAGACCAGGTTTGCTCAGTACCCAGCTAATTATATATTGTTTCGGTCAAACTCTGCATATTACGGCTTTATCACTATCAGGGGGCTATGGCGCTCTTAGGAAAACTGCTGGAGTTGATATAAGTAGTATAGCAAAGCTATATATGGGCTTGATGGGCATAGGCGGCCTTATCGCAATTTTATCGGGGATAATGTTTGTAATTAATTGCTATACATCAATAAAAAGTGGAAGAATAGTCAATGAATCAAAAAAATAAACCCTCTCGGGAAGAAGCTGAAGAGGCAATTAGAACTATTATCAGCTATATTGGAGATGATCCTACTAGAAGTAGCTTGATCGACACTCCGGCGCGGGTGGTAAGCTCTTATGAGGAATTTTTTGCAGGATATGGCAGAGAGCCAGAAAATGCGGAACTTAGAACTTTTGATCTTCCTGTCGGCTTTAATAACATAATTCAATTAAATAATATCAGGCTTGAGTCTTACTGTGAGCACCATATTGCGCCAATTATCGGGCTTGTGCACATTGCCTATGAGCCCTCTGATTGCATTTTGGGGCTGAGCAAGCTTGCCAGGATAGTGGATTTGCATGCAAAAAGATTGCAAATTCAAGAAAGACTGGTTTTGGAAATAGCGCAAACGATTGAAAAAATGGCATCTCCTCGGGGAGTTGCGGTGGTGATAGATGCTGAGCATCATTGCCTAACAACAAGAGGGGCTTGCAAACCAGGGACATTAATGAGAACTGTTCATTATACTGGAACATTTGCAGAGCACGAAAAAAGAAAAGAATTTTTAGATAGTATAATTCGGAGTTAAAGAAATGACAAAAGCGTTAAATATTGCAGTGGTGGGGGCTACAGGTAATGTTGGTAGAGAGATTATTCGCACTTTAGTTGAAAGAAACTTTAAGGTAAGAAGGCTAGATGCGGTGGCTTCTGAGAATTCAGCTGGGAAAGAAATTAGCTTTGGGAATGATGAAATCCTGAAAGTCATTAATATTAAGGATTATGATTTTAGTGATTGTGATTTAGCATTTTTTACTGCAGGTGGAAAACTATCGAGAGAGCTTTGCAAGAAGGTTGCAGCAAAAGGTGTGATGGTAATTGATTGTAGTTCTTATTTTAGAATGGATAAAGATGTTCCGCTAATTATTCCTGAAATTAATGCAGCTGCAATGAGTGGGCATCATAATCTGATTGCAACTCCTAACTGCGCTGCAACTCAAATGCTAATGGCTTTGGCGCCTTTGCATAAGCATGCTAAAGTTAAGAGAGTGGTTGCCTCAACTTATCAATCAGTTTCTGGGGCTGGTAAAGCAGCAATGGATGAGCTCTTCGCTCAAACCAAGTCTACTTTTTCTTATAGTCCAATTGAAGCTCAAGTATTCCATAAGCAAATTTCTTTTAATCTCATACCTCATATCGGCGATTTTCTTGATGATGGTGATACTGATGAAGAAGTGAAAGTGGTGAATGAAATTAAGAAAATACTTGATCCTGCAATTGAAGTAGCGGTTACTTGTGTGAGAGTTCCCGTGTTTATTGGTCATAGTGTGGCAATGAATGTTGAATTTGAAGATGCAATATCAGTAAAGAAAGCGAGAGAATTGCTTGCCAAATTTCCTGGAGTCGTCGTGCATGATAATGTTGAGGATTTTGGTTATATTACTCCCAAAGAAGCTGTCAATTATGATGATGTTTATGTCTCACGAATTAGACCTGATAAATCGGTTAAACATGGGCTAAATATGTGGGTTGTGTCTGATAACTTGCGCAAAGGGGCGGCGCTCAATGCAGTGCAAATTGCTGAAGTTCTTGCTAAAGATATTAAAACTCTATAAGCTGATAATTGCAACTTAGGGTTGTTTAATCGAGGTTTCGAGGTTTGAAGTGAGGGATAATTCTACTCATTATTTGCGGCGAGATTCAGCTGTAAGTAGTGATTTTCACAATCAAGTAAGGGGTTTTAATAGTGAATTATACCTCTCTGTTGCTTTACCTGTTGGGAGTTTGGTCGGGGCCTTTGCTTATATAAATACATATAGGCACCTTTCAAGCCCGCGAGTGGAAATTTTGCGAAGTGACTTTGCTCTGAAGCATTTAGCTTCTTTAGCTGGTGGTGCTTTTGTTATTTTTTGCTTTGCCTTGCCAGCAGTAATTGTGGAAGTGATAAAGTCATTTCACTGGTAACAAGATGGGCCAATATGGGTTGGCCACAGGAGTTTAGGAGAGGATAGCGATTATTTTGTGGAACTAGGTGATAGCTAAATCTCGGATTAAAAGAGTGCTTAAGCTATAAGCACTCTTCCAAGTGTCGTTCCAGCTTGCGCTATTAATTTAGCATATAGTGTGATCCATGTTTATGTCAACTCCCAGTAAATTTGCCATATAAGCTGCGCCAAAATAATTATCTTGCATATAATCCACCGCAAATCGCCCACTATCATAAAAGTTATTCAGATCATTTGAGTTGAAAATGTTAAATTCCTCCATAATAGGTCCCCATCCAACAAAAACTTCTACTGCCAGTAGAGGTAATATAAGAGTGATAATTGCTTTTGGCAGTGTGGTCACGCCTAAAGCATTTGTTATCATAATACCACTGAGTCCGCCTATAGACAATGTGGATCCAATCTCAATGATACCGAGTGTGAGAGCTGCTCCAGGTTCATTTGCCACTCTTGCTGCGCTAAAATAGTCAGAATTATTTATCATATAACACTTGCCTCCAAACTTTACAGTGGTGGAAGTGTGCTGCTGAGTGCTTGGATTATTCTGGTTATTAGGAGTTGAATCTTCCATAAAATATCCTCTTTATTATTTTTAGCTAATCCACTTAATTTTATTTATGGATATAATTAATGTGTTTTATCCAAAAAAGTTAATTTGTCAAGATATCTAGATATACTTAACTATTGTTAGCAAATTCGGGTCTTAATGAAAATAAATTGTGCCTTGGTATTAACCACCAAAAATGGTATAAATGCTATAGTTTTCAAAAAAATTAGTTAGATATGTCGGCCGAGTTTGTTCATCTCAGATGTTTTTCCTCTTACTCTTTGTTAGAGGGAGCTCTTAAAATAGAGGATATTGCTGCCTTGTGTAAAAAGCACAAGATGCCAGCGATCGCCATTACTGATAAGGAAAATCTCTTTGGGTCGATGGAATTCTCGCTTGAATGTGCGAGCGCAAAAGTTCAGCCCATAATTGGTTGTACAGTGAAAGTAGATTTAGGATCTATTGCTCCAATAGCGCCGCAGCAAAGCCAATTAGTTTTGCTTGCTAAAAACCAGATCGGCTATCAAAATCTCCTGAAAATTGTGAGTGATTCATTTGTAGAAGGTGATCCGACTCTCCCGATTGTAAGCATTCAAGAAATCGAGTCTCACTGTGAAGGATTGATCTGTTTAACGGGTGGCCATGATGGCCCGGCAAATGCTTTATTAGGGCAAAAGCAATCATCTAAGTGCGCAGAATTGCTTATAATGCTCTATAATATTTTTGGCCAAAATCTTTATGTTGAGCTGCAGAGAATTGGCATTCCCGGTGAGCGGGAGATTGATGAGGAGTTGATCGATATTGCTTATAAACTCGAACTACCAATTGTTGCTACTAATAAGGTGATGTTTAGCGACATGTCGATGTTTGAAGCTCATGATATTTTGCTATGTATTGCTCAGGGTAAATATCAAGTAGAAGGTGACCGGATAAAATCTAATCCCGAATATTATTTTAAAACTGCAAGAGAAATGGCTCGTCTTTTTAAAGATGTTCCAGAAGCAATAGAAAATACGGTTAAAATTGCTCAAAGCTGCGGGGTGATGAGTCAGACAAGAGATCCTTTGCTGCCAACAATTGCTGGTAGTAAAGAAATGGAAGTCGAGATCATTAGAGAAGAATCTTTTAGAGGCCTTGAAAAACATTTAGAAAATACTGATGCAGATCGAAATGTTTATATTGATAGGCTAAATTATGAGCTGGGTGTCATCACATCAATGAATTTTTCTGGTTACTTTTTGATTGTATCGGATTTTATTAGGTGGAGTAAGCAGAATGGAATCCCGGTTGGTCCTGGTCGTGGTTCTGGTGCTGGATCAGTTGTTGCTTGGTGTTTGAATATCACCGATCTTGATCCAATTAGGTTTGGTCTGGTTTTTGAGCGTTTCTTGAATCCTGAAAGAATTTCAATGCCAGATTTTGATATTGATTTTTGCCAAGAGCGCAGAGATGAAGTGATTTCTTATGTGCAAAATAAATATGGCAAAGAAAAAGTAGCTCAGATTATTACTTTTGGTAAGCTGCAGGCCAAGGCGGTGCTACGGGATGTTGGAAGGGTGCTACAAATTCCTTATGTGGTGGTTGATAGAATTTCAAAGATGGTTCCTTTTAATGCTGTGAATCCTGTCACTCTTGCTGAGGCAATCAAGCTTGAGCCTATGCTCAGAGAAGCGCGGGATAAAGATGAGCTCATCAAAAGGCTAATTGAAATTGGCTTGAAGCTAGAAGGATTAAATCGCCACGCTTCCACTCATGCGGCAGGTATAGTTATTGCTGATAGGGACTTGGCGGAACTTGTGCCGGTTTATAAAGATAGTGAATCATCCAAGATGTTGGTCGTTCAATATTCAATGAAATATGCTGAAATATCAGGGCTCGTAAAGTTCGACTTTTTAGGACTCAAAACGCTCACTGTAATTGCAAAAACAGTGGATTTAGTTAATCGTATGCCTTTGCTGCAGAAAATAAATATTGAGACTATTATTCTTGATGACCCAAAAACGTTTGAGCTATTGGCAAGGGGAGAGACGACCGGTATTTTCCAGTTTGAGGGCAGTGGGATGAAGGATTCTTTACGCAAGATGCGACCTAGCCGGATTGAAGATCTGATGGCTTTGACTGCTCTATTTAGACCTGGGCCAATGAATAATATTCCTACTTATATAGCTTGTAAAAATGGCCTGCAAGAGCCAGATTATTTGCATGAATCATTGCAAGAAATTTTGCAAGAAACTTATGGGGTTATTATTTATCAGGAGCAAGTGTTACAAATTGCTCGGGTGTTGGCTGGATATTCACTCGGCGGTGCTGACTTGCTTAGGCGGGCAATGGGTAAGAAAATCAAAAAGGAAATGGATGATCAGCGCGAGATGTTTGCAGCTGGTGCGGTTAAAAATGGCCATGATCCAAATCAAGCTTCGAAGATATTTGATCTGGTCGCAAAATTTGCTGGCTATGGTTTTAATAGGGCTCATGCTGCTTGCTACGCTTTGATTTCTTATCAAACAGCTTTTTTAAAAGCTAATTACCCACTTGAATTTATCACTGCTTCATTAAATCTTGAGATGGGAGATACGGATAAGCTCAATATTTTTATCCAAGAAGCCAAGAACATGGAGATTGAAATTTTACCTCCTGATGTAAATCAATCTCAAAGTGAATTTTCAATTGAAAATGGGAAAATTAGATATGGCCTGGCTGCTTTGAAGAATGTCGGGCGAGCGGCTGTTGAGTTACTAATTGAAGAAAGAGATCGAGCAGGTGAATTTAATGATATTCATGATTTTACCTCCCGAGTTGATCAGAAAATATTGAATAAACGCCAGATGGAAAGCTTAGTTAAGGCTGGAGCTTTTGATAATATTTATGAATGTAGAAGTTCTTTGTTTCACTCAATAAATAGCTTATCGAGCCATAATAGTGCAGTAAAACAAGAGCAATCCTCCAATCAAATTAACTTATTTGGAGAGGTTAAAACTAAAAATCTAGAAATTAAGCAAGTGACTAAGTGGTCTGATAATGAGAGGACTCAAAATGAGTTTGAGGCTTTCGGCTTTTATTTAACTACTCATCCACTTTCTGAATTTACTGATATTTTAAGCGCTCGCAATCTTAAAAATTGGAAATATATTTCGGATGAAATGCCTATGGGGTCAAGCTCGTTATCTATTGCAGCTGTGCCTCTTTCATCTAAAACAAAATCTTCGCCCAAAGGCCGTTACTTAACTTGTTTAATGAGTGACTGTTTTGGCAATTTTGAAGTTTCAATTTTCAATGATAATTTGCTCGAAAGATCGCTTGATCTAATCAAAAATAACGTGCCACTATATGTTGAAGTTGATATTCGCAAAGATGAAGGTGGAGTTAGAATTACCGTGAGCAATATTATTGCCTTAGATGAATATTTGGGTGGTGGATATAAAAAACTAAAGCTATGGATTGGTGAGGCTGCGGCTGTTACGTTAGTAAAAAATCATATAGAGAGGCTGCCAAGTGGTCAGGCTACTATCGAATTAACCCTTAATGCTGCTGGAACTCATCAGGTGGTTGTTGTGCTTCCCAGCAAATATAATCTTTCTCTGCAAGATAAAAAAGTTCTTGAAGAAATAGGTGGGGTTGTTAAAGTTGAGCTGTGTTAAACTAAATTTGGTATAAAATGGGCTGGCTCCTCACACCAGGCGATAATGTTCGTGGTGTAATTAAACAAATCAATCAAAAAATTTCATCTATAAATGCAAAATCTACGAGGGAACAAATGTCTGAAGCTTTGTCAGCAATAGAAAGTGCTTTTGACTGGAGGTTGGATGAAAGAGACCTTTATAGGGAGGTTTCAGGTTGTGATAGGAGTAGGTTTCAAAGCTTTATGGATAAGCACCATCGTGTGGGATTTGATACTATATATACCCCTGACTATGAAGGATTTAAAAGTTGTCTGGGTAGAATTGTTTCGTCTTTAGAATCAGAATTATAGGGGTAAATTATGGTACAAATTGAAGTCAAAACTCCAGGTGGGGGAAACTGCGGTTGTGGGTGGTTCAGCAGCACCAGTGAGTAGTCACAGGGATAGGCTTGCTAGTAGAGTGTCAATTGGGGGCAATAGAAGCCCTCGATGAGGCATATTATTTGCCAGATGTGTTGTCAAACCTGCAAAGGCAAGGTATTCCTATGAAAAGTAATTTACTGCATTTGCAGGAATAACAAGAAGGAAAGCAAGGTGATTGCATGATATCTATCCTCTTAGTTTTTCGAAAATTTTCTCGCAATCATCAGTCATTTCATTTTTGGCAATTAATTCTCTAAGCTTATTCATCAGATCCTGATAAAATTGGATATTATGCCACGTCATCAGCATTGAGGCGATTATTTCTTTGGCTTTAACCGCGTGATGCAAAAAAGCGCGGGAGTAATTTTTGCAAGCAGGGCAGTGGCAATGCTCGTCTAATGGTGCCTCATCTGTAGCATTCTTTGCATTTCTAATGTTGATTTTACCACTGCGAGTGAATGCAAGTCCGTTTCTCCCAGCTCTAGTTGGCATGACGCAATCGAACATATCAATGCCTCTGTAAACAGACTTAATTAGATCATCAGGTGTGCCTACCCCCATTAGGTATCTTGGTTTATTTTCTGGCAAAAAATCAACGCAGAAGTCAAGTGTTTTGAGCATCATCTCTTGGCCTTCTCCAACAGCAAGTCCTCCTACTGCATAACCATCAAAACCTATTTTAACCATTTCGTTAGCTGAATATTCTCTAAGTTGTGGGTATATGCTTCCCTGAATAATGCCAAATAAACCATACCCACTGCGTTGAATAAAAGCCTCTTTCGACCGAAGGGCCCATCTGAGTGACAACTCCATTGAGGCTTTAGCTTCATCAAAAGTTGCTGGAAATTTTGTACATTCATCGAAGCACATAGTGATATCACTACCAAGCAAATGCTGAATTTCCATAGATCGCTCAGGAGAAAGAAGATGCTTCGAGCCATCAATATGAGAGCTAAAAGTGACGCCTTTTTCAGTTATTTTGCGCAATTTCGCCAGCGACATCACCTGGAATCCACCTGAATCTGTGAGAATAGTTTTGTGCCAATTCATAAATTTATGCAGGCCCCCCAGATCGGCAATTCGCTCGGCTGTTGGCCTTAGCATTAAGTGGTAGGTGTTACCTAGCACCACTTGAGTGCCCGTCTGTTCGACAGATTCCGGCATCATAGCTTTAACAGTGCCTTGAGTTCCAACGGCCATGAAAGCAGGCGTGTCAACTATTCCATGTTTAGTTTCAAGTTGACCAAGCCTTGCCTTGTTGTCTTTATTTATAATCTTATAATTAATCATTATTACTCCTTGAAAGTAGACAACAGTCTCCATATGAAAAGAATCTATATTTTTCTTTTATTGCATGCTCATAGGCTGATTTCATTTTGTTATAACCAGAAAAAGCACAAACTAGCATAAATAAGGTAGATTTTGGTAAGTGAAAATTAGTGAGCAACATGTCCACTACTTTAAATTTATACCCTGGTGTAATGAAAATATCGGTGGATTTTTTGCCGGGAGAATCAAAGCCTGATTCAAGAGCTCTAAGGCTAGTGGTGCCCACTGCAATAACTCTGCCACCTTTTGATTTTGCTTCGATAATGCGCTCACGGAGTTCATTAGATATTTCAAATTCCTCACTATGCATTTTATGCTCGGCAATATTCTCGGTTTTAACTGGCAAAAATGTTCCAGCCCCCACATGGAGGGTTAAATATCGAACGGTTGCTTTTTGTTTAAGTTCTTCTATTTTTTCTTGGGTAAAGTGAAGACCTGCTGTAGGGGCTGCTACTGAGCCTGGATCCTCTGCGTAAACAGTTTGATAATCATATTCTGTTTGGTTATTATAGTTTTTTATATATGGTGGTAATGGCATTTTTCCATAAGTTTCTAGCTGAGAGTATAAATCATCATTTGTCTGGAATTCTAGCTCTAGCTCTCCAAAGTTTTTCATACAAATTACGGCAGATAAATCTTGTCCAAATAAAATAACATCTCCAATTTTAAGGGCTTTTGATTTTTTGGCAAAGCATAACCATCGGTTATGACCGAGGCTCTTGTGTAAATTGAGGGTGATAATACGATTATTGGATGTTCCCTCTAGATATGCGGGAATGACTTTGGATTTATTAAGCACTACCAAATCATCCTTATTGACCAAATTTATAAAATCGTTAAAATGTGAATTAAGATAGCTATCGCTAACTATTAGCATTCTGCTGTTGTTCCTAGGGACGACGGGGCTCTGGGCTATTAATTCTTTTGGTAGATGGAAGTCGTAATCTGACAGTTTCATATGAAAGGTTCTCGGCTTTTTTATTTTTGGTCATTATAGCTTATATTAATATTTGTGGAAGTATATTTGGTTGTAATGGTTTTTTCAAAGCAAGGCTGCAATATAACTGATGATTGTTTCAAATGTGATTATTAAACTAAAAGCTGCGGAGCTCTGATGTATCCTGCAATAAATAGTTATTCTAGTACCAGTGCTGTCGGGTTTAAAATTGTGGCATGCGCTATAACATGCATTTATGCTGCGTCTATAAAAAGCTCAACGGCTCTGTTGCGATATTACTACCGACCGAAAATCGAATATAATGCTCTTGGCAGTTATGAAAGCTTTAAATTTGTAAAAGGAGCTGTCTGGCTTCCGAAAGTGGCCTCAACTTTTTTATCTCAATCAGTTAAATATGTAGCCATTAAGGCAACCGAGGCTTGGATTATGACTTGGGATTTATCCGATGAAGTGCTGCAATATGCATTGTATATCCCACCAATGGTGGGTTGTGTGGCGATGTATGAATATAGATTCATTGAGGCTTCATGGTGGAGAGCTGAATATCCGTTGAAAATTAGTAGTGTTGCAATAGTTGCGATAGATGGAGTAATTATAGGCTATGTTGGAAATTTTGTAAAAGGTACTCCTTTTAGCAAATTGCCCAATATATTTTATGACTTTAGCGGTATTTTTTATGATCCAAGTTTTATGGCTAAATTTCACTTGTTAGATAAGGTGGTAGATGTAATTGAAACTATTGGTGTTGCCTCATGGGAGATGGTGGTAAAGTACTATACTAAAGAACAGCAGGTCATGCTTGATAATTTTGCGGATTCTGTACAGGAATATTGTTTCCCAACTCCAAGTCAAGATCAAACGGGCGCTGTAATAGTCGAGCAGCAGCAACTAAGTGAAGGTAAGCACAAAACCACTATTAAATTTACTCAAGAATTTGAGCGGTGTGACTTCTTGCAATCAGTATATTTTGCACCTTTACCTGGAGGGCAGAAATATCCAAGTAGTAAAGTCAGGGGCTTTGATTATTATATTGAACAAGAAGAGGAATTTGAGGCTGGAGGCCCACCAATAGATGATCAATGTTTTTTTCCTTGCATTGATAAAACTGACTGCGCTTCCGTTTTCAGGGTGTATAATTCCACTAATCATCGAATAATTACTGAGCTATCTGCATCAAGTTTAATTTCCGCCTGTCCTGGGCTTGCCAATGATCTTGGTCGGTTACTGCATGGTTTGGTAATAGATTGTGCTTATGAACATCCATTATAAGATTAAATTAATCAAAATCTAGAAATATCCTGCTACCACAAGAATCCCCTTTAAGTAAGTTAATTAATAATTTTTTAACTTATCAATGTTATCGTTGTAGTGATTATATTATGTTCGATGAGGTTTCGATGGTAGCTAGGAGTTCTGAAAAAGGCAATGAATTAGCAAGTGTAAAACATGAAATAAAGGATAGCCGTACTAAGGGTGCTATGTATGATCTTTGGCATGCTTTGCAAGCGAGAGACCTAGCAAAAGTTGCAAATATTATTTCTTCTTTAGGGGGTTTTGGAGCAGCTCTATTTGATATGACTCCTTATCTTTCTGAGATTCGTAGAATTCGTAAAGAAGAAGAGCAAAGAGCTAGGACTATAAGGGGATTATATGTTCGTGACATACTTGGACCTGAAGTGAGTTTATTCTCAGGAGCGCTAAATGAATATAATGAAAAAAGAGGAAAAATAACAGAAGCGATAGCTAAGTCTATGATGCAGATCGGCTACTATAATGCCGTTGCCGATCGTCAAAAAAAGTACTGCAATGCTAGATATGATAGTTTAGTTCATCGCTATGGAGAAAAGCCTAAAACTATAGAGGTTGCTAGAGAAATGCTTTCTATCGAGCTGATGAAACAAGAAAGTAATAATACTTCTATAGAAGGCTTATCTAAAGAGCAAAAAAATCTTGAGAGGCAATTTAAAAAATTAGAGTCATTACATAAGAAGATTAAAGGCGAGTTTGTGACTAGGGGGGAAATTAGTCATGTTGTGAGTCAAGAAGCAGCTAGATTACTTGCTAGTCTTGAAAAAGAAATTTCTGAAGTGAAGCTTTTAGTCACCAAAGTGACTAAGTCTATTAAGCGGCTCGAAGAGTTCAAGAGAGAGTCTGAGCTTAGAGCTAAGGAGCTCGGTGTAAAAAGCATTGATGATAATAATATGTCTTTAATTGCTGCATTTATCGGGAAAATATTCAAATTAGAATCATCCAGAAAGTGCGCGGTAGCCAGTGATGAGCATGCTTCTCATCATAAAGTGAAAGTGGCGACTAGTAAATTAAATCCTCATCGGGCTCATGCTGCAAAGTCAGACGAATATAGAGGTCATTAAAACTTTATTGGCTGATGTTTTGAGTCTGAATGGAATTTTCTAATGGCGCCATAGTTTCGTTTTTTGATAAGGTGCTGTTTACGCTATCAATTAAGTATTTAAGATGTTTTTCTATATAGAAATTTTCAGCAAAAATCTTATATGCTTGTTCGCCCATATTTCTAGCTTCTTCGGGATTTTGTCTTGCCCATAATATATGATCTTTTATTTGTTTGTGAATTTCCACGTCATTTTGTAAAGTATCTACATAGAGAACAGAATTTCCAAAATATTTTCTGACAAAATGATTATAGTCAGAAAGGATCAAGTTGGCTGATGCAGCTGCTTCTGCAATTCTTAGAGTTGGTATGCCTTCTATCATGTGCTCAAGCGTTGTAAAAACTAAAGATATTCCATGAAGTTTTTGAAGCTCCCCTAGCACAAATGTTGGGTCTTTGGCGTATTTTGTGGTTGGTCCTAGATATCCTTTGCCTAAGAAAGCCAGATCAGGTAAGCCAATCGAGAGTAAGAATCCATCATCTGCAAGATGTTTTAGTGCTCTTCTGAGTCTGTTGTTATTTCTTGCGCAACCCCAAAGTGAACCAGTTATTAGAGCTGTTTCGTATTTTGCTGGGGAATAGTCTTTATAATTGTCTCCAAAATATACAGGGTAAATATCATATTTTTGCTTCTTTTTAGATAAGGTTTTAATTAAGTAATCATTACGCCCATTTACTAAGCTATAAATATCAGCATAGCCATCATATTGATAAAGGTAGCTAAGCTCCTCAAGAAAATTTAAGTTTGCATCCATTAGAAAGCTGGTAGGCACGTTTAAATAAACAATATTATATCCGATTGGTAGGTAATTAACGTAATGTGTTGTTGCTAAATTCAGTTTTGGTTTGAAAATATAGTTTAAGAGATTGATCGGTAACATGTAAAATGTCCTGATTATCGGATTTTCCGTTATTGCATCTTCAAATGATATTGCAATAAAATCAATATTTAGATTCCTAGCCCCCTTAATCAATCTCAGCTGAAGGTTGTACTCACCGATTCTTTGAGTTATCCCATATATTGCAATTCTATCAGCGCTTAGCTTGTTTGTTACGAGCTTTAACCAGAATTTATTTGAATATTGTGGTACTATTAGAAAAAAGCCCGCAAGATATAATATTATAACCAATATTACTGTGGGTATACTGCGCAAAAAATTTGCAAGAGTTAGCCACGAATATATAGTGCTAGTAATGCGCTTCATATGTATATTATTTAGCCTGTGTTTTGGTTAGGTCCTGCTGGTACTTAGCTATGCCAGCGAGTAAAATTCTACCTTTAAAAGATCTTATTGTTAAGCTTATTTTGAATTTTATTCGTTTTTACTAGCAGTAATATGCAAATTTGTTGCTCATATTGATTTAAATTAATGAATAGATGGTACTGACATTGATTTTTTACTTGTTTATTTTTTTAGTTTTATTAAGAATGAAGCACCGGCTGGTGTTATATATATTCTCCAGTCTTTGTAAATAATTATAGGAGGTTATATGAGTACCAGAGGTATCATCATTCTTTTGTTCTTTAGCTTTATTCTTTTTGTTGTTTCTATATATGCTTTGATGCGTATTGATAATGGTGTAAAGCCTAAGCCAGAAGCTAATATCGTAGTATCTGAGGATGCAATAGGCGGTGATTTTAAATTGCAAGACACTGACGGCAAAACAGTAACTCAAGATATTTTGCTTGGAAAAATTTCATTGGTATATTTCGGCTATGGACATTGTCCTGATACTTGCCCTACGACGCTAAATAATATTACGCAAGCTTTAAATCAATTGTCTCCAGAAGATCTAAGCTCAGTTCAAGCTTTCTTTATAACTCTAGATCCAGAAAGAGACAGTAGCGAGTACTTAAAGAAGTTTATCTCAGGCTTTCATAGCAGAATCATTCCTCTTCTAGGGGATCCTAAGGAGTTGGAGAGAGTTTCTGGCGAATATAAGGTTTATAGTTCTAAGGGTGAAGTTAAGGAGAGCGATCAGTATTTAATCGATCATTCGTCGCTCATATATGTAATGGGCAGAGATGGAAAATATTTGATGCACTTTACATCAACCACTCCTGCTGCAGAAATATGCCAAGAGATAAAAACACTATTGACAGTCAGCTGATGATTGTTACAATGAATTCTGTACAAGAATCAATAAATTCTAACGAGTTGTATTGATTTGAGTGGCTGTAGTTGGCTGTAACTAAGTTTGATGTTAGGGGGCGGTAATGTTAATGTTTGTATCGGGTTGTTATATTTTGGTAATGGAGCATGAGCGGTCATTTACTTAATGTTTGACTTATGAAAGGCGATTTTAATTCTAGAGTGGTCGTACCAAGCATGATGTGAGCGCTCTTAGCAATTTGATAGGATTTTAGTGTTAATGCTGATCTTTGATTGAGGGAATTGAGCGTTTTATGTCTTAGGCTTGGTTGCTTTTAAGTGTCTATGGGCACATGGGTTTTGGATTGTAAAAGGGGATAGAAGAAATGACCAAAGGTGGCAAAAGAATAGGTGCTGGTCGGCCTGCTGGAACTGGAAAGTACCAAGAGCCTACAAAAGCAATTAGGGTGCCTATTAGTATAATAGAGAAAATACATGATCTTACTCAAGGCTCTTTGGATTGTTATGCTCTGCCTTTATATCATTCAAAGGTTGCGGCCGGGATACCTTCACCAGCTGATGATCATATAGATACTAAGCTAGATTTGAATTCTTATTTGATAAAAAGGCCAGCAGCGACTTTTTTAGTGAGAGTGTCGGGAGATTCAATGGTGAATGCTAGTATACATGATGAGGACATTTTAGTGGTTGATCGTAGTGTGGAGCCAAGGCATGGACGGATAGTAATTGCGGCAATTAATGGGCAGCTTACTGTTAAGAGGCTTTATAGCAAAAGTGGTAAACTCATGTTGATTCCGGAAAATGATAAATTTGAGCCAATTGATATTACTGATGATGAGGCAATTCATATTTGGGGGGTGGTAACTAGTGTTATTCACATGGTTTAGGTCAGTGAATGGTGGTGGTGTTGATGGTGAAGTTTTTCACCTGATGAGTGTGGTGTTATTCACATGGTTTAGGTCAGTGAATGATATGGTTTGAGGGAGTAAAATGGTGTTTTTCTTGTTTCTAAAAAAGTCGATTGATAAAACTAAGCTGATGTCATTTAAGATAATTGGTTTATGTTTTGTGAAGCGGCATGTCTGATTTTTTCATTTAATATTCCAAAATGTTTATATAATACTTAATCTTTAGGGTGAAAGCTTGTTCTTGTTGAAATTTGATCCCCAGGGACATAGGTTTCGATAGGTAGGAAGTTTGAATTTTTTGGAGATAGAGCTGCAAATAGAGATGAAATTGGAAGTTTTTTATAATTGTTCCCAGTAGGGTTTTTTCCATATTATTTGTTCGCTATATATCTATGAATCCGAGCTTTCATAGATACGTTGAGTCCATAGGTTGGGAAACTGTCATTGTAATTATTAAAAGTGATTTATTTTTATAATGTGGAAAGTGAAACTGAGGGGGGGAGTGAGAGTTTGGTTGATAGGCATATATATTCAATTTAGATTGTGAAGATGTAATGAGATTTAGACAAGGTAATTTCTAATATAAACTGCCTCTTTTAAATTGAATTGGTTTGGCTTAAGGAGTTAAAATAGTTAATTTTATTGAGTATGTGAGAGCTATAATAGTCAGTGGTTCTGAAGGTGTTATGGAGGTATAAATATGATCTTGGTCCTGGCTTGCATTAAGGAGTTATTTTTCAGGGGTATTGAGTTGAAAATTAAAGAAAATATTAAGCCTATAAGTTGCAAGTTTTATAGTTTTTAGTTGGATGTGTGTTGCTCATGCTTTGCAAACCTGCATGAACCAAAAATGTTGTGAGTTATGACATTAGCCAAGCGAAGAAGTAAAATGTTGAGTTTTAAATAGAATGTGTGACTGAATAACCCTGGAGTGAGGTGGGTTAACTCTGTTTGTGTCGGGTAAGTTGAGGGTCAATTTCTAAAAGAAAGGTAGTTTTATGGATAAAACAGAAATATGTATGCCTGAGATCAGGTTAGTTGGAATAAAGATCAGAACTAATAACCAGGATGAGTTGAACTATGAATTGGGTAGAATTTTTCCATGTGTTCAGAAATATTTTCACAGCCAAGTAGCAGATATTATCTCTAATCGAGTAAGGCAAGGTTCAACTTTTTGTGTTTATACAGAATATCAGGTTAATAATAGAAATGAGTATAGCTTTTTTATAGGAGAGGAGGTTTCTTCTTTTTCTTGTTTGCATAAGGGCCTTGAAACTTGCGTCATTCCTCCTCAATCTTATGCTAAATTTTCGGTGAGTGGAACTATGCCAAGCATAGTGGTGGATTCCTGGCACAAAATATGGTTAATGTCTGAAAAAAAACTGGGTGGGAAGAGGACTTATATAGCTGACTTTGAAATTTATGATGAAAAATCTTTTTATGATAAGGAGGTAGCCTTTGATATTTATATAGGAATAAAAACGGCAGTTGACTGATCGGAGGTTGCTTGGGCGAATCAATTTTAGGGTTAAATTTCTAGATTCTGGTGATTTCCCTGCTG
>Ga0214919_10004975_pt1 | contig 19112 bp, 21 predicted proteins | sample LL1503_MetaG_FD_177994 | JGI IMG/M metagenome (GOLD analysis project Ga0214919, IMG submission 177994) | Freshwater microbial communities from Lake Lanier, Atlanta, Georgia, United States - LL-1503 | ecosystem: Environmental > Aquatic > Freshwater > Lake | place: USA: Georgia | collected...
CACGCAAGTGCGGCCCGTTTTATTTTAAATACTCCGCCGACTTGCTTTTAAATCTCTCTTAAGGTATATTGACTATCCCCTGCAGTGTTCGACACCCGCGGCAGCCTCCGTCTCCTACGAACATAATATACGGGAGGTGCGACCCGACCGGCCTCGTCCGAGCCGTGGCAACGTACCGCCCACCTAAATCCAGGAAATACTGGAGCTCCAATCGGAATCGGCACAAGTGGGGGACCATTTAAAAAGACGGACGTTTTATCGAAGGATGAAACGTCCGTCTTCGCTTTAGATTAAATCAGGCCAGCCTCACCGAAACTAAACCAGCCCTTTCCGGCTGGATCCATTTCGGGGCGCCCCACCACAATGTGGTCTAATAGCTCAACGCCCACCACGCGCCCCGCCTCCACTAGCTGTCGAGTCACCGCTCGATCCGCTGTACTCGGCGATGGGTCGCCGCTCGGGTGGTTGTGTGCGACAATCGCCGCGGGCGAACCATAGCGCAATGCCTGCCGGAAAACTTCGCGCGGGTGCAGCAGCGAACTCGTCGCCGTCCCTGAGCTAATTTCGGACAGCGCCATCAATCGGTTGCGCCGATTCATACAAAGCACCCAACACTTCTCGACCAGCAGGCCCGACGAGAGCGGCTCAAGTCTCGTCCAAACTTTTATCGGTGAATCCATTTTTTCTCCCGGGTCCTGCACCCGTTCTCTGATTCGTCGCGCGAGCTCCATCGTCGCCGCTAACTCAGCCGCTTTCGCCGGACCCAACCCATGCACCCGCGCAAAATCCACGACTTCCCAAGTGGCCATCTCGCCCAGTCCGCCCGCCGCCGCTAGCAAACTTCGTGAGACTTGCTGAGCCGAACTCCCGCGCGTACCTGCCCCAATTAATAATTCAAACAATTCTGCATCCATCAAGGCACGCGGACCCAGGCGCGTCAGTCGTTCGCGTGGACGATCATCGGTTAGCATGCCAGCATTTAAGCAACGGACACTCCGACCGACAAATCCGCCTTCACCTCACGGACTATGCCTTAGTGCGATAGCGTGCAATGACCTTGCCGTATACGGGCGTAATTTGCTCCGTGCCGTCCACGTTCATGCCGAGGTCTTTTAATAATCCATCGCGCAATCCGTAGACCCAGCCGTGCACCTGGCACTTCTGGCCGCGGGCCCAGGCATCTTTCATCACCGTGGTCTGACAAACATTGAGCGCCTGCTCGACCACATTGAGCTCACAAAGGGTGTCCAATTTTGCGGGGCCCAAAACCGACTCCACCGCCATCGCATGTTTATGGTGCACGTCGTGGATGTGCCTCAGCCAATTATCGATTAAACCAAAGGTCCGACGTTCCAGGGCGGCTTGCACGCCACCACAACCGTAGTGGCCGCAAACAATAACGTGCTCAACCTTCAGGACGTCTACCGCATACTGCAAAACGGAGAGACAGTTGAGATCCGTATGCACCACCAAGTTTGCAACGTTGCGGTGAACGAAGAGTTCGCCCGGCAAGAGGTCTACGATTTCATTCGCTGGCACTCGACTGTCGGAGCAGCCAATCCAGAGGTAACGAGGCTTTTGCTGTTTCGAAAGGGTTTCGAAAAACTCGGGCGACTGACGGCGAATCTTTTCCGACCATTTTTTGTTTTGTACAAACAAGTCAGCGATTTCAGACATGCCTTGGAGATTGTGCATACCCTTTAATGTGCAAGTCGATTCTCGCAAAACATCGCCGCCGCCATATCCGTCCCGTGCGTATTTTAATTAATCTACCAGAATTTCGCGCGGGCTAGAGCCGTTCTCAGGTCCGACATAACCTTTGTCGTGCAGAATGTCCATGATGCGAGCCGCGCGGTTATAGCCCAACTTCAGTCGACGTTGTAACATCGAAACCGAAGCCCGACGGGTCTCTTTGATAATCGCCCATGCCTGCGCCACCAGCGGGTCGTCGCTATCGCCCCCGCTACCTGCGTCCGTCGCACCATCTGTAGCCGCATCAGAAATCGCCTCGATCACGTCTTCCGCAAAATGGGGTGCGCCGTTCTTATCGTTGATGAAGTCAACAATAGCCGCGACTTCTTGCTCATCAACATACGCACCCTGCACGCGGCTCAAGGCTGCGCTACCCGGAGGAATGTAAAGCATGTCGCCGCGACCGACTAAGGTTTCGGCGCCACTGCGGTCTAAAATCGTCCGCGAATCAATATTGGATGCTACCTTAAAGCCAATACGCGTGGGCAAATTAGCTTTGATCAAACCCGTGATTACGTCCGTCGACGGGCGTTGCGTAGCCAAGACAAGGTGAATGCCGGCCGCACGCGCCAGCTGCGCCAAGCGGGCAATCGACGTCTCCACTTCTTGAGCGGCGACCATCATCAAGTCTGCCATCTCATCAATAATACAAACAATATAAGGCAGCTTCTCCGTGGGGATCTTGATGCCATCGTCGATAACGCTTTCCGCCGCTTCCGTTGCCGCTGCCTGCTCCTGTGGAGTCAGCTGTAGCTCTTCCTGCTTAGGTGCATCAGCGTCCTTCCGCAGCTTTGTATTGAAGCCTGTGATATTCTTCACGCCACACTTACCGAAAATTTTGTAGCGGCGTTGCATTTCCGCAATCAGCCACTTCAAGGCCGCGGGAACGCGCTTGGGGTCCGTCTCGACCGGAATCAATAAGTGCGGAAGTTTGCTGTAAACTTTTAACTCCACCACCTTCGGGTCGACCATGATGAAGCGCAGGTCTTCCGGCGTGCAGCGATACAGCATCGAGACGATGAACGAGTTAATGCACACGGACTTTCCTTGGCCCGTCGAACCGGCAATCAAGCAGTGCGGCATTTTCGCTAAATCTTGAATGACCGGCTTGTTGGTCACGCTGTCGACACCCAGTACGACGGGGATTTCCATCGTCGATTCAACCCAGGCCCGCGATTCAATGATTTCGCGCAACAACACATCCTTGCGATTACGATTAGGAATTTCGATACCCACGGTACCCTTACCAGGCACGGGCGCCAAAATGCGCACCGACTCGGCCTCCAGGTTCATGGCGATGTTGTTAGAGAGATTGGCAATCTTCTCAACGCGCACCCCGGGGGCAGGCTTGATTTCATAACGCGTAATCGACGGACCTTGCTGAATGCCGACATCGATTCCGTTTTCGGGATCCACGGGCACAACTGATACTTTAAATTGTGTCAGTGTCTGAATCAAATCACTGGCGCGCTTCTTGAAATCTTCCTGTGGCAAGGAGGATCCTGACTTTGGCTCATTTAATAGACTTACCGTTGGGAAGGTATACTCACCACGACGCTTCAATTGCTGCGAGGCCTTCGCGCGCTCAATGGCCTCAGGCTTAACGACCACAACTTTTCCACCGCTATAACCCGTCAAAGGTTCAGGCGCCGGACGCGGGGGCTTGGCGGGCGGCGCAACTTCTGGTTTCGCTTCAGCTGCAGGAGTGATGGTTAAGCTACTCGCATTAACCGTAGCGACAGCAGGAACTTCAATGGGCTCGGGATCGGGTGTGACTTTTGGTGCGGGCTTCGGCGGAACGGCCATCTCCACGCCCGCCACCTGCACTTGCACGCGACGCATCTCGGCTAACGCAGCTAACTTTCGCTTACGTTCATCTGCCACCAATTTTGCCTCGGCCTTGCGCTGTGCATTCCAAGCTCCAAAAGTGTCGCGCAATTCTGCAATCCAAGCCGCTAAAGTGGCCTTAGGGTCATCCGCGAGTGCGCCCAATAAGCAAAACCCGTAAGGGAAAATTAAAATCCAAGTTCCGTAATCGCCCAACACTGGCTGACAAAGTTTCAGGTAAAGAAACGCACCCAAGACGCCGCCGGCACCCTTGGGGTCAAACGCGCCCACCGTTTCGGAGCCCAACCACATGGCCACAATTGGCGCGCCAAATAACACGCAGGCCGACATTAGGGCGGCCTTTGTGGGCCAAATCGTATGCGCACGGTTATTTAAACAGAACCATGCAGTCGCAAAAAGAAAGAGTGGAATCAGAAAAGTCGTGTAACCAAATAAACTAAACGATGTCACTGCGAGGGTGGCGCCAAAAGATCCACAGGGGTTATTTTCTAGCACGACGTCGGTCGCCGACTGTAAGCCAAAAGTTTTCTCCAACCACTGCGGAAATAAGTTTTGGTCGTTGGGCGTATGGAAAACCATCGCCACTAAAAGGTAGGCGCCGATTAAAGCCAATGATACCGCCAAGATGGGGCGACTCTCGCTGGCGGGACGGGCTAAAGTGGTGGAACGTTTACGGGCAGGTGAAGGCATGAGAAATTAATTACCAAAAAGATTTCCTTGCGACGTTGCTTCGTCGCTCGGCAAAGTAGCATCGGTCGACAAATGGCGTGGTGGACGCGTCACCCGAGCGGCGACGGCCTGCGAGCGTTCTTGAACCAGGCGCTCAACCATGCCGGCTAAAGCATGGCGAATCCACTTGGGTGCAAAGGCATTGGCACTGTAATCGCTGGGTCCATAACCATGCACGCGGCCGGACTGCAGCAGCGCATCGTTCTGCGCAAACTCTGCGTCATTATCCGCCACATAAACCGCAAAAGCTTTACCGCCATTTTTCTTTAACAGAGAGAACGCCGGCACATCGCTGGGTCCGTCGGCGATATAAATCATATTCTGGAAAGGCACTCGGCGATCCTCCGACTGCACAACGGCGTTCACATCAATCGACGTATCCTTATTCGAGCCTTTATTGATTTCAAAAATGAAACGGGTCTTGATTGTGTTATCGACCATCGAGGCGACCTGGGAAATTTCCGTCGGTAACTCGAGATTCAATTCGTCCTGCTTCGTGAAGTGTGGCGGCAAGGGATGTTCTAAAAATTCGCAGCCGTAAATTCCATCGCAGTGCGAAGCAATCGCGGTACCGCGAATCATTTCGGCTAAACCAGTGCTGACGACGTAATGCTCAAGGGTAACTTCTAAGTTATGTTTCTTGCCCAACTCGCGCACCGATTCCTTAAGCGCAGGGAAAAATTCGGGGAGGCCTGGGCAAAGCTCAATCTCGGCGCCCAGTTCACGCAGCCGCTTATTCGTCAGCCCCTTCATTGCACCCGACTTCACATAACTGATTAAGTGATTCAGGTAAGCCGAGTCCTTTGAAGTGCGAATACCCTTTCGCGCATACAGCCCGGGCAGCAAATTCGTTTCCCTCCAAAACTGATCTTCATCCACGCCGAAGGCTCGGAATAGAGGCGTCTGCATGTAGCCAGGGCAAAGGGTCTTATCAAAATCCCAGATACAGGTGAGAACGTGACTGCCACGAAGCGTGGGTTCCTTTGACGGCATATATTAAAGAGGTTGAGGTAAGGGCTTGCGGAGGGCAACCCCACGCCTCCATTAACTAACCGACAGACGCCTGCTGTCCAAGCCCGATTCCTAACCTGCCAATGTCCGACACCCCCCTCAGACCCGACCTTTCTAACCTGCGACGACGCCTGTCTGAGCTGGAAAGTCTGATGGCTGACCCTTCCACCTTTGGTGACGGCCGCCGTGCCGCAGCCCTCGGGGCCGAACTCCGCTTTACCTCCAAAGCAGTCAAGTCGGACGACATCCTTGCCGGACTCGAAAAGGAGCTCACCGAAGCCAACGAACTATCCAAAGAATCTGACCCCGAGATGCGTCGCATGGCCGACGATGAGATCCGGCGCATCACCCCTGAAATCGAAAAAGCCCGCGAAGCCCTAATCCGTTCCATCGTTCCGCCCAACCCTGACGACTCTCGCAATGCCATGGTGGAAATTCGCGCCGGCACCGGCGGCGAAGAGGCCTCACTTTTCGCGTCCGAACTTTTACGCGCCTACACCCGCTTTGCCGAAAAGAAAGGCTGGAAGTGTGAATTAATGTCGCTGTCGCATAGCGACCTCGGCGGCGTTCGCGAAGCCGTCATCCTCATCGAAGGCGAAGGCGCCACCGCCCTACTCCGCCACGAAGCCGGCGTGCATCGCGTGCAACGCGTTCCCGCCACCGAAGCCTCGGGCCGCGTCCACACTTCCGCTGCCACCGTTGCCGTTCTTGCCGAAGCCGAAGAGGCCGAAGTTGTCCTCAAACCCGAAGACCTCGATATGTCCGTCGCGCGTGCCAGCGGAGCCGGCGGCCAACACGTTAATAAAACTGAGTCGGCCGTGCAAATTATCCACAAGCCCACGGGCCTCATGGTCTACTGCGCCGATGAACGCTCCCAGTTGCGGAATCGCCAAAAAGCCATGCGCGTTCTGCGTTCACGCTTACTCGACCTCACCCGCGCCAAAGAACGCGAGGTCCGCGCCGACACACGTAAAAACATGATTGGTTCTGGCGATCGCTCTGAACGCATTCGCACTTATAATTTTCCGCAAAACCGAATTACCGATCACCGCATCGACCTCACAGTGCACGGCATCGAACAAGTACTCGCGGGCGATTTAGATGAATTAGTGAACGCACTTTACGAAGCGGACCTGCGCAGCCGTGCCGAAGCCATCACTCGGCCATCAGCGTAAACTCGGCCTGGGCGTCCGCCACCCGCAGTCGGCCGGTGCTTTCTTGGCCGTCGTCCAAACGCGCATCCACCGCCAATAAAACACGGAGACCGTTAAGGCTTTTATCGTCGGGCTTAAAAACAATCCTAGGGACGGGCTTCCCATCAACCTCAAGGGACGTAAATTGCCAGGAGCCGCGCACATCGAGCTCGCGCGTGGCACGTACAATCGAACTAAAGTCGTAAGACTCCAAGTCCGCCGGAATTTTATCGAAATCAAAGTTGCTCGGCCACGCACCCTTCTCGAGTCGGTATTGCAGAATCGGTCGACGGCCCTGTCGGAAAATATCAGCGACCGACCCAGCTTGCTGGAAATTATTGTAAATTAACCCAAAGGTAATCCCCAACCCAATCAACCCGCCCAAAGCGGCTACTTGAACGGCACGCATCCAAAGCGGCACCTCTGATACTACGATTACTTCAGATTCTTTTGGCGAGGGATCAGCCATAACGTGACCGTATCCTTGCGCCGTGGGACAAATCTTCAAGCCTGGATGAACGCATTTTACGCCTTGGACTATATAAAGGAGTCGCTCAATTTGTAACGATGGAGGCCGACTACTTAAATCGATTCGCCGGGGTTGGCCGACTTTACGGCTTAGCGGGCTTAAAGCACCTTTCTCAAAGTAGCTTCATGGTCATCGGTCTCGGCGGAGTGGGCTCCTGGACCGTCGAAGCCCTCGCCCGCTCCGGCGTCGGCCACCTCACCCTTGTCGATGGCGACACGGTCTGCATCTCCAATACGAATCGCCAATTACACGCTATCACTGGCAATGATGGTAAAACGAAAACTTCGGTCATGGCCAATCGGGCCCGCGCCATTCACCCGCAAATTCAAATCACCGAACACACACGCTTCCTCTCCCGCAATAATCCCGCCGAAGTTCTCGAGGGCTTTAACGGCGTTGTCATCGATGCGATTGATGCGCTCTCTCCTAAATGTGGATTGATCGATGAAGCCCGCCGCCGCGGCCTGCGCATGGTTTCCGTCGGCGGTTGTGCGGGACGCCTAGATGGTACACGTATTAAAGTAACCGACCTCACTGCATCACGCGATGACCCGCTGATGATGCTCGTCCGCAAACGCCTCCGTCAAAATTTCGGTTTTCCGCGCAAAGGCCTCTTTAATATTTCCTGCGTCTGGTCCGACGAGCCTTTCACCCAGCCGACCGATTGCGAAGGGCTGCCCGGCGGAAAAATTCCAGAAGACGAAGACCTCCACCCTAATTGCGAGTGGGGCTACGGCACCGCCTCACACGTGGCGGGTGCTTTTGGCTTAGCCGCCGCCGGTGAAGCAATTAAGCTCTCCCTGCTTTCACTTAAAGTTTAAGTTCGGCCACACGACGGAGAAATTCCTCACGCCAATGATAATTGTCCAGCAGCGTCGGATCGTCGTGGCCCAAAATCTTGAGCGCTAAATATAAAGCCTCGACCGAAGCTAATCCCACTTGCGGATCTAATCCGTCGCGATTGCGACGTGGATAGGCGGTCTCAATCGCCGGCAGCGATCGTGCCATCGGCGAACCGGCCACGCGCGACCGTAAAAATTCCACGTGCTTCCAGTTTCCATCTAACAATAAAAGTCGCCGACCTGCGTCGGCCGCGCTGAGCACTGGCGCGCCGACTTCGAGCAAAATCATGTTTGTCCCATTAATCTGAAAGCCCGGCGAGGCCTCGAAAAATTCCAGCTCCGCACGCTGGCGCAAGGGCTCCAGGGTGCACTTGGCTAGATTTTCACTAGCATGTCGAATGATGGATGCGTACGACCTCACTTGTTCCTTAAACTGGACTGACCGCCAGCTGGCAGCCAAGTCCTATTTACTGAGCGCCTATTTTTACGTACCAGACTTGAGGAGCTCCCATCACACCGATTTTACCCATCGCCTCTTTTAGCGCGGGTGAATTGGCAAAGGCTTGCGCAGCCACGAGCGTATGAAAGTCATGGATGACAGTTACATCGTTCGGATCCTGGACCGATTGAAATACGGCCTGATAAAACACATCTCCGCGCATTGGTTCAAATGAGTCGTATCCGGCTTTCCAGACTGCATAATCCGACACGCTGTGGCGAACATAGAGACGAACGTCGGAAGACTGGAAGGTTCGTCCGCGAATGAAAACCCCTGCTGCGACAACCAAGAGGAGTATGATAATTATATTCAATTTATTTATAGACATGGGGTAGTTGGGGTAAGCATCAATCGTCGGCCGTAACCCCCTACGGTCAACTGCCGTTGTCCCCTACCGCAGTTAGAAGGCACAATATGCCAAGTTTATCGACTTCTACTTGCACTAAAGCCCAGCGGATGACTATTTCATCACCAGAATGATAACGCCGGCTTTACCAAAGGAAGCTCTGATGACCGTAACGGGGCTACCCTTTCCGCTTAAAGCGAAGGGTAAAGTGCGCGAAGTTTTTGATCTCGGCGAACATTACCTCATCGTCGCCACCGATCGGCTTTCAGCCTTCGACGTAGTCATGCCTAATGGCGTCCCAGGCAAAGGTATTCTTCTCACGCACATCAGCCTCTGGTGGTTTGATCAAGCGGCGAAACTTTTCCCAACGCACTTGGTCTCCGACCACGCCAACCAACTCAAGCGCGCCCTCAAGAGCCACGAGCACCTCATTCCGCGCTCGATGCTCGTGCGAAAACTTCAACCCCTTCCCGTCGAAGCCGTGGTGCGTGGCTACCTCGCAGGCAGCGGCTTCAAAGAATATAAAAAGTCGGGCGCAATTTTAGACCATAAACTTCCCGCCGGCTTACTCGATGGCTCAAAGCTCCCGCAGCCCATCTTCACCCCCTCCACTAAAGCCGTCGAAGGACACGATGAAGCCATTACCTGCGCTCAGTGCTCCCAAATTCTCGGCGAGAAGATTTTCCGGACAGTGCACGATACTTCTATCGCGCTCTATCAAATGGGTGCCGCGCGCGCCGCCCAGGCTGGCGTCATCCTCGCCGATACTAAATTTGAATTCGGCACCGCACCCGATGGTTCGCTTGTGCTCATCGACGAAGTGCTAACGCCCGACTCATCACGCTACTGGCCCGCTCAAACCTGGCAGCCCGGACGCTCCCAACCTTCTTACGACAAGCAATTCGTGCGCGATTGGCTCGAGGCCCAACCTTGGAATAAAACAGCCCCCGGTCCACGCCTGCCCGATGATGTGATCGCCAAGACGCAATCCCTCTACGCCGAGTGCCTAGAGCGACTCACCGCCTAATTACTTCCGCTTCTTTCGCGGCTTTGGTTTATTCGCGCTGCTCAGCGAGGTTTCTAGCCAGCGTGCATACTCCGCCTCAGTTACCTTGCCCGAGGCCAAGCCAACAGTCTGCACAACAACCTCGACTTCAGGCGCATCAAACTTTGCGCCGTTTATTTCGAGAAAAAGTGCAGCGAGAATAAATCCCGTTCGCTTATTTCCATCTACAAATGGATGGCCCTCGATAATACCCGTGGCGTAGGCTGCAGCTAGCTGAGGCAACTTTGCCTTTTCGTAAGAAAAGAGGTTTTGCGGACGAGCCAAGGCCGACTCCAGTCGCCCCTGATCACGAATGCCCGCATCACCCCCGTAATCGGCAATCAAGGTTTCGTGCAACATCTGACAGACCTCCAATGTTATCCACTTCGGCTGCTTCATTTTGCTAATTCACCCAGTGCGTTTCGGTAACGCTTGTTAAGGGCTTTAAAAACGGCGAGGTCGTTTGCGAAACCTGGGTTGGTTGCAGTTAACTTGATTTCATTTTTACCGCCTGTGCAATAAAGGGAATCGCCCTCCTCCACGCGCAATTCGTCCATCAGTTCCTTCGGGAGAATGATGCCCAGAGAGTTGCCGATTTTTCTTACTTTAATTTTATTAGCCATAGACGATTATGTTACAACTTATGTTATAACATCAAGACAAAACTCTACCTTTTGGTCACCTATTTAAAAACCCTTGATGATAACGCCAAGGACCTCGGCGGATGAGATTTGCGTGGCCATACCTTCTTTTGCACCCGCAATCAGTACGGGCCAATCGAGTGAGTCTTCAGGAACTCGACCATGCGACCCCCTCACCTGCTCGCCTGAAAGCGGCGTTAACTGCAATAAGGCGCGCAAGCCCAAACGTTTCTTCAATAGAAACCACGCCACCTTCAAGGCCGGCAACTTAATCGCAGGATCAATAAAAAGTTCGGTGGGGTCATACCCAGGCTTGCGATGAATATCGACAGTCCGCGCATAATCTGGTGCCGCCGCATCATCATTCCACCAATAATAACTAAACCAACTGCGCGCATCGGCGACTGCAATTAAATCCCCCGAGCGAGCATGATTAATACCGACTTTCCCCTGGTCATTGCGGTCAAGCACCTGCCCCACTCCAGCCGTCTTCTCAAGCAGCGCCTTCGCCTCCAGTAATAATTTCTCATCCCGGATAACGACATGCGCAACTTGGTGATCCACTACTGCGAATACTTTTGAGTTCATCGTATCTAAAATTTCTGCTCCGGCTTCTTCTTTTATCTCGAGCCAGCCTTGCTCACGGAAAATTCGGTTCAAAGCCACTGGTCGCTGCACTTCCGTAATCGCGTACTCGGATAAAATAATCACCTCGACGCCGGCCGCTTCCAATTCCTCCGCTAAATCGCAGACCAGTTCGTCCATCTGCCTTCGCGCCTCATCACTCCGCGGATCATTTGGACCAAAGCGCTGCAAATCATAATCCAGGTGCGGCAAATAAACTAAATTTAAGTCGGGCTTCTCGTGCTTCTCTATCCACCGTGCGGCATCCGCAATCCACTGCGTTGCCGCAATACCCGCCCTCGGACCCCAAAAGGCATGGAAGGGAAATTCACCGAGGGCCGACTTCAGGGCGGGCTTCAAGCGCTGCGGGTAACTGGCGATATCGAAAATCTTCCCGCCGTCGGCTTTATAAATCGGTCGCGGGGTCACCGATAGATCAGCCTGCGTTCCCATATTGTACCACCAAAATAAATTGGCGATCTTCGCACCAGGCCGGCGCTCGTGAATCACATCCCAAGCCTTGGGCGCCTCCACGAGGCGATTCGATTGCTTCCAGAAATGCACCTCGCTCAGCGAGCGATCATACCAACCGTTGCCGACGATACCGTGCACCGATGGCAATTGGCCTGTAAGGTAATTCGATTGCGCCGTACACGTGACCGCTGGAAATGCCGGTCGTATCGCTGTGGCGCTTCCAGCGCTCGCCCGCCTCATCAATCGCGGCATCACGCCGCTCGATAAATCTCGGACCGACAGACCGACAACATTTAGAACGGCCCGACGAATCATCGTGCCGCCCTCGTCTTTAGTTCATCCGCCGCACGACGGATCACCTCGGCATCCAATTCATGAATTTGCGTAGGCACACCAAGGGACTTCGGTAACACCAAGGTTAATCGCCCGCCCAAATGTTCGCGAAATTCTTCCAGCCCCTGCAGCAAGGGCCGACCGCCGTCTAAATGTAACTCGTCGGCATATAAATTAAATCCAATTTTTTCTAATAGAGTTAATACACGTTCAGTCAGTGCGGTGGAAAATAATCCAATTTCACGTGCACAAATGATATCTAGCGCCAAGCCAATCGCAACCGCCTCGCCGTGCGATAGGCGATACGCCGTCAAAACTTCCAGCTTATGCGCTGCCCAATGGCCCAAGTCCAACGGACGGGCACTTCCTAGTTCGAAAGGGTCGCCCGCCTGCGCAATGTGTCGTGCATGTAATTCAGCGGAGCGATGCACAACTTTCGCTAAAATAGTTTTGTCGCCCTTCGCCAATTCGGTCGTCTGACCTTCCAGACTCTGGAAAAAATCCGCATCCTTTAAAATCGATACCTTCACCGCCTCAACCAAGCCATCACGTCGACCACGCGCATCGAGCGAGGAGAGAAAGTCTGCATCATTGACGACTGCCACCGGTGGCGCGAAGGTACCCGTGAAATTCTTTTTGCCGAAGGCGTTGATACCATTCTTCACGCCCACGCCCCCATCGGCCTGACTTAGGGTCGTTGTGGGCATGCGAATCAATCGCACTCCACGGTGTGCAATCGCCGCGGCAAATCCGACTGCATCAAGAAATGCACCGCCACCAATCGCCAAAACATAAGAATGCCGACAAATCTTGTCCGCCTCGATAGCTGATAAAACTTGCTGTACTACTTTGTCGTCCGACTTACACGCCTCTCCGCCCGTTAAAATATACGGGGGCCGAGTGAGCGAGAGTTTGTGCGCAAGCGCATAGGCGCCGATTTCGGTCAACAGCGCTGGTCGCGCAGTAATCAGTCCCACATCCACGACCACCAGTGCCTTACTCGAACCGATTAATTGTGATAGAATCGGGTTCGTGACATTGAACGCACCTTCGGTAAAATAAATCCGGTGCTTATAGTTTACCGAAAAATCTAATTCGAGGGGGTCGTTCATCGCCTAGGCTTTAGGATGAAAGGGTTAGACGCCCAAGGACAAGCCAAGTTCCCACTTAAGTCACCGGAACGAACCGTCGGCCAATTAAAATCAAAACCAGGCATCCCAATAAAAAGGCATGCAGCACTACCGCTACCACCGGCGCCACAATACCGAAGGCCAATCCAACCACCATGGCGTCAACGAACGGAAACGCCGCCAGCCGATCCTCAACCCGTCCACCCACACCGGCGGGCAGAGGGTGACGGCGATTAGAAATTAAAACCCATAGCCAAAAGCCGACAGCCGAAACCCAAATCAATCCATTCCATGGCAAAACTCCCAGCAACGGAATCGGAACCAATAGCATCAAGAAGTCCTTGTCTGAAGTTAAGCCCGATGGACGGGCTTCATAGCGGGCCAACATCGTAATTAACACCGTGAGCAACCAAAGTGAAGCGGCGTGATTAAACAATACCTTCAACGCGAACGTTGATGCCGCCGGACCTGCGCCGGTTGCCACGAAGCCAATCAGCGGTAACATGAACCGACATAGACCCATAACATACGGCGCCCAGACCACACCCTTATGCCAGCGATTATAAATAAAAATTAAACCCACTAAGGCCAAAACTTGTACGCCAACATAATTACGCGCCAGCGATGCTGATCCTAAAATAATCAACGACGCTCCAGCGGTTAATAAACACGCCGTCGCAATCCTTGCGGCTGGAAGTGACAGTCGGCCCGCAACCAATGGCCGCTCAGGGCGGTGCTCGCGATCCCAACCCAAATCAAATAAATCATTTAGCACCATTCCGGCTGCGTAGACACATGACGCACCCACCAACAAGAGTAACAGATTAAAATTAAAAAATAATCCCAATAATTTCTGGCTATCGTGAATATCAGATGACGTTAAGCACAGGCCCAAGGTCCAGCCTGCAAAAATATTGGACCAAACCGTCGGCAAATTAGAGACACGCATTAAGACTAACAAAGCTCGGATGCGGGCATTCATCATTTAAAGTGACACCGCGCCACGCTGAGACAGGGCCGATAAAGTCCAATCATATTCACCGATAATTTGTTCAACCACATCGGCCGAACGCATCGCCTCCGGCAAAACCTCCCAAGTGTAAGTTTCGATTTCTAGCTCGCGCACTAAGCCCGGAGTGCGTGCAACAACATCGAGTGCGCCGATTAAATGCTCCGCAGTCGTCGACAAATCATCGCCTAAATTTTCTGCATTTAAAGGCACATGGAAGTGGACCCGCATTTCTTCGAGAGAGTGAATAGACGGTGAAGTCAGAGCGTCGGGGATATCTTTATAGCGCTCAAGCGTTCCGTCATTTCGCTTCCCCATGCATTGATGTAAATAGACCGGCTCCTGCATCGTCGCCAACCGTTGTAGCGCACGCGCTGTTGGCTTTAAACACAGCGCGGAACTTAAATGCAGCTTAACAACTGGCGCGCCATTCTGATTGAGTCGCGTCATCGCCTCAGCCGGGCCCTCATACTGCAAGGCAAAGTGACAAGTGTCATAACAAACACCCAGGAATTCATCAACGAGTGTGGCATTCGACGCCTCGTCCCTTAATTGATTAAAGAGCTGTATCGTTTCGGTCGTATTCTCGACCAACCCCATGGGCTCGGGCTCAACTGCCAATCGCATAGTCAGCCCCGTACGGTCGCGAAGTTTTGCCAAGTGCTCCGCACAGCCTAAAATATTATTGCGCATCACTTTTTGGGCATCGGCGTCTCGATTAAAACTTTTAAACGATCCTGGCAATGTGCTGACGGTGCCCGCGCGCTCGACCGTGCCGATCTGTGCCAATAAATCAAAGAGCCCCTTGGTGTATTCGAGTCTCGCCGGCTCACACCAATCGGGCGAAAAAACTTTTTCTTTTACTGCCACTCCGTGAAAACTGCCGAAGGGAAATCCGTTAATGCCCGCGACAAGACAGTTTTCTTTTTCGAGCCAGGCCTGAAACGCCTTCAATGCGTCTGGCTCCCGTAATTCAATCAGCGCTTGATTGCTTAGACGTAATCCCAGCACAAAGGGCCCACCCTTGGCCACTCGGTCGCGCACACGCAGGGCATGGCCTTTGAGGCCCGCAAAAGTTTCGTTCCAGCCCTCACCCCGGTGAATATTGGTGCAATACGCGAGCGTGAGTCCGGACGATAGTTTCACAGAATTAAATTATGCTTCGGGCGGAATAAATTTCGGGCACTGCGAAAGAAATTCGACTGGATTGCCGAAAACCAAGCGATCAATCGCGGCGCTCGAATGTCCGCGGCGGCGCATCTCGAGCGCGGCCTTGGGCACTGACAGCGGATCACTGTGGCCCCAATCACACGCACTGTTAAGCCAAACACGCTGCGCTGAAATCGTTTCAATCATGTCCACGGCCCGCTGAGGCGATGCCTTGGACTCAGGGTAGAGTGTAATCCCCGCCCAGTAACCTTGGTCTAAGACCGCCGCCATCGTGTGTTCTTCGACGTGATCGATAATTACCCGATTGGGTTGCACTTTGCCATTCGCCTTTAAGGCATCGATGATCAGTCGCGTGCCCTTGCGCTTATCCTCTAAGTGCGGCGTGTGGACTAAAATCAGTTGATTGTGTTGCACCGCTAAGTCCACGTGCGCTTCAAAAATTTTAAGTTCGTTGCGCGTATTTTTATTTAAACCGATTTCACCAATGCCCAAAACTGTGGGTGCTTTTAAAAATTCCGGAATCATCGCCATGACTTCTTTAGCTAGGCCCATGTCTTCCGACTCTTTCGGATTAATACACAGCCAAGCATAATGCGGGATACAGTATTTGGCGGATCGCTTCGGCTCATGCTGCGTGAGCTGGCAGAAGTAATCGTAAAACCCATCGGCCGACTTCCGGTCGAAGCCCGCCCAGAAAGCGGGTTCGCAGATTGCCTTACACCCTGCCAGCGCCATCGCCTGATAGTCATCGGTAGTCCGACTCACCATGTGTCCGTGAGGTTCGATATATCGCATACTTATTTTATTTTCGGCCATACGCCGCTCGCCGCTTTGGTGTCGGCTTTTTCAATCGGCTCCGTCGTGGGGTCGCTCCACAAATTTAAAATTTTGGCCACGCGCGGAGGGTCTTTCTCCAAAAGCAAGGGTAACGCTGCACGCAAGCCGCGCACACGATGATCGTCGGCGCCCCTCGCGCGCTCAAGTCGATCCAGAAACGCCGCCAGATCGAGCAGCCTAGCACGCGCCTCCATGAAATGGGCCTCCGTCACTTGATCACGCGTCCGCGGCGGCGTGTTTGATGATGACGAGGGGTTGGACATAATAAGTACTATTAACTGACCGCTAAAAGTGTCGGTTGTTCCTCATGCGTCAAGCCACCCCGACTAATCGGCTAGAAAAGGCTGCTCCAACCTTAGCGGAAATAAAACTGCACAATCGGCGGAAACGCTCCTTGAGTGTGATCTCCATTAATTAAACTCGGCATAATAAAGAGTCGGCCGCCAATACTCCGAATGCCGTGGTTAAAATGCACATGCTCGCACACCTGCCAACGAGCTACGCCAAATGTTCCGTCATCATTAGGCACGGCCTTAATCTTAGACCCGAGATAGGGATTAGGGTTCTTCCTCACGTAACTCATCTTGTAAATGCCCAGGCCTCCGAAAGCCGACTCAACTTCAAAAGGTGCCATCGTTGGCGGAAAACAATGAACGCGCTTAGCAAAAGTCTGTGCGTGGGCCTCTTCCGGTGAAACTTTATGCTTCATGACATAATCCATAACTTCTTCCCATGCATCACCTGGACAAAGCTTAGCCTCACGCAGCGTCCAAACATCATAATACTTTCCAATTTGATTCGCAAATACCGCCGCCCGGTCCGACTCAGCGAAGAGAAAATCAATAGCCTTCTTCACTTCCGCAACATCCAATGGATAAGCGCCCGCGTCATCCATATCTAAAACAATCATCAAATCATAATCGCGATAATCTTTATAAGTTTTGATAAGCTCGAGGAAGCTACCGCGTGCTATCTCCAGTCGCAGCCCACGCACGGGTATACTCCTCAACCCATCCATATTAATTAAATTAAAATTAGCTCGGCCCTGGCCCCACTGATTCAGCACTTCCTTGGTTCCGTCGGTGGAATCATTTTCCACAAAAACGAAAGCAGTCTCTGACGCCAATGACGCCATCTTCTCGATGTTCGCAAAGACCGCTGGTAAAAACCGGGCGCAATTTTGCACGGCGCCAGCGAAGACGATTTTTGGCTTTTTATTCATTTCGCGGGGAGAAGTAAGAAGAGCCGAGCCTGCTCACCGTCACCGATGAGTCAAGCCACCCAGCCCACCCCATGCGATTTACTTGGCGTCTTTTTGGAATTCCTCAGCGGTCCACGGTGTTTTACGGTCCGCATATTGTGCCTTAATCGCTTTCACATCTTCTTCGGTTACGGCTGCACCGCTATTACCAAAAGAATTTCGTACGAACGTAACGACGTCTGCAATATCGCCATCACTCAGCCCGGCAACTGGCGGCATCATGCTCGTATAAGTTGTGCCCTTAACCGTCACTGGACCTGTCATGCCGTGTAAAATATTTCGGACTGGAATCGACGGGCTCATGGCCACCCACTCCGATCCTGCTAGCGGCGGGAAGACAGGCGGAATGCCGAGCCCCGTGGGTTGGTGGCAGGCAATGCAGGTTTTTCCGTAAACGGCCTCGCCGCGCTTCATGACCTCGGGCGAAGGTGCCGCAGGTTTTTCCTCAGCAAACAAGGTTGCCGCGAAGGTGAGCGAGAGAAGTGAAAGGAGGCGCATAATAATTTATTCCTGAAACCTAATTCAAAGCCCGCAATCTGCAACTGACCTCCATAAATAATCATATAGCATAAGCCGTGGTCACACGTCCCATTAGTGACAACACTTGACCGCTCGACAGCAGGCCGGACCTCCCCTAAAAAGTCGCATACCCCGAAACACCATGGCTACCCCTACCCATACTAAATCCTCCGTACCTAACGCCAAACGCCTCCTCTGGGCGGGCTTCATGGCCATCCTCGCCGCCGGCGCCGGCTTCGCTATTCGCGGCGGCATCTTCGGAGCGTGGGCCGCAGAATACGGCTTCACCGCCACGCAACTCGGCGCCATCGGCGGCGCAGGTTTTTCAGGGTTTTGCTTCGGCATCATTATAGGCGGCTTACTGGTGGACCGCTTGGGCTACGGCAAATTAGTGGCTCTGGCATTTATCGGGCATATTGTTTCTGCGGTTGTTACGTTCGGAGCGACGGATGCTTCTAATGCTTACAGTTACCTCTACTGGGGAATGTTTATTTTTGCTTACGCCAATGGCACCCTCGAGGCCGTCGCTAATCCTTTAATCGCGACACTCTTCCCTCAAAAGCGTGCGCACTACCTAAACATTCTCCATGCCTCATGGCCGCTGGGAATGGTTATAGGCGCACTGGCCACTTACATCCTTGGATCACTTCTGGGTATTGGATGGAAGGGGCAGCTGGCCTTCTTCCTCGTTCCAACTCTTGGATACGTACTGCTCTTCTGGAATCAGAAATTCCCTAAATCTGAAGCCGCCGAAAAAGGTGCCGATCTGGGCGAAATGACAAGGGACGTCGGAATTCTGGGCGGCACCGTCATCTGCTACTTGTTAACTTTATTTTTCCGTAATGCCATCGGCTTAGATTCACCCACATCGATTACGGTGGGCGCACTACTCCTTCTGGCAGTCGCCATGATCAGTCGCGTAAACAAAAAGCCGGCGCTAGAAAACATTGGGATACTTGCCGTATGCACACTCATTGCCCTCCAGGCACAAATCACCTTTGGGCTCACTAACACCGCCGGCCTAGCAATTACCGTAGCACTGGTTTTGGGCTTGGGCATTACCATGAACTGGGCCCTCGGATCCTTCCTGCTCTTCGTCCTCTTCATCACTCACGCACTCGTGGGCGCAGTTGAATTAGGCACCGACGGATGGATTGAATCCATCACGGGGAATCTTTTTACGGCCGACCAGGGTAAGGTTTTATTCATCTGGACCTCAGTCATTATGTTCGGGCTTAGATTCTGCGTTGATTTTATTGAAAAGCGTTTAGGCGTTTCCCCAATTGGCCTCTTATTTATAGCAGCAGCCATGTCATTTAT
>Ga0214919_10004976_pt1 | contig 19107 bp, 19 predicted proteins | sample LL1503_MetaG_FD_177994 | JGI IMG/M metagenome (GOLD analysis project Ga0214919, IMG submission 177994) | Freshwater microbial communities from Lake Lanier, Atlanta, Georgia, United States - LL-1503 | ecosystem: Environmental > Aquatic > Freshwater > Lake | place: USA: Georgia | collected...
GCCCGGACCATGAGGAGCACTACGACCCGACGAGAACGTCAATCGAGGGTGGCGCGGTCGGTGCGAGCATCAAGAAGATCCGCGGCGCCGTCAAGTTTGAAACCTTCATCCGGCACAGCACGCCTGGCCAGGAAATGAATGACATGGGGCTCGTCCCCAGCGTCAACGACATGAGTATCCGGCAAAGCCTGGACGTGCAGCAACTGTCGCCCAACAAGTTGTTTCGCTCGGCCTTTTCGTCTATCTCCGCTGAAACACACTGGACCACCGGTGGACTCCCGGCGTCCCGGTCCGCAGTGGTGCACACGAGCGCCACGCTGCTCAATAGCTGGGGCGGCGCACTCACGTATAGTGGAAATGACTTCGGTGGCGTGAACTGCGTTTCATGCGCCCGTGGCGGTCCGTCACTCCGGCGTTCGCCGAATCACAGCATTCGGTTTGACCTGACTGGCGATCCACGCCTCAAGCTGCTGCCACGGGGGCAGGTGCACGCCAGCGTAGGTGACGAAGGCAAGACCTACGGACAGGGCGGCGAGCTCGGAATGGAAGTCCGCGTGGCCAGCCAGTTCTCGGCGACGATCAGTGCCGCGTACGACCGCGCGGTGAACGACCAGCAATGGGTAGGCAACTACGGCGCGTTGCTCAGCGACACCACGCACCACACCTTCGCACGACTCGACCAGGAAACGATGGCGATTACGATGCGCATGAACTGGACGGCCACGCCCACGTTGTCGTTCCAGTTCTATGGGCAGCCGTTCGTGAGCGCCGGTTCGTACTCGAGTTGGCGACAACTGGGCGCACCGCGCGCGCCGAACTACGCCGACCGTTTTCGGCCGTATGGCAATGGTGCACGTCCAGCTGGTTTCAACGTCAAGCAGTTCAACTCCAACGCAGTCTTGCGGTGGGAGTACCGGCCCTCGAGCGCGCTTTTTCTCGTCTGGCAGCAGGGCCGGAACCAGGACGACATCAACCGCGGCTCGTTCGACGGTCAGCGCGATGTGCACGACCTTTTCGGTACACCGCCACAAAACACTCTGCTGATGAAGCTGTCCTACTGGTTCAATCCGTAGCCCGGGAGTCATCAATGCGATCCATCGTTCGGCAACTAGCGGCACTCGCCACGCTGGCCACGGCAGTGTCTTCGGCGACCGCGCAGCAGTCGCGAGGCCCGTTCAACGTCGTCGAGGCGACCATCGGCGGTGTGCACGACGCCTTCAAGACGAAATCGCTCACCTGCCGCCAGCTCGTGCAGGCGTATCTCGACCGGATCGCGGCGTACGACAAACAGGGCCCCGCCCTCAACTCACTCATCGTCGTCAATCCGCGGGCGCTCACCATCGCGGATTCGCTCGACAAGCGATTCGCGAAGGAAGGACTTACCGGTCCGTTGCACTGCGTGCCGACCATCGTGAAGGACAATTACGAGACCAACGACCTGCAGACGACGGCCGGTTCCGGCGCACTTGAAGGGTGGATTCCGAAACGCGACGCGACAATGGTCGCACGCATCAAGGCCGCCGGCGCGATTATCCTCGCCAAGAGCAACATGGCGGAATGGGCGTTTTCGCCACTCGAGACCGTGAACTCGATTCTGCCCGGCTACACACACAATCCCTACGACATCAATCGCGTGACGGCCGGTTCGAGCGGCGGCACCGCAGCAGCCGTGGCGGCCAGCCTGGGGCTCGTTGGGCTCGGCACCGACACCGGCAACTCGATCCGCGGACCATCGGCGCACCAGGCGCTCTTTGGCATTCGCTCTACGATGGGGCTTACCTCGCGCGCCGGCGTCGTGCCCCTCAACAATCGCGCCGATATCGCCGGTCCCATGGCCCGCTCCGTTTCGGATGCGGTTCGCGTATTCAATGTGGTGGCCGGCGAAGATGCCGATGATGCCGTCACCGCCGGGGCCGATGCAAAACGCGAGAAGGACTACAACACGTTTGTGAAACCGGGCGCGCTGAACGGCGCGCGCATCGGCGTGCTCCGTCAGGCGTACGAGCGTCCGGGCATCGACACGGAAGTCGTCCGTGTCTTCAATAACGCGCTCAAGGAGCTGCGTGCCGCTGGCGCAACCGTCATTGACACCGTGGTCGTCGACTCGCTCAACGCGCTCACGCGCGGCCAAGGGGGTGGATGCAATCCGTTCAAGTTCGACGTCGAGCGTTACTTCGCCGCGCGCGGCGAAGGCGCGCCGGTCAAAACGCTTCGCGAAGTGATCCGCACGCGCAAGTTCCATCCGAGCGTTGAAGCACGCCTCGTCTCGGCCGATTCGGCGACGGTTGCACCGGAAGATTTGCCCGGCTGCAAGTTCCGCGAAGAGGTGGTCAAGCCGCGGGTGCGCGCCGCCGTCACGGCGCTGATGGATTCGCTGAAGCTCGACGCCGTGGTCTACCCCACCTGGAGCAATCCGCCGCGCCTCATTGGCGATATGCAGACGCCGGCGGGAGACAATAGCCAGCTGTTCTCCCCGACCACCGGCTTCCCCGCCATGACGATTCCCATGGGCTACACGCGCGGCGACCGCCTGCCGGCCGGCATGACTTTCTTTGGACGGGCATGGAGCGAAGGCAAACTGATTGCACTCGCGTTTGACTACGAGCGCGCGGCACACCATCGGCGTCCGCCCGCCAGCACTCCCGCGCTTCGGTTAGCGCGGTAACCGTTGCGCGGCAACACGCCTGCGGTCGCTCTCTATTTTGCGGCGGGAAACGCCTTTCCGATTTCCGCGGCGGAACGCAGCGAAAGCGCACAGAACGTGAGCGTGCCGTTGGCGCAGCTTCCGCTCACTGAGGTTGGCGCGCCAACGACAAACAGATTCTCGTGACCGAATGCGCGCCCATGGGCGTCCACCACGCCAGTGGACGCATCGGTGCCCATGCGACAGCCGCCAGCCGGATGATCCTGGAAATTGTCGACGTTCGTGCGGATGATCTTGCCGTTGCCGGCCTTGGCCAACTTGTCAAAGAGCACGCGAATCGAGTCTTCCGTGTAGCCACGGAGGTCGCGCGACACTTGATCATCCTTGAATGACAGGTGCGGCGCCGGATCGCCAAACGGCGTTTTCTTCGTGGCGTCGAGTGTCAGTTCACTGTCACGCGCCGGAACGATGTCGTAGTACGCCCGCACGCGCGCCGTGCCAGACTTCGTTCGCGTGCGCCAATCGGCAAGGATCGCATCGCCAAGCAATACCTTCCCGGCTTCATCCTTGAGTCGAGGTTCGCGGCCAACGGACGATTCCCAGACGCGCAGGTCATGCCGCAGGTACTTCTCGCCAAGCGGCTTTCGCATAAACTGCTTCGTGACGAGTGAATGCTGTTCGTTGAGGCCCGGATAGAGCGTGAGTGGCAGGTCAATGAAGGCCTGCACGTTGCGGTGACCGGTGAGGTACTTCCCAACGAGCCCCGCGCGATTCGCCACGCCATTCGGATTCTGGGAGTCACGCGAGTTAAGCAAGAGGTGCGCGCTCCAGGCATAACCCGCGGCGACGACGAACGTCTTTGCGCGAAACTCAATCTCCTGTCCAGGCCGGTCTCGCTCGACGGCGATTGCCGACACCACGCGTCCCTGCGCGTCTGTAGTCAGACGACGGACCACCGTGCGCATGTGAAGGTCCACCTTCTTCTGCGTGCGAAGCGGATTCCACGTCTGGTCTGGCGAGTACTTGGCTCCGACCGGGCAAATCGGAAAGCAGGTGTCATTTCGGCAGCAGGCGCCGCGCCCCTTGTAGGGTTGCGAGTTCTTCGCTGACGGCTGGCTCCACATGGACACGCCGGCGTCGTTCACCCATTTCTTGAGGATGCCGAGGTTGTACGTAAGCGGCAGCGGCGGCATGGGGAATGGGTTCGCGCGTGGATCCATTTCACGCGGACCCTGTTCCCCGCTTACGCCCATGCGCACCTCGGCCTCGTAGTAGTGCGGCTCGAGCTCTTCATATGACAGCGGCCAATCGTAGCCGACGCCGCAGAGCGACTTCGTCTTGAAATCCTCAGGCGCAAACCGTGGAGTTACGCCGCCCCAGTGCATGGCGAGCCCGCCAACGCACATCGAGCGCGATTGAATGCCGTTCGCATCGAGCCCGTCGACGTGATCATTCGGCCAGGGCGTGGAACCATAGTCCATCCAACGCTGGCGATTGGCCGCCCAGTTTGGCAGGGTCGGTTGATCATCACCGGCTTCGATCACCACGATGCTTGCGCGCCGTTCGTCGGTCAGCTTTGCTGCAATCATGGCCGCCGAGATGCCACTCCCGATGATGCAGATGTCGCTCTCGATCACTCTCCGCATGGAAGACATCAAGCGCGTCCTCCCCGCTGCAGCGAGACCGGCTCTTTCGGAGAGTTGGCGAGCGGCCGGCACTGTTTTGGATCAATGATCCTGTTGTAGGCCAGATTCGTGGCGTCGGGTGATTCGAGGAAGTGCGCGAGCAACCCAAGCGCGACGTGCGGCGCAGCGATTGGCGCCGGCACTCGTGCGTTAAACTGGATTCCAGCGAGCGCCTGCTGCACGAGCGCCGCCCGTTGCTCCACCGTCAGCGTGGCAAAGGGTCGCTTGTGCGTGGTCTCCGCGGCCGTCGAAAGCGCGCGCAGTTGCTCGATCCACTTCGCGGCAGGCGACGGTCCGGTTTTCCCGAGCCGCTCCGAGCCATATGGATGCAGCAGTTCCTCTCCTTCGCGATAGCCGGCAATCCATTTGGCAAACGCCAAGGTCTCGCGCTCGATCCGGGCTAGACCAAGCTCGGCAGGTAGTACGGCGTGGGCGAGCGGTCCGAGTGCCGTGGCGTCGAGGCCGGGGAGGACCGCTGCCTGTGTCGCCGGTTGCGTCGATGACCACGGGTGCGCTGCGGCGTTCCGGCGCGTGACAGCGAGCGCCGCCGAAAAAAATGCGGTCCAGCGAAGGAATACGCGGCGCGAAAAGCTCATGGTCCACTCCGATGCGGTGGAGAACATAATGTAGTCCCGAGCGCAAAAGCGCACCATTCCTAAGTCACACGCGGGGCACGACGCTCAGCGCCAGCGAACGTCCACATGGCCGACGCGCTCGGACAGTAGATATCGCGCGGCCAGCCAGGCGTGCGCCGACGCAGTCAGCACCGGCAGGAAGCACGGATCGCCATTTGATCACGACAACGCGTGTGCGTTCCGTGTCGATCGCGCTCGCCATCACGACGGAATCGGCGGCGGCGTCCGGGTGATGAACTCTGACAGGAGTTCAGTCGGGTCCTGAAAGTCCCAGCGAGTGCCGTTCCGCGAAGCATTGTCGATGAAGATGTGTTCGTATCGGTACTTCGGATGCTGGGCCATCACGCCGCGTACTGCCTCGGCAAGCACGCGAACGTTTTCCTCCTCGTTTTAGCAGGAGGTAACGACGGAGAGCCACGGCCGGGAATCGTTCACCAGTAGAAGATGCCGCGCCGGCCTGTCAGAGACCAGCGAGCGCAGCGGGGAGGTCGGCGAGCCGCTGGAGCACGACGGTCGGAGCTGCGGCGGCGAACGTCAACGGCGAACCGTATCCATAGATCGCCGCTGCAAATCGCACGCCATTCGCCGCGGCCGCGTCAGCGTCCTCGACGGAATCGCCGACCATGAGGGCCGACTGCGGAACGATGCGATGCTCAGTCAGCAGGTTTGCAAGCACGATTCTTTTTGTGGCCGCCGGCGGCGAATAGGAATCGAGGGCGTACACGCCCGCGAGAAACGGCATCATCCCGAGGCGCTCCGCGATGATACGAGCGGAGCCGAGCCGCTTGTTCGTGACGACGAACGCCTGTCCGCCGCCGTCGACGATCTGCCTGAAGACGTCGATCATGCCGGGGTACGGATCGGCAAGCAGCACGCCGTCGGTGTCGTACGTCGCCTTGAAGGTGCGCGCGAGCTGATCGAGTCGCGCCGAGTCCACGATACCAGTCAGGCGCGTCAATGTGGTCATCAGCGGCGGCCCGATGACCTTCTCGTCAATCGCGGTGATCGCCGCGACCCCTTCAGTTGCAAACGTCTCGCGGAAACTTGCGAGCACGCCCGGCGCGCTGTGCACGAGCGTGCCGTCGAGATCGAACATCACAGCGCGTATCACAAGTGTAGTGCTCCCGCGCGCGCGGCATCACGCGCGCCAGTTCGGCGCGCCCGGACATCACGCAGCCAGAACGAGAAGTTCACAATGGCACGGCTCGGGCCCAGAAACGTCGCGATCGCCAGCCGTACACGCTCATGGCCAACATCAGTGCCGAGCCGACGGACAATATCGGGCCGCCGCGCTGCACGAATGCGCGCACCAGATGCGCTCTCAGGGAATCCCGTCGCACCGGTCATCACGGACGCATCGTCACTTCGTTTCCTGAGTGCCGGCGGAGAGCGTGCGCGAAATTGCTAGCTCCACGGTCGTCCACGGCGCGAGCGAGTACCGACTGCGTGCGCGTGCAATGTCGGGAACAAAGCAGGGTCGAAGTGTGGTTCGCGCATGACCGGTCACGACTGGCTCATGCGTGCGCCCCGCGGCGCGCGACACACGTTGCGCGAATGCGAGGACGGTCATCGGCACGTCGCTCCCGACGTTGACGACGTCGTTGCCCTTCGCGCCGAGTAACGTGAGCAACCACACCGCGAGGTCGGCGCCATAGAGATAACTGCGGATCGCCTTGCCATCGCTGCGAAGATTAAGCGGCCGCTTGGCGCGCGCGTCATCAATTAGCGATACATGGGCGAGGTGTCCGTGATTGCGATACCCGGGGCCGATGCACGTGAACAACCGTGCGACCGCGACTTCAAGGCTTGAACCAGCCGCAGCCTGCGCGGCGGCTTCGACTTCGCGCTTGGCGATTGCGTATATGTCGGTGGGATCGAGGGCACCGACCGCCGTTGTCTCCGCGACCGGGCCAGCCGTAGTTCCATACACAGCGCCCGAACTCAACACGAGCAGTCGCGTGGCACCGCTCGCCTTGGCATGCGCAAGAATCCGTTCCATCCCCCGCACCGCCGTGTCACGCAACTCGGCGTCACCTCCGTCCGGCGTTGCTTCGCTCGACAACCCTGCGTGAAGGATTACATCGGCGCGCGCATCGTCGCGAAACTCGCGCACGTCGCCCTGCACCCAGGTCAGCCACGGGTCGGTCGATTCACGAGCCACGCGACTCAGGGCGCGAACCTTGATTGGCGCCGCGAGCCGCGCATTCAGCTTTGCGATCGCCGCGAGCAGCCAGCTGCCGGCGAACCCGCTGGCCCCTGTGATAAAGAGTGTGCGACCCCCAAGCGTGCTGTTTCGCACGGTGTTCCAGGCATACGCCGGAAAAGCGTTGAAGTCGGACACCCGCCCGCGCAGATCAGTCAAGGCGGAACACCTCGTGACCACGCACGGTCCAGGTTGCGACAGTGAACCCGAGCGTCTCGCCCAGCGACCGGCTGATTTTGCGTTCGTATCCGGACGTAATGACGAGTGCCGCGGCGGCGGCGAGCGCTTCCTTCGCGGGATCGGGCGCCGCGCGCTTTGTCTCCTTCACCTCGGCACTGCCATTCCCACCGGGCACGAGCGGACGCACGATGACGTCCGTGGCGTACTCGACGTCGTGTTTGTGCGTGGCATTGCCCAGCGCCGGTGCACCCTGCTTGGGCAGAATGCTGAACCACCAGTTCATCACCCGCTCGCTCTTGGAAAAAAAGCGATGCCCGCCGAGATCAATGCGATTGCCTTTGTAGGTGTACGTCTGCGCGATGCCGCCGGTGGCATCGGTCGTTTCAATGACCACCGGCAGGATGTCCGTGCGCGCAAACAGTTCCCACGCCGCCGTAAGCCCAGCCGGCCCTGCGCCGGCGATCACCGCCACCCGGCGCTTACCAGGCATCTCGGCGCTCACGTCAAAATCAATTTAAGCCCGGCGATCAGCAACACGATCGCAAGCAGCCGCTTGATGATGGTCACGTCGAGTGTGCGACTGCCGAGGTACGACCCGAACGTGCCGCCGACAATCGCGACACCGGCGAACGAAAGCGCGAAGGTCGGAAATGCCTTCGTTGCACTGAAGTTCCCGGCGAGTCCTGCCGCAGAGTTGACGAGAATGAACAGCGCTGAAACCGCGGACGCCTGCTTCGTCTTCGCCCATTTCATGAAGATCAGCACCGGCGTGAGGAAGATGCCGCCGCCGGTCCCAGTCAGTCCCGCCAACATCCCAAGTCCACCCCCAACCGCGATCGCCGCCGCCGTGGGAGGCGCGTGCACCTCGGGATCCGCACCAGACGTGACCGCAAAACGTATGGCCGAGAAGAGCAGTACCACGCCAATGAGCACTTTCAGCACATGCGTCGGAAGCGTGATATACCCGCCCAGAAACGCGAGCGGCACAGCGAGGATCGCAAAGGGCCAGAAGAGCTTCCACGAAAAGTGGCCGGCCCGCGCAAACTGGATGGTGCCGATGGTGGCCACGGCGATATTGAGCACCAACGCGACGGGCCGAATAACCTCGGCGGTGTACCCGAACAATGTCAGCACGGCGATGTAACCCGACGCGCCCGCATGCCCTACGGCCGAGTAGAGGAACGCGACGACCAGCAACGACGCGCAAACGAGCAGAAACTCTGTTCCCGGCATTCTCGTATATTCGGAGCGCGTCTCGCCTCAAACAAGGGACCTGACAAGAGCCATGACCGACCTTGCCCTCGATATTCGGGCGGTCTCGAAACGCTACGCCGAGCACGCTGCAGTTGATGCCCTGTCCCTCGCCGTGCCCAAAGGCACGGTGTACGGACTCCTCGGGCCGAACGGCGCCGGAAAGACCACCACGATTCGCATGGTGCTGAACATCATCGCGCCCGACGAGGGCTCGATCTCGGTGCTCGGCACCGCCAACACCGATCAGAGCATTCTCGACCGTGTCGGGTACCTCCCCGAGGAGCGCGGCCTCTACAAGAAGATGCAGGTCCGACGCGTTCTGAAGTTCCTCGCGGAACTGAAGGGTGTCTCCGGGAAGGTGGCCGACCACCGAATTGACGAATGGCTCGAGCGGCTCTCGCTCAGGACCCCCGAAAAGGACTGGGGCAACGCGAAGGTCGACGAACTCTCCCGCGGCATGCAGCAGAAGGTCCAGTTCATCGGCACCCTGCTCCATGATCCGGACCTCGTCATTCTCGACGAACCGTTCAGCGGGCTCGACCCGATCAACGCGCAGGCGCTGAAGGACACCATCGTCGACCTCAAGAAGCGCGGCAAGACGATCATTTTTTCGACCCACCTGATGGACAACGCCGAACGCCTCTGCGACTCGGTGTGCATCATCGCCGGCGGAAAGAAAGTGCTCGACGGCACGGTGGCCGCGGTCAAGGCGGAGCATGGCGCCAACAACGTGGCATTGAGCGTGGCCGGCGGGCGCGAGCGCATCGCGGAGATGCTGAAGGGATTGCCGATGATCGACAAAATCGACGACCAGAACCGGTTTTTCGAACTCAAGCTGCACAAGGGCGCGAATCCACAGGAGCTGCTTCGCACGATCGTGGCCTCCGGCGTCGATCTGGAGCGTTTTGAACTGGTGCAACCCTCGCTGCACCAGATTTTCCTCGAAAAAGTCGGCGCGGTAGGTATCGAGCCGGGGATGACGGGTCATGGTTAATCGCCGCAAGCTGATGGCCGTCATCAAGCGCGAGTATCTCGAGCGCGTCCGCACGAAGTGGTTCATCATCACGACGGTCTTTGGTCCCGTCTTCTTTCTCGCGATCTCGGTGCTGCCCGGCCTGCTGACCGTGCGCAACATGCGGAACGCGCCCGGGTCCGCGATCAACATTCTCGATGCCACGGGAACGGCGCTTGGTACGCGCGTCGCGAAATCGATGCACACGCGCGAGGAGAACAATCCGCTTCGGAAGGTGATGTCCGGACCAGAGGCGCCGCCGATCGTTGAGCCAACGGTGACATCGCTGGCCATGGCCGGCTTGGCCGCTGCCGAAAGCACGGCCACCCTCGCCGTCATGCGCGGTGAGTATCAGGGCTACCTCGTGCTCGATTCCTCGACGGTTGCCACCGCGAAGGCGCGCTACGCCGGCAAGAACGCATCGTCGCTCGGCGAAATGAACAACATCGAAGCCTCGGTCCGTTCGGCGCTCCTCCTGCAACGGCTCGAAGGCGCAGGGATCTCAGGACCGCGCGCGGATTCGCTGTCACGCGTCAGGGCCGATGTCGAGACGGAGCGGATTACGTCCAAGGGACGCGGCGGGTCCGGACTGGTCAGCGCGATTTTCGGGTTCATCATCGCGTTCCTGCTCTACATGATGATCATCCTCTACGGCCAGAATATCCTGCGCGGCGTGTTGGAGGAAAAGACGACGCGCGTAGCCGAAGTCGTGATCGCCAGCATCTCGCCGGAGACGCTGCTGGCCGGCAAGGTGATCGGCGTTGGCGCCGTGGGCCTCACACAGCAGCTTGTCTGGCTTTCGTTCAGCGTCGCGGTGTCAGCGTATGGAATGGGGATGGCCGCCGCGATGGGCATGGGCGCGTTCCAACTGCCACAGGTGAGCGTGCTCCAGATGGTTTGCCTGGTGCTGTACTTCCTCCTGGGCTACACGTTCTACGCCTCGCTCTTTGCGGCCGTGGGTGCCATGTGCAACAGCCAGGAAGAGGCCACGCAGGCCGCACAGCCCGTCATGATGCTGCTCGTCGCGAGCATCATCCTCGTGCAGCCGATCATGACGCAACCGACGGGCACCATGGCCACGGTGATGAGCCTGCTGCCCTTTAGTTCGCCAATCATCATGCCGCTCGTCATGAGTGGCACGCAGGTGCCGATCTGGCAGCTCGCCCTGTCGCTCGGCGGTCTGATGGTCTCGTGCGTTGCCGCCATTTGGGTGTCTGCTCGCATCTACCGGGTCGGCCTGTTGATGACCGGCAAGCGACCCACCATGAAGGAGCTCGTCCGCTGGGTTCGCTACGCATAGGGCGAACAGCCGGCAGGGCGTAGGTTTTTCGGGGGCACCGGCCAACTGGCCGGGCTCGCGGCACAGGACGTCGCCTGGGATGTCGCCTGGGACGTCGCGACCGTCGCCACGCAGCCGTAGCCGCTTACGGCGCTACTTGCTTCGCGCTGCCTCGATGATCGTGGTCATCTGCGTGAAGTAACGATCCATCGCCTTGCGCCCGGCCGCTGTGAGTTTGTACTCCGTGTGCGGCACGCGGCCCTCAAATCCCTTGTGGCAACTCACGAAGCCCGCGTCTTCGAGCTTGCGTGCGTGCACACTGACATTGCCATCCGTCGTGTCGAGGCGCTGCTTCAGGTCGTTGAAGCTCAGGCTCGCGTTGACCGCTAGGGCGCTGATGATGCCGAGCCGGATGGGCTCGTGGATCGTGCGATCGAGCGCCGGAGCGACGGGAGAGGAGCGCGGAGTTCTGGCCACGCGCAAATCATACGGAATGGCCTCTGCATCTACAAGTGCTTTTCAATGACAAGCCCCGAGCATCATTTCGATGCGCGGGGCTTGGTGCTTGCGCGAGGCAAGCGAATTCGTTAGGCGGTGGTTGTGGCGCCGCAGTGCGTGTCGAATGCGTTGACGAGGTCAGCGGCGATCTCGGCCGCCGAACGTCCTTCAATCTGGTACCGTTCGAGCGCGAACACCAGCTTGCCATCCTTGAACATCGCCATCGAAGGCGAACTCGGCTGGTAACCGCTGATGTAGTCGCGCGCACGACCGGTCGCTTCGGAATCCTGGCCAGCAAACACCGTGTACAGATGATCGGGCTTCGCCGTGTGCTGCAGCGCATCCGACACCGCCGGGCGCGCGTTGCGGGCGGCACAGCCACACATCGAGTTCACGACCAGCAACGTCGTGCCGGTTGCCGCGCCGAGCTTGGTCTCCACGTCGACTGCCGTGCGGAGCTCTTCGAATCCAACGCGCGTCAGTTCCTGGCGCATCGGGGTAATGAATCGTTCGTCGTACAGCATGGGTATCTCCTTCGCTCTATCACAGGCCGGTGACTAACCTGCAGGGCCTGTTGGGTTCGGTTACGACTGTGTTACGACGGCTTCCGTGCGAGTGCCAGAATCGCCGCCTGCGGGACCACGAGAAAGCGTTCGTTTTCGAACGTGATCTCCACCGCCGCCTTCCTGAAAAAGAGCGCGTAGTCACCCACGCGCGCCTGCATAGGAACATAACGGGTGTCCTTGATGCCCGAGATCTGCCACGGCTCGTCGAGGTGCTCTTCCACCGAGGGCAGGGCGTGCCCCGGGCCCGTCGCTTCAATCGTTCCACCCTGCACCGCTTGACTATCCACTGCAGTGGCAGGGAGATAGAGCCCAACCTTCGTGCGCTCCTCACCCTCTTCGACGCGAATGAGCACGCGATCGCCGACCACCAACAGTTCTTTTTGACCCTTCTTCATCCGAGAAACCCCTACTTCACGAGAAAAAGCTTGTCCTGACGCTTCAGCGCCCAGCGCGCCTTTCCATCCGCACCAATAATCATGTCCTCTTCCTGCGCCATGCGCACGGGCTGGCCACCCCACTCCGGCACCGGCGTCGTGGCCTGGAGCTCGATCGAATACCACATCGACGCCGTGACCTTCGCGTCGCCACGGCCGGGCACCCCGTCCTGATAGTCCCACAGCCCAATCAGCGGCCCAGCGCCATGCCCGTTCATGCCAATGGGATGCGAATACATCGTGCCATCAATTCCCTTTGCGCGCATGCGATCACGCACCGACTTCAGAATCTCATTGCCCGTTCGGCCGGGCCGCGCTTCTTCCATCGCGATGTCCTGGAGCGCATTGGCGTTCAGCAGCGCCTTCTTGAGACCCGCTGGCGCATCCGTCTCACCTGGGAGCAGCACATACGCGTTGTGCTGCGTGTCAGTGTTCAGTCGCGCGACGGTGATCCCTACATCGCAGTGCAGCACGTCGCCGCGCTCGATGACCGGATTCTCGCCTAACTGCTCGGACGTCTTTCCTTTCCGCTGAATCTCGAGGCTCGGCTGGAACCAGGTGCCCATCCCCTGATCCGCCACCTTCTGACGCCACCACCAGACGAGGTCGCTCGCGCGCGTCTTGCCGGGCACGATCGTTCGGGCTGAAAACATTTCCTGCGTCATGGCCCAGACCTTTTCCGTCATCTTGCCGAAGAATACCTCTTCCTCCGGCAGCCGCGACGCAATCAACTCAAGCGGCAATCCCTCCGCATCCTTGAACTTCGAGGCCCACTTGTCGCCGAGCGCCTCGGTCATGCCCTGCAGTTCACCGCTCGAGAGCCCGTCGGTAAAGGCGAACACCTTCGACCGATTGATGCCGATGACCTTGGGATTCTTCTCCTCGATCAACTGCTTGAGCGCACCCCACTGTTCGTCGCCCCAGAGTTCGGCCTGGCGTCCGCCAACCGCGGCATCGACCGCCTTCATCGAGCCGCGCGCGGTCCACACTCCACCCTGCGACGTTCCGCCCAGTGCGATGCGCTCAATGCATGCGGCGCTCGGCGCCTGACTGCTCGCGGCGCACTTGTCGAACATTAGGTAGATCGTCCGGCGCCGCGCGAACATCGTTTCCGGCCCGGTAATCGAGTTGAACACCGGGTCTTCGTTGTACTCACGCATCGTGATGACCCAGAAATCAACGCCATTCTTGCGCATCAGGTCTGGCACGAAGGTGTCGAGGCGTTTCTTGAGCCACACCTGCTGCATGGCCGCGAGCTCGCGCTGCGTGCCAAAGGGGCGCGAGGCGTTCGCGGTGCGGGGCGGCATGACTTCGTTCTTCTTCGGAGTGTCCTGCGCGGCCATGGGGGCGGCCAGCAGTGTGAGGGCAAGGGCGGTGCGGCGAATTCCTGTTGGCATCACTGGGGAGCTCCGTCGGATGGTTCAACGACTGCTTGCTGCTCGGCGGAGGCGCGATGCACCGCCGCCACTGTACGCGTACGATCCTCGGCCACAAGGATCAACCGGCGCAGAATCGAGACGACCACGCCGAGCACGAAGGAAAAGAGAATCAATCCGCCGAGCCGCCAGTACAGGATGCGCATGGCGGTGGGAATCCAATCGGAATACTCGGCCATTTCGGCGCCGAGGGGTTCGAGATTCACGGTGGTCAGCGCGAGGCTCGCGACGATCTCCGCGCCTGACTCCAGAACGGCAAAGAGCGGCGCGCGCCAAAACCAGTTGCGCAGCGTGAAGTTGGCGAGGTGCAACGCGCACATCAGACAGAGAAACGACGCGCCAACGAGGAAGGTGCCGCCGACCCAAGCCCAGCTGTCCGCCGCGCCATGCGTGAGCGTGTACGAGCGCCAGAGCCGGAGCACGACTCCCGTGACGAGCGCCATCTGCGGCAACGACAGCGTCAGCCGTCGCAGCGCATGCGGCTGCTCGATGCGCCAGGCCGTGGAGTGTCGCGGGAAGAACTCCGTCATGCGGTGCAAGGTACGCGAAACACTTCCGTCATTGTGCCGTCAGCGTCTTTTCAGCGGGCCGCGCCGGCGATATGCGCGCCGATCCAGGCGAGGCTCTCGCCCACATGGCCGCGCCAGAACTTCCACTCGTGATTGCCCGGCCATTCGTGGTATTCGATGGGTACCATGCGTGCCGACATTGCCTCAACGAACGCCCGGCTCTGCGGCAGAAAGAAGTCGGAGGTACCGCCGTCGGCGTAGAGTGCGGGAAACTTGCCGCCGCGCTGCGCCAACCGCGCGGCAATCGTCGCCGGGTCGCGTGCACGCCAGCTCGAACTGTCCGCGCCAAACACGACGCGAAAGCGTTCGGCGTTGCGATTCATGAAGCTTGCGGCCGTTGCGGAATCGGCAGACGATCGGGTGTAGAGGCCGCGGCCGAACGGCGGCGGCGCGAATTCCATCGGTGAAAGCACGCCGGAGTGCGACGCCGCGGCTGAAAACACGGTCGGGTACTGGAGTGCAAGCGTGATGGCGCCGTAGCCACCCATCGAGAGGCCGGCAATCGCGCGCGCCGCGGCCGTAGCGGTGGTGCGGTACTTCGCGTCTACGTGCCGCACGACGTCGAACGCGATGTAGTCGTCGTAGTGCGGCCAGGCGACGCAGTCATGGTCGGCGTTGGCACCCTTGGCGAGCATCCGGCGGCAACCGGCCGCGTCGAGCAACACGTTGTACGTCGCGTACCAGGAGTCGTCGCCGTCTGGCATGGCAACGATCATCTCCGGCTTGCCCGCGGCGACCAGCGAATCCATCACCTGAGCGATGCCACCCGGCCCAGTCCAATTCGTTTCGTCGCCGCCAAGGTCATGCAGGTAATACGCGACCGGAAACCGACGACCTGCGGCAGTGCGGTACGACGACGGCAGGTACACGATGAGCGCCTTTGAGGTGCCGAGTGCCTGCGACCAGACGGTGTCGGTGACGACGGTGCCCTTGGCGGCCTGTGCGCTTGCAGCGACCGCACTCGCGAGGAGCGCAACGCCAACAATCGCGGCTGCCGGCCACCGCGTCATGCTATTTGACCGTCGCGATGCATTCAATCTCGACGCGCGCGTTGAGCGCGAGACCGGTGGAACCGAAGGCGCTGCGCGCGGGATACTTGTTGGCCTTGAAGTAGGTGCGGTACACCACGTTCATGGCGTCCCACTCCTTCATGTCGGCCATGAACACCGTGCACTTCACGACATGGTCCATGTCCGAACCGGTCTTGGAAAGGACGTCCTTGATGTTCTCCATCACCTGCTTCGTCTCGGCTTCAATGCCGCCAGGAACGACCGTGCTGCCACCGGCATTCGCCGCCGTGCCCACCTGCCCCGCGAGGTAGAGCGTGTTGCCGACCTTCACCGCCGGTGAGAACGGACGCGTGGGCGCGCCATACGGCTGCAGAAACTCTGGCTGCTGGGCGGCGAGCACGCCGGGTACGGTTGTTACCGCAATGGCGAGTGCAATCAGGATTCGGCGCATCGGAAACCTCGGGTTTCGGTGACTAGGTCAGGAATTCGTGAATCAGCCCGTGAAAGTGATGCACGCCCACTTCACGCTTCGCGGAATAGCGGCCGCGATCGTACGACCGCGAGCGAAGGTTCGTGTGCACGCGTTCACAGATGGAAATATCCTCATCCTGCACATCGTCGCTGAAGGCGACCAGTTTCGCCCAGTTCGCCCGCGCCGCATCGTCGGCCGGCGGAGTGGCCGCATACCACTCAAACACCACTTCGCACGAGTCGGTGCCGCGTGGAATCACGACATTCGTCTGCATCTGCCCGAGATAGATGTTGAGCATCACGTTCGGGAAGAGCCAGAGGTACGTCGCGTCGTTCGCATCACCTTTCGGCACGTAGAGTCGATCGTTGGCCCCCTGCTCCACCTCGCGTATCGGCGCGTGCTGCAGCGACCAGTGTCGGTGCGGCTCCACGCGATACGCGTCGTAGTCGAGTTCCTTGTGCAGCCCCGGGTGCACTACCGGGATGTGATACCCCTCGAGATAGTTGTCGACGTACACCTTCCAGTTGCAGGCGATCGTCCAGCTCTTTCGCATGACGAAACGCATCTTCTCGGGCGCAAAGCGCGCGGTGCGCGGCGCGATGCCGTCCATGAAGTGCGCGAGCGGCAGTGCCTTCAGATCGAGATTCGCGAAGACCAACGGACCCCAGGTGTCCACCTGCACGGGGAGCAACTGAAAGTCCGCCGCGTTGAAGCCGGCGCTCTCCTCCATCTCCGGGGCGCGCAGCAGCTTGCCGTTCAGGTCATAGGTCCAGCCGTGGTAGCGGCACTGCAGCGTCTGCCGCTTCCCGCAGCCCTCGGCCACCGGCCCGGCGCGATGCAGGCAGACGTTGTGGAAGCCGCGCAGTCCTTCTGCGCCGCGCACGACGACAATCGGTTCACGCGCAATCTGTGCAGTGAGAAACGCGCCCTGCTCCGCCACATCTTCGAGTTTGCCAACGAGCTGCCATGTTCGCCCGAACACCCGTTCCTCTTCGAGGGCGAGGAACACCGGATCCACATAGCAGCGCGACGGAATCGTGCTCGCGCGCGTGATGTCGGGGTCGAACGGGAACAGCAGTGACATGGGCGCAGCGGCTACCGCGTCGTCGCCAGCCAACGGCCAACTGCCAACTGCCGTCTCACTTGATCCAATGCCCCAGGCGTCCCCACCTGATGTCGGAGATGAAACTCAACGGGCGGTCGCTCTCGGCAGAGGACACGAATGAGTAATACACAAACATCGGCCGGCCGCGCACGTTTTCGCGCGGCACGATGCCCCAGTAGCGACTGTCCTTCGAGTCGTACCGGTTGTCTCCCATCATGAAGAGATGCTTCGCCGGAATGACGAGCGGGCCCCAGTTGTCGTGGGTCGGCTGGAGCGGCGGCTCACCGAACCGCGATTTCTTGATCTCGTACTTGTGCTGCCATTCGAAGAGCGGATCACTCACGGTGCCGTCGCCCTGCGTCTGTTCGGGCGACGTATACCCGAGTTTCTGCGCGAGGCCGTCGACGTAGACCACGGCGTTGCGCATGTAGATCGTGTCGCCCGGAACGCCGATGAGGCGTTTCACAAGCGTCGGTGTCGGATCGTGGTCGAGCGCGGCTTCGTCGGCCTGATAGGGCGACTCGAACACCACCACCTCGCCGCGCGTCGGTTCCGCATAGCCCGGCAGGTTGATGCTCGTGAACGGCACATGCGGACCGTAGACGAGCTTGTTCACGAACAGCCAGTCGCCAATCAGGAGCGACGGAATCATGCTCCCCGAGGGAATGCGATACGCCTCGACCAGGAAGGTGCGGAGGATCAGGAAGATCGCGATCGTGCCCGCGAGCGACTTGAATCCCTCCCACAACTTTGTTATCGACAACCCGCTGCCGCTTTTCTTGCCTCGCGCGGCCGCGAGGGCGCCCTTGGCGCCAGACTCCTTTTCCTTCCCTGATGAATTTCGCGAGGCCACGACGTGATTGCCTGAGGTGAGGCGCCGGCTGCGACGGTGCGCCGATGCGTGCACGGAATCTGGGCCGCGAACGAGCGTGGGCAAGGGCGGGCGCTGGGAGAATGCGAAAAGGGGGCGCGTCCCTGCGGACGCACCCCCTCCACGGTACCGCCCGAAAGCGGTGCTCTACTTCTTGACGTGCTTCGAGACGAGTGCCGTCATCGAGAACATGTCCGTCGATGCCTTGCCATTGAAGACAGCCTTGAGGGCGGCGTCGGCGTTGATCATGCGACGGTTCTTCTTGTCCTGGAGGCCGTGCTTCTTGATGTAGGCCCAGAGCTTCTTGGTCAGCTCCGTGCGCGGCAGCGGCTTGCTGCCCACAATGACGGCCAGCTTTTCATCCGGCTGCACCGGCTTCATGAACGCTGCATTCGGCTTCCGCTTCGTCTTCGCCTTCGCCTTCTTCTTGGCAGCCATGGGACTTTCTCCTGAAATGATTTGGTTGAGGAAACCCGGTTTCCCTCTGGTAACTGCTCGAAAGTATCACCTCACGGCGAGAGCGCAATAGGGGAGTTCCCTCTGGGGAACCGGCTTCAGGATCAAAAACGACGCAATTCACCGAGTGCAGCGACGAATTACACCGAGAGAAATGACCTCAACAGCGCCATCATTCGCGCATCCGCAGGGTCCGCCGTCTCGTCGTTTTCCAGCACGTCGTCGCGCTCCTGCGGCGTCTCGAGAATGAGCGGAATCCCCTCTGTACGCGGGTCGGCGAGCAACCACCGAAACGGCTCGACGCCAATCAAACCGTCACCAATGCACGCGTGCCGATCCTTGTTCGATCCGAAGGGGTGCTGGCTGTCGTTCAGGTGGAAGAACGCGGGTCGTTCGCCGATCACCCGCTCGTACTCATCAAGGACGGCGCGCTGCGTCTCGGGAGACGTCGCGATCGCCTTCCCGCTTGCGAAGAGGTGGCAGGTGTCGAGCCCATAGCCGGTACGATGCCGCAGCGCGTTTGGCACGCGCGCAAGCATTCTCGCGATTTCCTCAGCAGACCGGCCCATCGTTTTCCCGGCGCCGGCGGTGTTCTCAATCAGCACACGGGTCCGCGAGGCGCCCTCGGGAACGCCACCCAGGGCATGAATGATCGCGTCACCCACACGGTCGCAGGCCGCATCCGGATCGCCATCGCCGGCTGAGCCGGGATGAAAACAACAGGCGCCAACACCGTAGGCCGTGGAGCGCTCCAGTTCCTTCGCGAGGCCACCAGCGGCGCGTGCGGCCTTCTCGGGC
>Ga0214919_10004978_pt1 | contig 19105 bp, 17 predicted proteins | sample LL1503_MetaG_FD_177994 | JGI IMG/M metagenome (GOLD analysis project Ga0214919, IMG submission 177994) | Freshwater microbial communities from Lake Lanier, Atlanta, Georgia, United States - LL-1503 | ecosystem: Environmental > Aquatic > Freshwater > Lake | place: USA: Georgia | collected...
GTCGATACAAATCAAGTAGGCGACCAGGGGTGCCAACAACAATTTCCACTCCTTGGTCTAACGCTTCAATCTGAGGTTCAAATGCTCGTCCTCCGTAAACAGCGAGCGTTCTGATTCCGCGATTTCCAGTTAACTCATCGATATCTTTAGTTACTTGCACACAAAGTTCGCGCGTAGGAACTACGACTAATACTTGAGGTAATCCTTTTGCAGATAGCTGATCCCACTCTTTATCAAGTGGTGCAATTACGCGCTCGATTAACGGAATTCCAAATGCCAGAGTTTTTCCGGTTCCTGTCTTAGCTTGCCCAATGACATCGCCATCGCCGAGTGCAATCGGTAGAACCATCTCTTGAATCGGAAATGGCGAGAGAAAACCATGTTCGGCTAGCGCCGCTTGAGTCTCAGGACGAAGCGGAAGATCTGCAAAAGTTAGCGTCACCTTAGAGCGCGCCGAAACCAACGCGGCGATCAGTCGCTAAACCAATGTCGACGAATCCGATTTTGTCGCCGGCAACGATGATTTCATGGCCGCGAGAATCTTGCAGTGAAAGTGGAGATCCAGAAGTTAGCGCAGCGCTTACCGCTGCTTTTACCTCAGCGACGGAAGAATTGGTCTCAAATACTAGATCCGCAGAGATATTTGCAACTGAGATTCGGACTTGAGTGGTGGCGCTGGATTCGGATTTCTTTGTGCTCATGCGCTTATCCTATCGGCAAAATCACCGTTAGCATTTTCAAAGAATTCAAAGAATTCAAAGAAAGAGAGCAGAGTTTGCGAATTAATTGCTCTCGGTGAGCGGGAATCCAGAAATACCACGCCACATCAAATTTTCAACGAGTTCCACCGCTTGTTGGCGAGTTAATTTTCCATCACGTTCTAGCCAGTGGCGGGCGGTTACTTGGGTATAGCCAATTAACCCAACTCCGAGGAGCATTGAAACTTCCTGAGGAAGACCAGTGTCATTTGAAATAATTGCACTTACTGCTGCAGCGCAGTCGTAAGTCATTCGGTTTAGTCGCTCGCGCACCTGTGGTTCAACGCTCATATCGCTCTCAAAGAGCAGGCGGAAAGCTTCTCCTTCATTTTCTATAAATTCAAAGTAGGCAACAACTGTGGCATGCACACGCTTTGCGTTATCAGGAGTCGATGAAATCGCTTTTTGAATCTCATAAACCAGTGAATCGATATGTAAATCAAGCACTGCCAAGTACAGATCCAACTTTGATGGAAAATGCTGATATAGAACCGGCTTACTTACATTTGCGCGGTCTGCAATCTCATCCATTGCCGCTGAGTGATATCCAGCTGCGGTAAATACTTCTAGGGCGGCGTTGAGCAAAATGGCACGTCGTTCATCGCGCGGAAGTCGCGCTTTGTCGCCTTTTGAGTTCAAATCTGCAGTAGTCATTGCGCATATCGTAGAGCCAATGGCACAGTTTAGGAAAGAGAGATGCGCAACTGAGAGTGATTTGCAGCAATTACGTTATCGAATTGGCACTCAATCATTGGCTACGGCAGAATAAGCGGTATGACTAATCAGCGCGAATCAATTCCAGCGTTAGTTTCGCCTGGTCCAGCCTTAACCGTTGATGAAGTTCGCCGTTACAGCCGCCATTTGATAATTCCTGATGTCGCAATGTCGGGACAGCAACGGCTGATGAATGCCAAGGTGCTGTGTGTTGGTGCTGGCGGATTAGGTTCACCAGCACTTATGTATCTCGCCGCGGCAGGAATAGGCACTTTAGGTATTGTGGAATTTGACACCGTTGATGAATCAAATTTGCAGCGTCAGATTATTCACGGACAATCAGATATTGGAAAGAGCAAGGCAATATCTGCGAAAGAGAAAATTTCGGAGATCAACCCATACGTAAATGTGATAACTCACGAGGTCCGTTTAGATAACTCCAACGTCAAAGAAATATTTTCACAATACGACATCATCGTCGATGGAACTGATAACTTTGCAACACGTTATTTAGTAAACGATGCATGTGTATTACTGAATAAGCCTTACGTCTGGGGCTCTATTTATAGATTCGATGGTCAAGCCAGTGTTTTCTGGGCTGAATACGGTCCTTGTTATCGTTGTCTTTATCCGGAACCACCGCCACCAGGAATGGTGCCAAGTTGCGCAGAAGGTGGAGTGCTAGGAGTTTTGTGTGCAACTATCGGATCAATTCAAACGACTGAGGCGATTAAAGTCATAACTGGAGTTGGAGAACCGCTGATTGGTTCGCTGATGATTTACGACGCTTTGGAAATGTCTTTCCGTAAAATTAAGGTTCGCAAAGATCCCAACTGCCCTCTTTGTGGAGATAATCCGACACAGACTGAACTTTTGCCAGATTACGAAGCATTCTGCGGAGTACTTTCCGATGCCGCCGAAGTTGCCGTAAAAGATGCCACAATTTCTGTATCCGAGTTGAAAACGAAGATGGATGGCGACGAAGATTTCTACCTAGTTGATGTGCGTGAGCCAAGTGAATTCGAAATTGTGCGTATCCCTGGCTCTCATCTAATCCCTAAGCAAGGGTTCTTAGATGGCACCGTACTCTCGACACTACCGCAGGATAAGCCGATCATTTTGCATTGCAAGAGCGGTGTACGTTCTGCTGAATGTCTTGCGATTCTCAAAGGCGCAGGATTTGCCGATGCATCACATGTTGCTGGTGGAGTTATTGCCTGGGCTAAGCAGATCGATACAACTTTGCCGGTGTACTAATGAAAAGTTCTTACGTGGGCTATCGTGTTTTATTGGTACACGCGCATCCAGATGATGAAACTATAAATAATGGGGCAACTATGGCCCTTTATGCAGCTTTAGGGGCCAAAGTAACTCTAGTTACCTGTACACGTGGTGAAGAAGGCGACATCTTGGTCCCATCTTTAACTCAACTAGCAAGTACTCAAGAAGACAAACTTGGTGACCATCGAATTAATGAACTTGCTGCTGCCATGAAAGCGCTAGGCATCACTGATCACAGGTTTTTAGCAGCCGGCAAGAAAATCTATCGCGATAGCGGCATGATGGGTACAGATCCAAATAATCGCCCGGATGTTTTTTGGCAAGCAGATTTGGAGGAAGCTTCAGATTTCCTGGTCGAAGTCATCGAAGAGATTAAGCCACATGTTCTTATTACTTATGATGAAATTGGTGGATATGGCCATCCCGATCACATTCAGGCGCATCGAGTAGCGATGCGTGCTGCTGATAAGTCAACTTGGAAGATTCAAAAAATTTACTGGAACACTATGCCAAAATCTGTTATCGCTGAGAGCATGGCCAAGATGAAGGAACTGGGATCTGATTTCTTTGGTGCCGAAAGTGTGGATGATCTGCCATTTGCTAAAGATGACCAATTTGTAACTTCGCTTATTGATGGCAATTCTTATGTCGAACAGAAGATGGCAGCCATGAAAGCACATGAAACTCAGATTTCTGTTGATGGTCCATTTTTCGCACTTTCAAATAACTTGGGTCTTCAAGTCTGGGGCGATGAGTACTACACATTAGTTCGCGGAGAAAAGGCCGAACCTTTCGATCAAGCCGGTCGTGAAAGCGATCTATTTTCTGGAATTAACATTTAAGTGAAGTTTTTTTCATCTTTAGCAGTCGGAGTTGCAACCGGCGCGGCAGCAGTATTTCTTCATTTAGTTTTCCCACCATTTGGCATCGCATTATCTGTATTAGGAAGTTTTACCGCGATCTGGATAGTTGGCCGCAAATATGGAAAACGATTCTACAAAATAGTTTCTGCAATTGCATGGATGGTCATTTTTTCGCGGGCTGCAACTTTTGGATCAGGAAAAGAAATTTTAATTCAAGGAGACACACTAGGAAATAATTTTCTGATGCTAGCTTTCTTAGCTTTAGTGATAGCAGTTGCACTTCCCGCAAATTAAACCTAAATTAATTAAGTTAATTCCAACTCCAACTTTGACCATTCTGGCCGTCGTTAATCACTATTCCATCTTTTACCAGCAAATCGCGTAGCCGATCACTTTCGGCCCAGTTTTTATTTGCTCGAGCCTTAGCTCGTTGGTCAAGAAGTGAAGATTGTTCTGGTGATAGTTCCTTTACTTTAACTCCGCGATTTAGATCCAAAGCGAAAACTTGGTCGGCATAGTTAAAGATTTTTCGCTTTTCTTGATTTGATAACTCTCGATTTTTCTCGACGGCACGCATACGCAAGAGCGCGCGTGGAGTATCTAGATCCTGCGCCAGGGCTTGTTCAATTTCGTGATCAATTAATTTGGCATCTGAGTCGCCCCAATCGCTCATGGCAGTTCGCCAGCGATTTATAGTCGAGTTGGCAGCACGCAATGATTCCCAGGTTAGGTCCATCTGAGATCGGTAACGGTTCTCCATTAATGCCAATCTCAGGGAAAGCGGATCTAGACCTTCAGCGATTAAGTCTTGGACTAAGACCACATTTTCGGCGCTCTTTGACATCTTGCGACCTTCAAAAAGTAAATGTTCTCCATGCACCCAAAGATCTACAGATTCTCGACCAATAATTGAATTTGATTGCGCTCTCTCATTTTCGTGATGCGGAAAACGCAGATCGATCCCGCCAACGTGTATATCAATCTGTTCGTTTAGAAGATCAAGCGACATTGCAGTGCATTCGATATGCCAACCTGGAAAACCACGACCCCAAGGAGAGTCCCAAACCATTTCAGTTCGGTTTCCGGCTGATTTCCAAAGCGCCCAATCGGCATGAAATCTCTTTTCACCATCTCCAGAATATTCATATCGATGACCAGGCTTTAAGGAGTCTAGGCGATTCCCACTTATTGCCCCGTAGCCCGAAAATGATTGTGCTGCAAAATAGACCGAACCACTTTCGCTTACGTAGGCACTACCATTTTCGATTAATTTACTTATGCTTTCTAGCATTCCAGCGATAGTTTCACTTGCCCGAGGATATTTACTGGCTGGCTCGATATTTAAACGTGCTAAATCTATATGGAATTTTTCTTCATATTTACGTGCAATCTCGAATGGATCAATTTTTTCAAGTTTTGCTTGGCTGATCATTTTGTCTTGCTCATTAAAGTCTTCAGACATATGTCCAACATCAGTAATATTCTGAATAAGAACTACTTCATTCCCAAATAATTTCAAAGTTCGCGTGATTAAATCAGAGAGTAGAAAAGTTCGTAGATTTCCCACATGCGCGTCTCTATATACGGTTGGTCCACAACAGTAAATATGTATTGGCCTACCGGTGATATTTACAGACTGTAAATCGCGACTTTGCGTGTTATATATAGAAAGGTTCATTTACCTTTCTCGCTTTCCAAAATTCTATAGACATATGAATGATGGAATCTAAAGCCCATGGACCTATATAAGGCAAGAGCTGCACCATTTTCGACATCAACTTGTAATCCGATCTTGGTAGCACCATCACTCTTGGCTGCCGACATGAGCACTCGCATTAATAGTGACCCGATACCGCGTCCTCGAAAATCTGGATCTACATAAACTCGAGTTGCAAGCGACCAACCTCCGAGCGTTGCGATCCTCCCAATCGCAACTGTCTTATCCATATATTTAATTTGGGAATATTTTGCTGGATAACTGCGCATTATTTTTTCAAGTTTGAAGTCGGATTGAACTGCTAGCCAATTCTTATCTGGTTCATCTCCAGTAATAAAGTCAAACTCGGAGTTAGTAACTTCTAATTCCTTTGGAATTTCATTTACCAGGTACTCTGCTGCAACTTTTATTTTCCAACCTTGACTCGCCAAATAATTATCAAGATCTTCATATATGGGAAGAGGTAATGTGAATGTTGGAGTTAGGCGATGGTCCTTATATATTTCAATGACCTGCTTGACTGCGCTTTCAAGATCAACACCTGGTTCGCCAATTGGCGCGGCACCCATCGGGAGTACCGAATTTGCACGCATCGTAAATCCGTCAGAGACACGCAGCCGCCATTTGCCGATTTCTAAAATTTTATCGGCTGGCCAAGTCCGATCCGAAAGCGCTTCCAACTCGAGTATTCGCATTGAGTAAGGCGCTCCAGTGCCAGCACGATCGGGAAGTGCTTTGACTTCTCGCCAAATCGCAATCTCCCTTTCTGAAAATGAGATCTCCTTGCCTTTGGAGTTTATTAATTTCCCTGCCCCGTCAGCAAAGCTATTTAATATTCCAACGATGTCTCGAAATCCTCCGCTGGGGTCATGGAGGCGAATCGTCACGCGCGATCCAATTGCATCGACCAGATCACCGAGCGATCTCTGACTAATCTGGCTCATGTTCTTACTTTAATCGGGCGTTAGCCCAAACGCATGGTTAGAATTGGCGCCATATGGAGCTCTGATATCCAGAGCGCTGTGAACTTTTCCGGGAGGAACTTTCGTGACCTACGTAATTGCCCAGCCTTGTGTTGATATCAAAGATAAATCTTGTATCGAAGAGTGCCCGGTTGATTGCATCTACGAAGGAAACCGCATGCTTTACATTCAACCTGACGAATGTGTTGATTGTGGTGCCTGCGAACCGGTTTGCCCGGTTGAGGCGATCTACTATGAGGATGACGTACCTTCACAGTGGAAGGATTTCTCAAAGGTAAATACCGAATTCTTCGTTGAACTCGGCTCACCTGGCGGGGCCGCCAAAGTGGGTCTCACAAATAGTGATCACCCATCAGTGGTTTCGCTGCCTCCAAAAGAATAATTTTTTAACTACCTATCTTTGGTCCGGGGAAACGATGCGTGAAAAACTGCCGGATTTTCCGTGGGATGCTCTAGCACCGTATTCACAAATCGCGCGCAACCATCCGAAAGGTGCAATTGACCTTTCGCAAGGTACTCCAGTTGATGACACGCCAGATCTGATTCAGAGAGCGCTGCAAGCAAGCGCTAACTCACCTCGCTATCCCGTAACAGCGGGCACAAAAGAGTTACAGGATGCAATCACCAATTGGGCAATAAACCATTTGGGTGCTTCTGGCGATTTTGATGTGCTGCCCTTGATTGGATCGAAAGAGTTAGTTGCTTGGCTTCCCACTATTTTGCAAAGTAAGAAAGTTATTTATCCCGAGATTGCTTATCCAACCTACTTAGTAGGCGCACTAATCGCCCAAGCAGAACCAATCGCAGTTGGTGTCGATGCCAATAACTGGCCAACGGCTGATTTTGCATGGGTTAATTCACCATCTAATCCAACCGGACGAGTGCATTCCGAATCCGAACTTCGTGCCTGCGTTAAATGGGCGCGTCAGAATGGCGCTATCTTAGTTTGCGATGAGTGCTACATAGATTTTGGTGACACCGCAACTCCCACATCACTTCTTAAATACACAGATGGAGATAATTCAAATGTATTGGTGGTTCACTCGTTGTCGAAACGATCTTCCATGGCAGGCTATCGCGGAGCCTTTCTAATTGGCGATAAACAGTTAATCTCGCAGATTCGTGAAATTCGCAAACATGCCGGAATGATGGTCCCACTTCCAATTCAAAATGCCATGGTTGCCGCGCTCAGCGATGAAAAACACGTTGTTGAGCAACGAGATCGATATAACTTGAGGCGTGCAAAACTGGCACCTGCGTTAATTGCTGCTGGATTTAAAGTAGACGAGTCAGCAGCTGGTCTTTATATCTGGTGTACTCGCAATGAAGATTGCTGGAAATCAGTCGAGTGGTTAGCCAATCTTGGAATCATCGCAACCCCTGGTTCTTTCTATGGCGAGCTCGGTGCTTCTCATATTCGCATCGCCATGACCGCAACTGATGCGCAAATTAACGAAGCGGCAGATCGCATAAGAGAGGCTATTTAAAGTGGCTATCGGGATTTTGCTAGTTGGAGGATTTGGAACACGGTTAAAGCCGCTCACCAATCAAACCCCCAAGCCGATGCTTCCTGTCGGTGGATTGCCAGTCACAGAACACCAAATTCTGGCAGCAAAGAAAGCTGGCATAAGTACCGTAATTTTGGCAACCTCTTATCTATCTGAAGTTTTTATTCCTTACTTCGGTGACGGATCTAAATGGGGAATGCAACTTAAATATGCAGTTGAAAAGCAACCACTAGGTACTGGTGGGGCCATCAGGAATGCCGCCGAGTTAATTGATTTGAACTCTGCACTTTTAGCAAATGAAGAGTTTGTAATCTTTAATGGCGACGTATTGAGTCAGCACAGCATTAGCGCCCAACTGGAATTTCATCGTAAAAATAGAGCAGCAGCTACTTTGCATTTAATAAATGTTGCAGATGCTCGCGCATTTGGATGTGTGCCAACTGATGAAACTGGTCGAGTCACAGCGTTTCTTGAAAAGATGGAAAATCCAGTCACTAACGCCATTAATGCCGGCTGCTATGTATTTTCGCCATCAGTCATATCCGAGATACCTTTAAATCAAGTAGTAAGTGTGGAGCGCGAAACTTTCCCCGCACTCGTTGATTCTGGCCGACCCGTATTTGGTTACGCCGAACAGTCTTATTGGCTCGATATTGGGACCCCGGCTGCGCTTTTTAAAGGTTCACGCGATCTCGTCGCTGGAGAATTTGCCGCTGGTCCGGGAACTAAATTTGGCGAAGGCGCTCTCGCCACTGGCGGATCCAGTATTGGATCAAATTGCCAGATCGGTAACGCAGTTGTTATCGCGAATTCGATAATTGGCGACCAAGTCATTATCGGCGATGGCGCTGAGATCAAAGATTCATTTATCCTGCACGGCAGCGAAGTTGAAAAAGGCGCGCAAATTCACTCTCGCTACCTTTCTAAGAGCGAAAATTTAGAAATTCCCGCGCCTTAAAGTCGATAAATCACTGAAAAGCCCGCTGATTTACCTATTTCCAAGCTTTTTCCGATTTTCCAGCAGATTTTCCGAGTCCTAAACCTCAGGATCGCACTTGACTAAAAGGGATTACAAGCGTGTAATTCGCTTTAGAGAGGCCGACCTCAACACGAGGCTGGCCGCGAAGGTCTTGAGGAGATTAGTCGATGCCGATTCGTCCAGAAGCTACACCTACTGGCAATCCAACAGCCCCTACTGCTGGACCATCAATTAAATTAGCAAGCGGAGAGAATATTGAACTCTCTTGGCAAGAGCGCGCACTTTGCGCGCAGACAGATCCAGAAGCGTTCTTTCCTGAAAAGGGTGGTTCAACTCGTGAAGCAAAGCGCGTATGCCTTTCTTGCGATGTTCGCCAAGAATGTTTGGAATACGCGCTCGCTCACGACGAGCGTTTTGGAATCTGGGGTGGACTCTCCGAACGTGAGCGTCGCCGTTTGAAGCGCCGCCCAGCGTAACTCTCATGAGTTCACATCGCGTCACCGCGATTCTGGTTCTTCATGATGGTCAACTTTGGTTACCCGAAGTTGTAGCTTCCTTAACTTCACAATCGCATTCCGTTGATTCAATAGTTGCTGTCGATACTGGCTCCGTTGATTCATCGGCAAAATTAGTTAAAGGTGCGCGGATACCAGTACTTCCGATGGATCGTGATACCGGATTTGGTGAAGCGATTTCACATGCTGTTGCAACTTTGCCAATTTCAAATGATCCAGAAAATGAATGGCTTTGGATAATTCATGATGATCTATCACTCGATAGGTTTGCTCTTGAACATTTACTTTCCGAAGTTTCTGCGCGACCAAATATTGCAATGGCTGGACCAAAGATTTTAGGTTGGCATGACCGCACTCATTTATTGGAAATGGGCATCAGTATCGCTGCCAACGGAAATAGATGGACCGGCCTTGAGCCATCCGAATACGATCAAGGGCAACGAGATGGTGTTCACGAAGTTCTGGCAGTTAGCACGGCAGGTGCGCTAATTCGCCGCGATGTATTTGAGCAGCTTGGTGGATTCGATCCGAACCTTGATCTCTTTCGAGATGATGTTGATTTTGGTTGGAGACTTTACTCCGCCGGATATGGTGCAATCGCAGTTTCGAACGCGGTGGCATTCCACGCTGAAGCTTCGGCGAATGAACGTCGCTCAGTCGATGTGGCTGAGGCATTTTTGCATCGCCCGCTTTTGCTAGATCGCAGAAATGCCGCCTATGTGTTATTGGTTAATTCATCTTGGTGGAGACTGCCGCTCTTAACTATTCAACTGCTCTCTGGTTCAGTCATCAGATCCATCGGTTATCTATTTGCCAAACTTCCGGGATATGCAGGAGATGAAATTCTGGCCGTCGGTGCTTTATTCCTACATCCGGCAGAACTCGTAACCGCCAGAAAAATTAGACGCTCTCAACGACTCGTTCCATCGGGAATTGCCCTGAAGTTTATTCCTTCGCGATGGTCACAACTTCGTTTAGCGTTATCCAGATCTGCAGAATGGTTGCGCAGTCAATTATTTCCTGCAGAAATAACCGAAGTGAGAACCCCTTCTTTATTAGATGAGAATTTAGATGAAGAAGATTTATTAACTCCGGCAAGTAACCGAAATTGGATTTCACTTCTAAAGCGTCCGCTGGTAGCTAGTTCAATTGCCATGTTGCTAATCTCAATTTTGTGGGCGCGGCAAAGATTTGGTGCGATTTCTGGTGGCGCACTTCCAGCACAACCTTCTGGCGTATCGGCGCTTTGGAATAATTACTTTAGCGGTTGGCACGAAATCGCTATGGGAACGTCTACTGCTACACCTCCATGGCTAGCCTTAGTTGCCATCTTTGCCACTCCCTTTTTAGGCAAAGTAACATTTTTCATCTCCGCGCTATTTTTCCTCGCTCCACTTGTTTTGGCGCTTTCGGCCCATATTCTCCTGAAGCGTTTTTCGGCAAATCGATGGCTAACTTCCGTAGGCGCCATTTTGTACGCGATCTCACCGGTTTCCATTAGCGCTATCAACTCTGGGCGTTTGGGCACGTTAATTGTTCTTTTGATTTTGCCATTAATTTCCATCGCAGCAAGTGGTTGGTTTGAAATAGAAAATTTCACTTGGCGCAGAATTTTCGGTCTCTCCCTACTATTGGCAGTTTTATTTGCATTCTCGCCATTTACTTTAATTTTAGGATTGGCGATCACTGGCTTTTCTGTTTATCGCGATTACCTGGAAAGCAGCAGCGGAGTAAATATCGCCCTCTTTAATGCTCGGCTGTACCGAAGGATTGCTTTGGTCGTAACACCATTTCTACTTTGCACCCCATGGAGCCTTGAATTAATTCTGAAACCGCATCGTCTCTTGGCAGATGCCGGATTCTTGTTGCAAGGGGGCGGACCAAACTGGGTGCTTATTGGCAATCCAGGTGGACCAGGTGCGCTTCCTTGGTACATAGTCAGCCCGTTAATTTTAGTTTTAGGGATTTCACTATTTTCTGCAACCAAGGCTCGTTTTATCGCAGAAATTGGTTTTGTTTCTTTATTGCTTGCAATTATCTATGGCTCTATCTCGATTACCGCAAACGGAACAAGCGTGGCTACCCGCCTTTATCCAGGTACCTTAATGGTAATCACAACTCTAAGTGCGATCAGTGCCGCAATAGCCGTATTAGATAAGTTAAGAGAACGTTTGATTTCAAGCCATGTCAACATTCGCCATATTTCTGCAGCAATTCTGCTAATGGCAACCGCAACTTATGCAGTTTCTTCAACATTCTGGGTGATAGCAAAAGTTGGTAATGCGCCACTTCAAAGTGGTAAAGAAATTGTGTTACCACCGTTTTTAGCAGTTGAGAAAGATGCTAAGACTATGGTGATTCGACCACGCACAGTGGGCGAGGATGTAACTTTGAACTTCTACCTAGCTAGAAGCAGCGATGCCGAATTAGGCGATCCTGATATGGCCCCACCAAATCGTGAACAACTTTCAAATGCAGTTCGTGAAATTGTCGATGGCAGTGGATTAACTGCGAGCGCCACTTTTGCAGTTCATGGAATTAAGTACCTATTCCTAAAAAACCCGGTAGATGAAAACTTAGTTCGCATAGTGGATGGACTTGGTGGGTTTACCCGCGCTTCATCAACCAACGCTGGAATCGTTTGGAAAATCTCGGCAAATACCGGAAAAGTTCTTTTCACAAATTTATCCGGAAAACAATCAGTACTTCCAATAAGCGTTAATGGATTTGAAGTAACTGTTCCGGAGGCCGGAACGCTAACTTTGACCGAGAATTATGCGCAAGGGTGGCGAGCCATGCAGGAAGGTCAACGACTGGAGAGAAATCGCACCGTTGATGACCTGCCCGCATTTGAAGTTACCAAAGCTGGTCCAGTAACTCTTTTATATGACGGGACTACCCGCAGAGCTTGGGTTTCACTGCAGTTCATCATCTTAGTTTCGGCGATAGTTCTTGCTCTTCCAGGTGGTCGCCGACGTCGCGAAATTGATGATTTGGAGTTGGCATGAAAATTAGACGCCCGCTCTCGATTTTTACGCTACTGGTGCTAGTCGCACTAGTTTCAAACGGAATTAACGCGGCAGTTTCGGGAGGTAAATTCTCTACCAACTATCCTGCCGTGGTTTGTCCAGCAACGCCAAAGGATTTAACAACTGCAGTTTCACTGCCATCTACAAAAAGTCAGATTCGTTTAATTGGTACCAAATCCCTTTCTTACATTCCAAGCCAAACCTTGCGCTACATGCAGGCCAAAGCGCCGGTTATCGCAGAATCTCAAGGTGCAACTCCGGTAGTTTGGCAGATTCGAAAAGGAGTCTGGGCTGGTGCAACAATTTGTACATCATCACAAACCGAGCAATGGTTTGTTGGCGGAGCAGCGGATGTAACAAGTAAAGGCCGATTAATTTTCGTTAATAGCGGGCTAAGCGCCGCAACTGTAGATATCGATATCTGGAACGAAATTGGTTTGCAGCCAACAAAATCCGTAAACGTCAAGGCGAATTCCTACCTTGAGGTCGGACTAGATTCCCTTGCACCTGGCTCCAAATCGGTAGTCGTAAAAACTTTAACCAGAGCCGGAAGAGTCACCAGCTACATGTTTGATGAACGCGGAAGGGGTTTGCGTGCACTAGGCGGTGATTTGATTAATTTTGCAGCCAACCCAAGTAAAACTATAAATATTCCAGCAATTCCGCACACAGTTAGAAAAGATCGCAATCAATCTGTGGAACTTCCACACTCTCTCAGACTTCTCGTCCCAGGTGAAATAGATGCTCATGTAACGGTTTCAGTGCTTTCAACTGATGGCACATTTATTCCAGCAGGACTTGAAAACAAAATTGTGAAAAGTGGCTCGGTAGTAACTTTAGATTTAAGTCCTAACATGCCAGCAGGTAAATTTGGAGTGAAAATAGATTCTGATGAACCATTACTCGCCTCGGTCTATTCGCCCACTATCGCTGAAGGAAAGACAGACTTCATTTGGAGCACAGCGGCGCCAGAGTTAAGTAAATTTACGCTTTCCACAACCGGGCTTGCCCCGCAGTTGATTTTCATCGGAAAGAACGTTCAAGTTGAACTAGAACTCTTTTTCAGCAATGGAAAGAGAAAGGCAATTAAAGTTGCCAGCGAAGATATTGCAACCGTGAAAATCCCCGAAGGCGTTCGCTCGATAACTGTTATCAAGACCGGTAAAGAGATTTATGGTGCTGGGCTAATTGCGACTAAGAGTGGGTATGGATACTTTCCTTTGGCAGCCGGTAGCGTTCTAACCAAATCTTCGGTACCTCAGTCAAACATCCGCGTCTTAACTCCCTAGCAATCCCAGATTTTTTAACCTGACACCACTAGCCTTAGGGACATGAGTAAATTGGCACGTACCGGGCGCAGTTGTTCGCGCGTGAGTTGCCGCTCGCTTGCATCAATGACTCTTACTTACATATACGCCGATTCAACCGCAGTCCTTGGTCCACTGGCTACATTTTCTGAGCCTCATTCTTATGATCTATGTGATGCTCACGGCAAGCGTTTGACCGTTCCAAATGGTTGGACTGTAATTAAGGAAGAAAGTTCGCAAGAGAATTTAGGGCCGTCTGAAGATGATTTGATGGCGATCGCCGATGCAGTTCGAGAAGTTGCCAACCAACGTGGAACCGAAGAAGGTGTGAGTGATAATTCAGCGGTTTCTGATCAGAATTCAATTGGGCGACGTGGACATTTGCGGGCTGTTCCATCTTAAATATAGATTCAGATAATAATTATCCGCAAAAAATTAGGTAAAGGAATCCAAAATTTCAATATTTAAAGCCTATGACATTCGCGGCTTAGTCGATTCAGAAATTACCGCCGATTTTACATTTGCAACTGGCGTAGCCTTTGCCAGATTTCTGCAGCAAGAACGCGAACCAGGAACTGTAGTCATTGGCGAAGATATGCGGCCGTCATCACCGGTATTTGCTGATGCTTTTTCTGCTGGAGTTACATCACAAGGTTTAAATGTGACTCGCATCGGACTGGCATCTACAGACATGCTTTATTTCGCAGCTGGAAAACTTAATTTACCTGGAGCAATGTTTACTGCGAGTCATAATCCAGCAGAATACAACGGGATTAAACTCTGCTTAAGCGGTGCCAGACCAATTGGAAAAGAATCAGGCCTATTAACGATAGAACGCTTTGTAAATGAAGGATCACCTATTGATTTTAGAAGCGTAGGAAAAGAATCCACCGAGGATTTATTGACACCTTACGTTGAACATTTACTGTCATTGGTTGATCTATCTGCAATAAGACCGCTAAAAGTGGTGATTGATGCCGGAAACGGAATGGCTGGCCACACCGCTCCGGCAGTTTTTGCACGCCTTAATTGTGAAGTCGTTCCGATGTATTTTGATTTAGATGGAACTTTTCCTAATCATGAAGCCAATCCAATTGACGTTAAGAATCTAAAAGATTTGCAGAAATCTGTTAAGAAAAATAAAGCAGATATTGGTTTAGCATTTGATGGCGATGCCGATCGATGTTTCTTAGTCGATGAAAATGGCGAACCAGTAAACCCTTCTACCTTGACCGCTTTGATCGCTCATCGCGAACTAAAGAAATACCCGGGCTCAAATATTATTTATAATTTAATCTCGTCGCGGGCAGTGGTTGAAATTGTTGAAGAAAATGGTGGAAAGGCGATTCGTTCACGAGTTGGCCATTCTTACATTAAGAAATTGATGGCCGATACCGGAGCTGTTTTCGGTGGTGAACACTCAGGGCACTTCTACTTTAGAGATTTCTGGCGCGCTGACTCTGGAATGTTGGCAGCGTTACATGCCATTGCCGCTCTCGGTGAATCCAAAGATCCGTTATCAAAGATTCTAAAACCGTATTCGCGTTATGTGGCAAGTGGTGAGATTAACTCTAAAGTTGCTGATGCTAAATCTGCAATGGAAATAATTTCTGAAAAATTTGGCGTCGCAGCCGGAAACCAAATCGATGATTTAGATGGTCTTACTGTCACGGGCGATAAATGGTGGTTTAACGTCCGCGCATCAAATACCGAGCCGTTACTTCGCTTAAATGTTGAAGCCAATACTCAATCTGGTATGGAAAAGGTTCGAGACGAGGTTCTTGCCACGATTCGTGGTTAGCCTCACTCTGGCTGGGCAGGAGTCTTAGTGGGCGATACCCCTGGCGGGGCGGTAACCTATTCCCAGAGCCGCCTAGCAAAGTAGAGCCCTACGCCTTAGGTAAGCACAGTCGAAACCAACTGTTAGTTATTACCAATTAAGGAGAACACCTTGAATTCACCAGTTACCGCAACTCTTCCACGCCACGACATCGCCGATGCCTCACTTGCCGCTGAAGGGCGTAAGCGCATCGAATGGGCAGAACGCAATATGCCGGTACTTGCCCAAATCCGTGAACGCTTCGAAAAGTCACAGCCATTTGCTGGAGTACGTATTGCAGCTTGCATGCACGTCACAACTGAGACCGCAAACTTGATGCGCGTACTTAAAGCTGGCGGAGCAGAGATCGCGCTATGTGCATCCAACCCACTTTCAACTCAAGACGACACTGCAGCTGCGCTAGTTCACGAGTACGGAATTTCAGTATTCGCACGCAACGCCGTTGACCGTGACGGTTACTACTCACATATCAACGCAGCACTTGATATCGAACCACACCAAGTTTTTGATGATGGTTGCGACCTCGTAAATACACTTCACACAACCCGCAAGGAACTTCTTCCAAATATCGCTGGTGGTTGCGAAGAGACAACAACAGGCGTAATTCGTCTCAATCAAATGGCAAAAGACGGCGCACTTACATTCCCGATGATCGCCGTTAACGACACTGACACTAAGCACATGTTTGATAACCGTTACGGAACTGGCCAATCAACTCTTGATGCTGTCTTCCGCGCTACAAACTTCCTGCTTGCTGGACGCGTTGTTGTTGTTGCTGGTTTCGGTTATTGCGGTAAGGGAGTTGCAGAACGTGCCAAGGGTATGGGCGCAGATGTAATCGTTACAGAAATTGACCCAACTAAAGCGCTAGATGCCATGATGCAAGGCTTCCGTGTTATGCCAATGGTTGATGCAGCAAAGCTTGGAGACGTTTTCATTACTGTCACAGGTAACCGCGATGTACTTCGCGATGAGCACTTTGCGGTCATGAAAGATGGTGCAATCATGGCTAACTCAGGACACTTCGATATCGAAATCGATGTCGCTTGGCTAGAGCAGAATGCCAAGAAGAAGAATGCAAAAATGCGTCATCAGACAGATGAATACGTGCTTGCCGACGGACGCCGTCTATTGCTTCTTGCAGAAGGACGTCTGGTAAACCTCGGTGCTGCCGAAGGACACCCAGCATCTGTAATGGATATGTCATTCTCTGATCAGGCGCTGACCGCTGAATATCTAGTTAAGGAAGCGAAGAATCTTCCTGCTGGAGTTCACAACGTTCCTACATACATCGATAAAGAAGTGGCCAGCCTTAAGTTAATTTCAATGGGCGGTCGTATCGATACGTTAACTCCTGCACAAGATATGTACTTGAACTCTTGGGAGCACGGTAGCTAATGACTTTGGTTATGGTCGTCGATGACGACCAAGACCTCGCTGAGATGCTCGGCATCGTATTAACCGGTGCCGGCATCGATGTCGATCTTGTAAGTCGCGGTGACGAGGTTCTGGAGGTTTTTAGAAATAACCCTCCAGATCTCGTTCTGCTAGATGTAATGCTTCCAGGTTTAGATGGAATTGAAGTTTGCAAGTTAATTCGCGCCGAATCTATGGTGCCGATTGTGATGCTTAGCGCCAAAGGCGATACACACGATGTAGTCCGCGGATTAGAAGCCGGCGCCGATGATTACATGGTCAAGCCCTTCCGGCATCCTTCCGAATTAATTGCTCGCATACGCACTCGTTTGCGTCGCACCAACGCAGATGTTTCGGGGCTACTTTCAATTGGAGATTTATCAATTGATGTAACCGCTCACGAAGTAAGTCGTGGTGGCAAGAAGATTGCCTTAACTAGATTGGAATTTGACCTTCTAGTTGCTTTGGCCAAAGAGCCAGGCCGTGTGTTCACTCGCGATGCACTTCTCGGAGAAGTTTGGGGATACCGCCATTCCACAGATACTCGTCTGGTAAACGTTCACGTACAGAGATTGAGATCTAAGGTTGAACACGATCCAGAGCATCCGCAGATCGTTATGACTGTTCGCGGTGTTGGATACAAAGCTGGAGTATTGGGCGGTTCATAAGATGAACCGAGTTGTAAAAAAATTTAAATCTTCACTGGCATCCAGAGTTATCTTTTCAACAGTTCTGCTATCTCTAGGTGTGGTTTGGCTTGCTGGTTCAGCGCTTTATTCGCAACTTTCAGATGGTGTGAAGCAAGTCAACCTAGAAACTTCGCTTGCCGAAGCTCGTTCCTCATTTTTCAATGCCCAGTATCAATTTCTCTTAGTTGATGGTGCGCGTTCTTCAATAATTACCAAGACGGTTCAAGAAGTAATTATTTCTTCAACCGCAGTTAGCCTGAGTCAGGATCGCAAATCAATCTTCCTGAGCAGATTCAACGAATTTTCCAAACCTAAAGGCTCACCAAGAAGTATGGAAGTAGCTCCGGATTACAGCACCGCTACTGATGAATTAGATATTTCTTCATTTCCAACAGAACTTCGCAAACGTGTCCGATCTAGTGACTTGGTTGAGTATCAATACGCCACAGTGAAATACAAGAACCGCCCTGATGCCAATGTTTTGATTGCTGGGCGCCGAATTGCAATTCCTGATTCTGGCAATTACGAGATGTATTTGGTTTATTCACTTTCCAACCAAAGTACGACAATTTCATTAATTAAGAGCTCCTTGCTGCTTACGGGATTCGCTCTACTATTTCTGATTGCACTTATTACTTGGCTCGTAGTTCGCCAAGTTGTTAAACCGGTACGTGAAGCGGCTCAAATCGCCCAAAAATTTACCGAAGGCGATTTTGCGCAGCGTATGAAAGTTGAGAGTTCGGATGAAATCGCAACTTTAGGTACGGCATTTAATGAAATGGCGCAGTCACTTGAATCGCAAATTCGTAGGCTGGAGAATCTTTCTCGAGTTCAGCAACGCTTTGTTTCAGATGTTTCACATGAACTTCGTACTCCACTAACAACTCTTCGCATGGCTGCCGAAGTTATCTACAGTTCAAAATCAGATTTTGATCCAACTATTGCTAGAAGTTCTGAGCTATTAGTTGCCCAACTAGATCGATTCGAACGTCTGCTTGAAGATTTGCTTGAAGTAAGCCGTTTTGATGCTGAAGTAGCAGTTCTTGAGCCAGTTGATTTTGATTTAGTGCGCTTGATCGAACGCTGCATTGAAGATGTTCGTGCCAATGCGCAAGATCATCCGATCTCAATTTCAATAGATGACGAAACTGAACACGTGATGATTAAGGCCGATATCCGCAGAGTTGAGCGAATCATGCGTAATTTGCTCTCAAATGCCTTAGACCATGCTGATGAAAAGCCAATTTTAGTTTCTGTGGTTGCAACGCAAAGTGAGGTGGCCGTTGGCGTTAGGGATTACGGATCTGGAATTGATCCGGCATCTCTTACTCGGGTCTTTGATCGCTTCTGGCGCGCTGATCCTTCTCGTGCGCGAGTTCGCGGTGGAACTGGTTTGGGACTTTCTATCGCACTCGAAGATGCTCGCCTACATAATGGCGAGTTGGATGCTTGGGGACAGCCGGGGCACGGAGCGCATTTTGTATTAACACTTCCGCTCATTGCAGG
>Ga0214919_10004979_pt1 | contig 19102 bp, 16 predicted proteins | sample LL1503_MetaG_FD_177994 | JGI IMG/M metagenome (GOLD analysis project Ga0214919, IMG submission 177994) | Freshwater microbial communities from Lake Lanier, Atlanta, Georgia, United States - LL-1503 | ecosystem: Environmental > Aquatic > Freshwater > Lake | place: USA: Georgia | collected...
GGGGCGATTGGAAAGTCCATATTAATGGCAATGTCAATGCCTTTGGGGTTTACGATTGGAGAGATACAGACGAACCGCAAATGAAAGGAACTATTTTGAACCCAAAAGAATCTAATGCAACACTTGCATCCGGAGGAACACCCTCCTGGGTAGGATTTAACGCAGTTAATGAAATTAATGACGATACATCGCTGTCTATTGTAATGAGTCTGCAGCCGGGTCACCAATTTCTACTGGGTGGTACAGAGGCGAATGCCAAATTACAATTGAAGCAATCCTATTTACAAGTTGAAAATAAAACCCTAGGTAGTATTAAATTTGGACAAGATATTGGCCTTTTTGGCGAGGAAGCTTATGTGCATGATATGAGCATTCAAGATGGGAGTGGTTTGTATCCAGGATGGGGGTGGACAACTGGTGGAAGTGCAATCAGACCAACAGCTGGTGGTCATACCGGGTTTGGAACATTGCATCCGGACTGGAAAGGGCAAATAAGTTATACCACCCCTACTTGGAATAGGTTTCAAAGCACGATTGCGATTACAGATCCAGCATCTTATAACTTAATCCAGGACCAAGGAAATATAATTAATTCTGGGCCTATCAAACAATTTGGCATCGAAGGGAAGACAACCTATACCCTACCGAATGGTAAAGCCTGGGTTTCCGGTATGTACTATGCCGGTGATACGTATAGTGCCCATGGCGTAGATATTGGAGGCACTATTGCGCTGGACCAATATGATTTTACCGGAAATTACTATACGGGAAAAGGATTAGGCATAGGAGCCACCGGGTTCTTTGGATGTGACACAAACGCCAATTTGCGTAATTCCGATGGAGGCTATGTCCAAGCCCGATATACGACTGGCTTAGACACGAAACTCGGGATTTCCTATGGCCAATCGAATTTAAAACAGGCAACCAATGATACGGCGGGTCTTACCTTAGTGAAAAAAAATCAAGCGTATACTGTCGGGGTCTACCATCCCCTGGCAAAGCATTTAGATTTGAATACGGAATATTCGTACGCGACTTCTACATCGCACAGAGATCGAACGAATCGGATACATCAATTCTCTATGGGCCTTCGTGCGACATTCTAGGTAGTACAGCGCGTTCTAGAATATTTTCCCCGGATAGTATAAATGATCCCGTATAATTTCAGGTTACACCAGGATTCAATCGATTTGAATATTCGCAGCCATGTCGTGAAACAGCCGGTCGCCGTTTTAATTCACGTTCATGGCTTTCTCTCTGATTTCGCCGATGACCAACCGGGATTTTACAACTTCTATCGGCGCGTACGGGCCTTTGAGCCATTGAAAATTGTCAACTACGCTATGGAATTCCGCAATCATGGGGCGAGTACCTATTTCCGTACGAGCGAAACCACGTTTGACCACTACGTGGCCGATTTAAAAGTCTTGGTCGATTTCCTAAAGGTCCGGCACGGACTACCCTTGCATCTTTTTGGTTGTGCGATGGGCGCGACCATTGGCATTTTATACCAACAAAAATACGGCGGGCTATCCGGTCTTATTCTGGTCGAACCTTTTCTCGGGTTCATCCACCCGTTTAAAAATAACAGAGAGGCCATCGGGTTAACCAAAATCTGGGACCTGGAGGACTACTATATCTTCGCGAAAGACGTACTGCTGTCTTTGAAAAAGTTACACGGGGAACCCCTTGGCACACCCATATGCGCTTTTTACGGCAAGAGGGATGTCTTTTCCAGTTACCGGCTGACGGAAGCGTTCTTAAGCCAATGCAGTAACGCCAAATCCGTCATGTTCGAAGCCTGTCAGCACCTGTTATTGAAAGCCGACGTAGACCTTATCGTTTTTATTCGGCAACAAATAATAACCTGGCTGGCGGAATTAATTCCCAGGTAAGAGTATACTATAGATGGAACTCTATCATTCCAAGAAGCAAGATATTGGAGGATTTGCGGTTATCCTGGGGTTTGACCAGGAAGTGGTGGACTTTATTCATTTCCGTCGGCTTAAGGACGCCCAAGCCGTCATGACCGGCAAAGTCCCTGAGAAACGGGGCAAGCGGGTTGTCTTACCGGTGGATACCTTCCTATCACGCTATAGCCTGGGTCCCAGATCATCCTGTCAATCACTGGAATGTTCGCATAATTAGCGATAAATCGGTATAGGTTAAATTTCCATGCATCGCTCCTCTGTCCATCGTGACACTACAGCCACCCATATTTGAAAAATGCGACACATCGAATCGTTTGACGTTTAACCCGCTCGCATAGCGAATGATTTGCCCCATGTCCGGACTTTGATGCAAATGTAAACTCAACCGATTCGGCGGTAAATTTTCGACCAGCAAATGATCCATAATATACTTAAAATCGGTAAACTTTAGTGTCCCCGTGGTATCCGATAAGCAGATTTCATGAATTTTCTTATTGGTGGAGTAATACAAGAGGTCATTGATGATTTTATGGTTACACCCCTTGCCGGCCAAAGGGCACTCGGTAATACAGGACACATAGAGTTTCACCCGCTGGAAATCCGGGGGTAAACTGGCGAGGATGTCCTTGGTTTGCCCAATGGATTGATTGACATTCCGCCGCTGGAAAGCCTCGGAAACCGATGTAATCAAGGAAATATTCGAAATATTTTCCTTTTTTGCCAGAGTTAAATACTTTTCGACCGGCGGGACCAGCAGGAAAAAATCCATATGGGGATACTTTTGCCGGGCATAATGGTACAACGGGATAGAATCTTTCATTTGTGGTAAAATCTTTTCCGAAACAAGCGACCCGACCTCCATTCCCTCCGGTTTCCACTTGCGCATTATACTATTCAACATGTGCTTTTTTTCTCCAAGGGTGAACACTTTCTGTAAAGATTGCAAACCATCCCTTAACGATACATCAAAACGTCGCATATATCCTTTATGTACTTTTATTTTTAATTACATGATGCGATTTATAAACACAGCCTTGCGCCTGATAATAGGCATAAAGGCTGTCCTTTTCGGCAAAATAATACCCGCTTTCGCATTTCACACCCATTTTAAATAAATGCCATAGACGTTTTACCGGGTCGAATTCATCCGGGAGAGCGTCTATGGTGTAACTTAAATGATCAACGGATAGTATCGTGTTTCCCGGCATGGTATGCACTCTCGTTTCTATATTCAATTTAAAACAAAATAATTCCGGAAGAACTCTTCTAGATTTAGATTATGCCACGGGTCGCCTTTGGCAGATATAACAGGGATTTTCAACCCCCCATGCCAATTACCGCCCGATCGGTCGATTAATGGCGTTAATTCGATTACGCCAACGGGTGTAATTTTCAAATGCGATTCCACATAACAATCGCATCCCAGGCCGCAAATGGCCTGCTGGCATATACTCGGCGGTATGGCATAGTCCGGCAATTCGGCCGCAATGGCATACATTCGTCCATGCGTATGGCAATAGACGACTGATAAAATTCGGTCGTCCGGCTTGGAATATTTTTCGACTAAATAGGCATAATCTTCCGGCGTGTCGACGCTTATTTCCGGATGGTATACCTCTACCGAATTAATCCGGTAGCCGTCTTCCAGAATTTTCAGCCATTCAATGTCCTCGCTTACTTGATAGGGCGAAGTTCCAGTATATTCATTCATTAGGTAGTCCCGGTCAAACGCAAAGACCCCTATATGGCCATAGTAATCCGCCTTTGGACTAATTTCCTGCGTTTTCGCGCCGGGAATGATGTTCCGCGAACAATACATGATATTACTCCACCTGTCTAGTACAAGTTTCCCGGTCGAGCGTTCGGCCACGTGTTCTTTCTCCAAGGGGTAATGCAAGGTTGAGCATTTGACTCCTGGTAAGCCTTTTTTCAGGGTAAAATTCGCAATGCATCGGTCAATATAGACCGGATTAATATAGGGCTCATCCCCTTGGACATTAACAATGACATCGTCCTTATGATCTGCTGTTTTTAAATAGCGGATTATCCGCTCAGTCCCATTTAAACACGGCTCGGTGACAATGGCACATTGGCCGCCTATTCGGTCAATTTCCGCTTTTATCCGGTCGTCATCGGTGAGAACAATAATTTTATCAATCAATCGACACTGGACGACTTGCTGGTATACCCGCGCTATAATGGACACGCCATCTATGGATAATAGGGGTTTTCCTGGAAGCCGAGTAGAACTATAGCGAGCCGGTATTAAACATAAAACCATGGTGGGTATACTATTTATTATCTGATTTTCTTTTAATTATATGATAACACAATTAAACGTGATTTACCATTTGATTCAAGATGAATTATAAATAAAAAATTATTTATCTACGTATTTATTAATTTTATTATATAATTCATCGAAATTATATTTATTTTTAAAATAATTCAAAAGATATTTATCAGGTAGTAATGAATCATATTTTCCTTCGCAACATTCTTTTAATGTATTATAAATGATACTTAAACTTGCGGATTGCTTTATTTCGACAACTTTATTCGTGAATAAGTCCTTATATAAAACAGGTATATCGCCTATTATTGTACTATTGCATAAAGGAATTTCCATATATTTCTTTACAGGCATACTATTTTTACTACTTGTTGAAATACAAAATTTCGATTTGTTTATTAAATTACATAATTCTTCTCCAAATATATTTTCATATTCCCATATAATTTTAATATTATAATTGCTTGTCTTTTGTAAATAATATAAACATTTCAAAATTTTGTATCGAAGTGGATAAAACGTAGGAATAATTGTACCATAATATAATATATCAATTTCTTTAGGGATATTTAAATTTCTGTAAATGCTTGTATCTATATAAAAAAAATCTCCAAAATATGAATATTTAATATTGTTAGAAATTAGTTGAAGTTCTGTGTTTGGAATATTCCCAATTCGTATATTTTCGTCGAAATTGAATTTTTTTGAGATATTAATTAATTCATCCGTGTAAAAATAATCTTCCATCCAAAGTAATTTTTTTGATGTACTATGTGTAATTTCTGTTGGTGGATGCCAAAATATACCCTGTGTAACAAAGTAATAAATAATGATTTTGTAATCATTATAATTGATATTTGTATTATTATCAATTAATGTGATATTATTTTTTCCATTTAAAAACTCAAATATATTAAATCTATCATTAGAGTATTGTACCCTTTCTTTCATTTTATTTAAAGGAGCTATCAATAATATATCCTTTATTTTCATATCATTATTAATTTTAATATCATGTTTAATATCATGTTTAATATCTTTTTTACCTTTGTAATTGTATAAACATATAATGAAAACAAAAATAAAATATGAATTAATTAGTGATACCAATAACGCTACCCCAAAAATAAATCTGCTTATTTTTTTATTTGTCATTAAAATGAAATGCTTCTCAATAAGAAAATCTAAAACGGCCATATATCATCAGTTAATAATTATATTTAGAATAAAATCTATATCAATTATATTCATATCCTTATGACAGGGAATGCATAATATTTTATTATAAATGTCAATTGTATTTTTGGTGTCTTTTAATGGATGGTAATATTTGCGACAAAAAATATCACAATCTAATAATTTTTTTTGAATATTTTTAGAAGTATCATTACTATTAAATAGCAAGCAGAAACAGGAGACACAATTTTTATATTTATCATGAAAACTTGGGAATAGTTGAATATTTAAATTTAATTCCATAATTTTATTTTCTAAATAGTTGAAAAGTGCTTGATGTTTTTTAATTATAAAATCGAAATTTTCATATAAATATTGATATATATAGACTGCTGAAATATCAGACATTTTACAATTATTTGCGTCGACTGAATAATATTTATCAGGATATAAACCAATACCAAAATTAATTAATTTTCGAATCGTATCTTCGTATTTTTTTTCAACAATAATAGCACCCCCTTCACCAAAACCAAATGGTTTTGTGTGATGAAAACTAATTATACATCCGTCGCCATAGTTTACACAATTTTTATTTTTATAAAAAGTATACGATGTAGCAGCATTATCAAATATTAAAAATTTATTATTTTTTTGGCAATAATTTACATATTTATCTATATCTACAATATTACCAAATACATTTGTAATAATTAATCCATTTATATTTTCAGTAACTTCGTCTAGATTTATACCACCCTCTAAATCAATATCCAATATTATAGAATTTTTTAAGGTTCCTTGGGTTGAAGGTGGAAACGTAAATGATTGTGTTGCCCAATTTAATTCTTGATTTTGAAACATTGTAATTGAGTGCGTTAAAATTTGAATGCCTAACGACGCATTAACTACAACAATTACCGATTTGGTGTCATCTATTTCCAATTTATTACAAATAAATTGCTCTAATAATTTTACGTTCGGACCATCATTTGTAAATTGATTTTTTTCTTGACATTTTTCTAATAATTCTTTAACCATTTCATGATTTATAGATTTACTTGGAACCCAATTCATATATATTATATAAGATAAAAAATAAAGATTTAGGACGTTAAATAAAGATAACGCCGCCTCAAGGGCAGTTGGAGACTACTTGGTTTTTAACTGCTGTATCGTTTAGGTCCATATACTAGCAGTATCATCTTCTCCATACATCAATATTGTTTAAAACACAGGAAGAAGCCCAACCCCCTCAAGAGAAAGAAAAGAAAAGCTTCCCCCTTCAAGAGAAGAAAAAAGAGAGAAGATAATAAGATATAAATATATATATAAAGGCCCGCACTTATTATTACTCTTTTTTTTAACACGAGAGTACCCGGATTTTGCCCGATTTTTATTGACTATCGGGCCCTGTACCAGGATGCCAAGCATTTCTCGAGATAAAGGGCAGGGCAGGGAAGGCAAGCCCTGATAAAGTCAGTTTAATATGAATAAATTTATTAAATTCATTATATATAATTAAATGAAAAATATTAAAATTTATGGTTCAGGAAAAAGTATACCTAATAAAATAATTGATAATAGTTTTTTTAAAAAAACTATTAATAAAGATGATGAATGGATTTTTAAAAAAACAGGAATAAAAACAAGACATATAATAGAAGATGTAGAAGAGTATATTACTTTAATTACGGATTCTGCGAGTCAATCTATTAAAAATAGCAATGTTAGTATAGATGAGATTAATTTAGTTATAATGGCTACTTCAACACCTACTAATTTATTTGGCGGAGCATCAATTATTGTAAATAGGTTAGGCATTCGCAATGCTCTCGCTTTTGATATTACCCTAGCATGTAATGGATTTAATACAGCATTTTATACAGCATTCCAATATTTACAGAATGATAATTTTAAATATGCTTTAATAATTGGTTGTGATTGCTTCTCAAGATGGGTAGATTGGTCTGATTATAAAACGAGTATATTATTTGGCGATGGATCAGGATCCATCCTTATAGGAAAGGATACTGAGGAAGGAGGGTTAATTAATTATTATTATAATACTCATTGCTCTCAACATGATATTTTGAATATTAGAATGAATGAAAGAGAGAGTGAGATTAATAGTGTCAAAATTAAAAATAATTATTACGATTGTATGTTTATGAATGGAAAAGATGTATTCAATTATGTTATTAGTAATTTACCAGATTTTATTGTAAAAAGTCTTCGTAATGCTAACTTAACTTTAGATGAAATAAAATATATAATTCCACATCAAGCAAATCAAACTATTTTAAATATATTGGCCGAAAAAATAGGTATCAGTACTAATAAAATTTTATCAAATATAGAAAAATATGGAAATACTTCAGCCGCATCTATTCCTATACTATTAAATGAAACAATAAGTAAGAACTTATTAGAGAAAGGTGATATAATTTTATTATTAGGTTTTGGTGCTGGTATGTCTAGTAGTATAATAATTTTTAAATATGCGTAAAAAATTATTATAATTTATTAGATATATTTTCATCATCTGATCTCCCTTTTGGTTTAGCAGGTAAACCTAAGTATATTGTATATTCTTTAGTATCTTCCGTTACGCACGCACCCATAGATATTAAGCTTCCTTCTTGAATATGTAAATTATTGCGAATAGATGAATTAACTCCAAACCAACAATAATTGTCAATTGTACAATTACCGGATATTACAACATGAGATGTTATAAATACATGATTTTTTATAATGGTATGGTGTCCAATATGATTCCCACTCCATAAGACACAATTGTTGCCGATTTTTACAAAAGGTTGTATTGTATTATCTTCTAATATAAAACAATTTTCACCAATATCTTTTGTTAAAATCGTAGCAAATTTGCTTATGTATGATATAAAGGAGTAACCCTTTTCCTTCCCTTGGTTATATACTTCTTCACGTAGTTTATTTAAACCTTTACCTGTCATAGGAGCAAATAGGTAATATTTTTCAGGGGGATACACATCCTTTATGTTTTCGAAATCCACTAGCGGTTTTCCAAAAATCGTGTCATTTTGTTTATACTTTTTATGAATGGTAAATGCGATAACCTCAAATTCATTCGTTGCTTCAGTTAAATAATAATTTGCTAATTGTGCTATTTGAGCACTTCCAAATATAATTACTTTTTTCATTTATTCTTTTCCAAGAGAATATTATTTATTTATAGACGTATGTAGTATATTCCCATAACTTATAATTGTTATTAATTACATAATGTCTCGATATATTATTTTTTAAAAATAATCCAAGTTTATCAAATGATAAATAAAATAAATCATCTCTTTTAAAATCTACAATAGGACTCATAGTATTAAATGCTAAGCCAATATTTACTTTATAATATATTTTTTTTAATACGTTGGAAAAAAAAGAAAACATTTCTTGATCTGATAAATTTTTTTTTTCAGTAAAAACACCATTGAAAATTACATAATCAAAATTTGGTAAATTTTCAATCTCTTCATGTAAAATATCGACATTATAAAAATTCGAATTCGGATACTTTTCTACACAATAATCGTAAAATTTTTGAGAAATATCTAATCCACTATAATCTATATTGGTTATATTTTTTTCTTGAATATATTCCAATAAATGTCCACAACCACATCCAAAATCTAAAATAGAAACCTTTCTCGTTTTATCCTTGATTACATTTAACATAATATCAAATCTTATGTTTACATCTTCTTTATTAGGCCAATCTACACCTAAACATGTATCACCATATTTATCAAAACATTCTTCATAATGTTTATAAATTGTTTTATATGACATATAATTATAACTATTAACTATTATTTAAATAATTATTTAAATATTTTATTACTTAAATATTCAGAACTAGGAAATCCTAAGTTAGGTTCTTGTCTGTTAACAACTCTATTATAAGCATTTGGATAATCTCTTTTAATAAAAGTTTCTTCATCATGGTTATCAAATCGATATGATACAGCAATTCTAAGACCATCATAATTTTTTGTATATTTTGTTTTATGTATTAAGAATTGACTAAATATTAATATATCTCCTACATTCATGATAACATCTTCTAATTTATTATCTAATTTTTCAATTTCATTATTATTTACTTCATAAAAATTTTTAGTTAATGTTCCTTCGAATATACCATTTTTATGTGTATTTCGTATTATTTGTAAAGGAAAACTATCATTTGTTATATTTGTTAATGGTATCCAAATTACAATACTATCTAAAGATGATGGATTAGCAGTAAAATCTTGGTGTGCTGGTAATATTACATATTCCGGATTAATTATGAGTGAATTTGAATCCATATTTAAAACAGTTTCAGTTGGGATTGAAGGATTATTTATTTGTAATTCTTTTAATAAAATTTTAATATCATCATTTATAAATAAACTATAAATATCATATGTTCTTCTTATACTTTTTACTACATTAATATATATTTCTTTATCAAAATTAAATAATTTTTTTAAATTTTCATGAAATATATTTACAATACTATCATAATTATTTACATCAGAATTAAATTCTTTATATATATCAATATTATTCATTTTTAGTGATTCGCAAATAATATTATTAAAATTAGTTATAATATTAATAATTTTTTTTTGACTAATAAAATTTTTTTTAATAAAAAATCCATTTTCGTTATAACTCTTTAACATTATATATAATATATATAATATTTTTATTTTTTGAAAAGGATTTTACTTCATAATTAATTCTCCTAATAATGACTCTTTCTCTTTACCAAAATCATCTTGACACATTAATATATAATATTTATTCTCTTTTTTAAATATTTCGGGATAACAATACCATTTTGAGTCTGAAATATTATCTTCAATTTGAATTTCCTTTGTATTATAGAAATATTTCAAGTCGTCACTATAAGCCGAATATATTTTATAATAATATTTAATTTGTTCATGTTCATATTTATGACGAATAGAAAATACAATAAAATATTTTTTGTACAAACATTTTTCATCATTGTATGTTTCAATATAATGTAAAATATGTCCCTTATCTTTTTCATAATTTACAATATTATCAAAAATTGGTTTATAAAAAATTTGATTTTCATCTTGAAAATAAAATAAATATTTACCCCAATAATAAGTAGGGCGTTCTTCATCTATTTCAATTTTGGATGTTAATAAGTAATTATTATATATTTTTGATATTAAGTGATCTTCTAACTCAATTTTTTCTATTTTATTTATTTTAAAATCTTGAATATTTTCTTTATTAATATAATATTTATAAAATTTACATCGATGATTGATAAGATCGATTGATTTTTGTTCAATTAAAAATACGTATTCATTATTATATTCACATATATCCCATATTAAACTACTTTCTTTAAAATTATAATTTATTTTTATTCTTTTAAGAAATTTAAAATCTATAGTATAAATATCGTAAAATAATATAAATTTATTTAAAGCATTAATATTAATTGATTCTATACCAAATATATAAAAATGATTATTTATCTCGATAATATTTGAAAATTTATTATTATTAATTTTTTTTAAAATATTAATATGCATATATAAATTACAAATATTTTATATTATAACTCCATTTATTTTCATTACATAATTTAAATATTAAATCAGGAGATAAAAATAATAAATCCCCTTCTTCCATATATAAAGATAAATTAATATCATTATAATGATTTTTTGGCAAATTAATAATCCCGTTTATTAAAGGTAAATACATATTTATATTAGATAATAAATTACTATTTACCTGATCTAAATTACTATTTACCTGATCTAAATTACTATTTACCTGATCTAAATTACTATTTATATTTATATTATTATATTTTATATCCAAAATATTAATTATTTTATTTATATTACTAAAAATGAGGCACTTAGCTAGGGGTCCGTTATTTATATTAGTTATATTTGATACATATGGAAAATTATTACATTGTTTAATACATTCTAAATATTCTTTACTATATTTATTATATAAATGATTATATTTTATTTTAAAATCATCATCATTAATATTTAATGAATTAATTAAATTTAATTTTAGCATTTTTTTTTTAAAATATTTTTGTTTTTGTAGTAATATTTCATTTATATTTTTTTTTGAAATAAAATTTCTAACAATTAAAAATCCAAATTTATTATAAAAAACTTTAATATTTTTACTACACATTTCAATAAAAAAATTATTTTCAATAGTATATAATTTTAATACGTTTTTACAAGAATCATTATTATATCTATATAAATTTATATTTTTTATACTTGAATCAAATTTCCTATATTTCTCAATATTTTTATTATTTGCATATAAATTTCTTATTTTAAAATGTAATATCAAAATCTTAGAATTATCTAATATATTTTTAGTCTTATTTATGTTAAATATTGTATTTATATCATATGATAATGTATTATTTATTGGAGTTGATTCATGTCCGTTACAATGAATACTATTATTTGGATCAAAAAAATGTTTTTTAAAAATTCCTTCATTAGAAAATATTGTATTATCATAATAATTATATTTACATAATTCTAAATCTAATATAGTTATATTAAAATTATTTGGATTGGCAAACTCAACAACAGGTATTATAATATTTGAACAATTTCTTTTACTATATAAATAATCTACTAAATTAATATCATTTGATATGTATAAAAATTCATCTATATCAATATTTAAAATATAATCATATTGTTTATATTTAAAATGATTATCTAAATGTTTACATAATAATGTATTAATTATATTAATATCAATATTTACTAAATTTTTATAAAAATTTAAAATATTTGTTGTATTATCATTTGATTCATCATCGTAAATAATATAATTTTTAAATCCCAAAGAAATATAATATTGAAACCATTCATCTAAATAATCATCTTCATTTCTTATTGTTAATTTAATAGCAATTTTATTCATATTATTTTGTTCATAATTAAGTAAATTTCTAAGTTTTTTCATTAGAATATCATTAAAAGATACATCAGATGAATTTAAATAGGTATCTGGATAACTAATCCAGCATGGATTATATATAACAATCCCTTTATTAAATAAAGACGGAACAAATGAATAAGAACTATTTGATAATATCAATATATCAGCATTAATCATTTTTTTATAATTATAAAAATGTTCTTTATCTAAATCAAAAGTGATATTTTTAAATATTTTAAAATCTTCAAATGATTCATATGTTTCTGTTTCAGACAAAATAATAATTTCATAATTATATGAAATATATGATATTAATATTTTTAATATATCTATATAATAACTATTCTTTAAATATCTTGGTGGGTTCATATTTGGAATAACATCACCTCTTCTAATATGAACAACTATACTAATTTTATTATTTTTCTCATATATAAAATTATTTTGTATATTCCTAATAAATTTTGGTGTAATTAACTCATTTATATTTCTATCAGGATATAAATTTCTATTATAATTCATTTTTTCCAAAATTGATTCGTCAAATGCAATATGGTCATGTTCTTTTGATTCAATTTTTGGACATGGAATACTTAATAAATTATTTAGTAAAACATGGGCATTACAAATTTGGGCATAAGCATTAAAAATTTCATTTTTATATATAGTTCCAATATATTCAAAATTATTTAAATAACAATATGCATATACATGTAAATCCAAATGAATACGACTTCCAACTCTATCCTGAGAATTATGTTTACAACATCTTTTCATATTCATATAAATGTAGCAAATATAAATTAAAATGACTGAATTAATAAATTAATTCAGTCATTTTTATTTTAATATTATATTTTAATAATATTAAAAAAAAGATTCTATTGATTTATTAAGTTCATCAATATTGCAATCATAATATTATCAAAAGTAAAAATATCTAGTCTATTTAGTTTTGTATTTGCTTATCATTATTTAACCACTCTAACAAAAATTATTTGCTCGTCATTATTTTAAATTACGGACGCATATGATTTAGTTTTTACACCTTTTAACATTTAAAACGCCGATTAAATTTACGAAGGTCTAATATGAATTTATCTTAAGATAAAGAACAGGCACATGATTATATTTATTTATACCATCGCAATCATAACAGCACACATCAGAATATCTACCTTTTATTTCACTGACCACATTTTTAAATAATATATCATCTTCTATTAATTCGTATGTTATGTTATTAATTAATAATAATTCATATGTAATAATTTATATTCGTGATAACCACTTAGTTGATATTTTTTACAAGTATTTGGTTTTAATTTTTCTATATTATGTAATATTTCTTTTATATGGTTATTTGTTTTTTCAACCATTTTTGATGTCCTCTTGGTTATTAATTTTCTATCAGACTCATATACCTTTTTATAAAAACCACTTCACAAAAGGTTTTCAAAAAATATACAGGTATCTTTGCGATTACCTCCAAAGGTGTAATAGAGTGGGATTTATATGAAAAAGGGGGTATAAATACAGATAGATTAATAGAGTTTTTAGAGAAGAATATAACCAGTAAATTAAAAAACAAATTAATTATTTTAGATAATGCGAGTATTCATAGAAACTCATAAAAGAATTAATTGGTAAAAACAATCACATTTTATATGCTGTGCCGTATCAAAATTTTACGAATAGCATTGAAAATTATTTTAGTATGTTGAAATCACGCTTAAAAAAAACTGAAGGATTGAAATATACTGACCTAAAGCAAATATAAATGTCTTACGGACAATACCAGAGAAAACTATGAAAATATATTTAAGGGTGCTTATAAGCGACCAGAGAAATATGTAGCAAAAAATAAAACACGTAAGAAACCCATCTATAAAATCGGCGTTTTAAATGTTTAAAGGTGTAAAGTTTATCATAATAAGTAAGAAAATCGTATTTTGTCGGTTCATATAATTTAATATTAATAAATGCGTATTTTATAAATACAAAAGACATAAAATAAATTAATACATGCTACGTTTTATTTATGAACAATTTTATACTTTTTAAACATTTATGAATTTTTTAAAATCATGCTCAACTACGGATTCATTCAAAGATTTATCGCACATACATAAAATAATCGTAGATGTGTCTAACATTTCATATTCTATCCACTTCATAGGTTGAATTAAAAATACACTATTTTTAGATAGATTATGTATTTCCTCCTTTAATTGTTTGTTAATTATTTTTAATTTTATAGCACCGTCCATAATTATTAAAAATTCATTAAAATTAAGATTTGCATGAAATCCGCGAATACCTGTGGTAGACAAATTATTAATGTAAAAACATCTTTGGGTATTAAAATTAATATTATTGATACAATGTAATTCCCCTGGTTTATTTTCCGTAATTATATTTCGTATGACGAGCACATTTTTTTCCATGTAAAATTGTTTAATAGTATTGCATATATATTCTATTTCTGCCAATTCTAATTCCGGATACATTGGCAAAGATAATATTTCCCGCGAGTTCATAATTGATTTCTCTACATCTTGTTGATAGTTATAAGGCAACATCGCTTCTGTCTCAGCAATAGATATAGGATAATGTATAAAGCAATGAATATTATGGTCCTCTAAATATTGTTTTAATTCATCACGATATTTTGTTCGAATGACATATAAATGATATACAGGAATACATTCAGGGTCTACTATTGGTAATATTATATCTGCGACTTCAGATAATTTTATGTTATATGTATTTGCATGGGCTCTTCGCAATGCATTCCATTTATCTAAATGCCCGAGTTTAACATTTAAAAATGCAGCTTGAATTGTATCTAAGCGGCTATTTCTACCGATTATTTCATGATGGTATTTGGTTTTATTACCAAGATTAATAAGTTTACGTATTTTTTCATTATATATTGAATTATTTGTTGCAATTCCACCTCCATCGCCATATGCACCTAGATTTTTACCTGGATAAAAACTAAAACACGCAATATCACCGAATGTGCCGGCTTTTTTTCCATTCCAGGAAGCCCCATGTGCCTGAGCACAATCTTCAATTAGGTATAAATTATACTTCTTACATAGTGCCGTTATTTTATCCATATTAGGCATCAACCCATATAAATGAACCACCATAATTGCTTTTGTATTACAAGTAATTTTTTGTTCCAATAAATCAATGTCAATCATATATGTTTCCGGTACTATATCACATAATACAAGTTTCGCTTGATTATTCAATACTCCTAAACAACTGGCGATATACGTATTGCCTTGTACAATTATTTCGTCATTTGCAGTTAAATGTAAACATTTAACTGCAATCTCTAAGGCATCAGTGCCATTTGCGCAACCAATGAAATGTTTAACATTTAAAAATTTCGCAAAATTATTCTCAAATGTCGTTACTTTATGTCCATTGATAAAGTCACACTTATCAAACAAAGAATCGATTTCAGCACTTATTTCATCCTTAATACTCGTGTAATTTTTTTTTAAATCAACAAAATTAATGTTCATTGTTTATATTTTTATAAATGCTTTTTGAAGGTAATAAACGTAAATTTGTTTTAAGGGCGTAGTAGTGGCTTGTTAGTTGCGGTTCTTGGTTAGTAGTAGAGTGTGCAGAGAGAACCAGCTCTTTTAGAGCAAAAAATCCGAAATCGAACTCACGACTTTCGAAAAAAACCCAGAATCGAACTCACGACTTTCGAAAAAAAAATTCTCAGATTCGAACTTGAAAAAAAACTTCGGAGACGAAAAAAAATAAGATGGCGGGCACTTTTTATTTAAATTCAAACCATGCCATGACCTGTTACATTTCCGAGAGGCCTTATCGAGTCCGAGTTTGGAGTTCCGGAATCGGAACTGAGTCCCGTTTGTTTTAAAAAAAACTCCGGAGATGCGGACGGACATTTTAAAAAGTGAAATTTTAACCGACGGATAAACCGACAGACAAACTATTAAACAGGCAGACAAACAGACAAATAGACCGACAAACAAACAGACAAACAAACAGACGGAAAATTAATGGGTGCGCTCCTCCCTTCATAAGGTGGGGCATAAATGCCCCACCATAATGGGTGCGCTCCTCCCCTTCGAATCCCCTCCATAAGGTTGGGTCAGTGGCCCCACCAGAAGGGTATAAATACTCGATTAATTTATTATTGACTGTATAATAATCCTCCCCATTTGGAAGTTTATTATTAAAATCATGCCCATAAAACGTATAAAAACTTTTATAATTCTCTTTACTATTTTTAAACAAAATATGTTTGTTCTCTAAGGACAATGTACTATCATTTTCAGGCTTTTGAAATCTTAAAGCATTAATATATGCTATTAAATCATTTTTATGTTCCGTGTGATAGGAAATTAGGATTTTTAATTCATATGGGTTATTTTTGAATATACGCCGAAAATTACCATCATTTCTACATAATTTCTTTTCTACATAATTTATGTAGATATAATGAGCTATAAAAATTGGAGCAGTGTTATAATCTACGTACTCCATCGTAAAACCACAATTATTTTTTAAACAAGGAATGACATTATTAAATACATTTTTAATTATTGAATTCTCTTTAATTAACAGGTTATGTGCATTTCTTCCCGTTATTATTGATGATACCTTTGTAATTGATTTCGTATAATTATTTAAGTATTTCCCTGACCTATTCGAAGATTTAAGTAAACTATCGGAATCTTCCACAGGGCTGTCTGAAAAAATTAACCAATTTATATTCAACTCATCAAATGGTTGATAATAATTCATCATTTCTTGAAGCGTCTTAAATTTATTTAAAAATAAAAATTCATCCGCATCAATAGATATTAAATAATCAATGTTGTGCTTATTGCAAAGAGGTAATATATGTTCATGTATTATATCAATTCTACCATATTGTGCATTATCAATCACATCATCCCATATAATTTCTACATTATTTATATTTAATTCCTTACAATATTGTTCTACCGGTATTTTTGAATTATTATCGCGCAGAATAAATAAATCAATATTCATTTTCAAATAATATGATAACCATTCTTCTAATCTTAATTCATCTTTGATTGGTGTACAAATTGCCAATTTATATTTTTTATATTTTTTCATATATTATAGTGTATATGATAGTTTTTTATAATATAAAGAATGTTCCAGATAATATAAATTATCCTGATATTTATTTCACAGCCAAATATGGAAAAGCATGTGAATATTCGGATGCTGCGATTTGGGAATTATGTCAATATAAAGATTTAATATATGTTTACTTAAAAAAACCATATGAATTTGAAAATGTTACTTATTATGATTTATTGACACCATATGGCTATAGTGGATTTTATTATGAAAAAAAAGAAACATTAGATGAATTTATTCCATTATTTAGAACAGAGGCTATTAGAAAAAAATATTTAACTGAAGTTATACGACAAAATCCTTATTTAAACATAGATATATTAAATAAGGACATTATTTTATCAAAAAAAACATTTGGTATAAAACTAAATAACTATAATACATTTGATGATTATTTAAAGAGTACACATAAAGATAACAAAAAAGGGTACAATATAGCATTAAAAAAAAATTTAATATTTAAAATCGAAGAATATAATCAACATAATTTATCTAATTTTGTAGAAATTTATAATATAACAATGAATAATTTAAATTCTACAAAATATTATTATTTTAATGAAGAATATTATCAAGCACTATTTGATATGAAATATAATTTATTTTTTGCGAATGTTTATTACCAAGATCAATTAATTGCTTCATGTCTTATATTTAAATATAATAAATTCTTACATTATCATTTAGGTGGTTCCTATACGGAACATAGACATTTAAGACCTAATAATTTAATACATTGTTCCGTAATAAAATATGGAATTGAAAATGATTATGAATTATATCATTTGGGAGGTGGATTAAAAGATAATGATTCATTATATGAATTTAAAAATAAAATTGGAACGAGTATATACAACTATACAATTTATAAAAATATTATTAATGAAGATATTTATAAATATAATAAAACATAATATTTATTATTTTTTTTCGTTAATTTATTATATTTATAAATAACTGAATTTAAATTAAATAACACAATATTTAAATTATCTGATAGATGTAAAAGTTGGTTTTCATTACCTGAAAAAGATGTTTATGAATTTATAGATGGAATGGATAAAAATATGATTTGGGTGAATGTGAAGGGAGATATTTTCTGTATATTCGGGGGTAAAAAATATAAAAACATATTCATTTAAACCAGATTGTTATAACTTTGAAGTATTAAAAGAGAATATTGAAATAAATAATTTAGAGAAAAATGTATCTATTTTTAAAATGCTATATCGAATGTAAATAAAGATTTGTATTTATTGAAAAAATCAACCATATGAAGGTAATCATTTACACCTTCGCACATTTAAAACGCCGATTTTTTAGACCTTATAATTTTTAAGTTTCCGTGTCATCCGTGAGGTTTTTTACATATGTTGTATCTCGGTTATAAGCACCCTTAAATATATTAGTATATTTCTCTTTTGGTATTTCACGAAGAACTTTGCTAATATTTTCTTTTAGTTTTGTATGTGTTAATCCATTTATCTTTTGTAAGCGTGATTTTAGCATACTAAAA
>Ga0214919_10004980_pt1 | contig 19100 bp, 15 predicted proteins | sample LL1503_MetaG_FD_177994 | JGI IMG/M metagenome (GOLD analysis project Ga0214919, IMG submission 177994) | Freshwater microbial communities from Lake Lanier, Atlanta, Georgia, United States - LL-1503 | ecosystem: Environmental > Aquatic > Freshwater > Lake | place: USA: Georgia | collected...
AAAACACTGAGAGCGTTAGCATTCCATAGGCAAAGCGGCTAGGAATATTGCTAACCATGAGTCGTTTAACTCCGGGTAGTCGAATTATCTCTGCATAGGCCATAACGGTTCTCACTCTAGTGGCGTGCGAATCGCAAACTTGGTTCATCTATGATTGAATGAAGATTCAACTAACTAAATAGGAGCGGCATGTCAGCCACATCTGAAACATCTGAAGCACCAAGCAATTTAGATCCACGCCGGTGGCGAGCACTTCTGGTTATTGCAATTGCTCAATTGATGGTGGTTTTAGATGCCTCAATCGTCAACATCGCATTGCCGAACCTTCAAGTTGATCTAGGTATTACTGCAGAGAATCGTCAATGGGTTGTGACTGCTTACACCCTTGCCTTCGGCGGTTTGCTACTGCTTGGTGGACGAATTGCGGACTACGCAGGACGTAAAAAGACTTTCATGATTGCGCTTATTGGTTTCGCTGCAGCTTCTGCACTGGGTGGCTTTGCTGCTAACCAGGAGATGCTGTTTGGTGCCCGCGCATTACAGGGCGCGTTTGCCGCAATGCTTGCCCCTGCAGCGCTGTCTTTGATCAGCGTCACTTTCACAGATTCAAAAGAACGTGCAAAAGCATTTGCTGTTTACGGTGGGCTCTCTGCCGGTGGCGCAGCTATTGGTCTGATTCTCGGGGGTCTACTAACTGAATATGCTTCATGGCGCTGGTGTCTTGGCGTGAATGTGCCAATCGCGATCTTGGCTGTTGTACTTGCTATTAATAACGTGCACGAAAGTAAAGCGCAGGGAGATACTCGATACGACATCCCGGGCGCAGTTACCGTGACACTTGGGCTTGTTTCCTTGGTTTATGGCATCACTCGCGCAGGCGTTGATGGATGGACCAGCACTACAACTCTTTCCTACTTCGGCGCGGCACTTGTTCTGCTTTCTGCCTTCTTCGTTATTGAAAGTCGCACTTCGCATCCACTGCTACCAGTTCGTATCCTGACTGAACGCAATCGCGCAGCAAGTTACCTAACATCATTCATCGTAGGTAGTGGATTGTTCGGCATGTTCTTGTTCCTATCAATCACTTTCCAGTTGGTGTTTGGGTACAGTCCAGTTCGATCAGGTTTGGCATTCTTGCCGTTCTCAGTTGGTGTTGGTATCAGCGCAGGCATGGCATCACAGTTGCTTCCTCGGTTTGGTGCTCGTTGGGTTTCATTCGGTGGTTTGTTGCTAGCTTCTAGTGGACTGGCATTGCTAACTCAGCTAGATGCCAATAGCGATTACCTGACTGCGATTTTGCCTTCACTGATGTTGATGAGCTTGGGCATGGGTCTTGTATTCGTACCAATCTCGGCAACTGCACTTTTCGCTGTTGGTAATCATGATGCTGGTGTGGCCTCTGCTGTTTTGAATACATCTCAGCAAATTGGTGGCGCACTTGGCACTGCTTTCCTCAATACGGTGGCAACTTCAGCCACAGCAGCATACGTTGTGGCAAACCATAGTCAGTTAAATCAGTACGGTCAGCCGCCAGCAGATGCGTTAATCCATGGGTTCACGCACGCATTTGTTTGGAGCGCTGGACTATTGCTTCTTGGTGCCGTTGTTTGGGTTGCCTTGATTAACGCTGATCGCAACACTTTGGCTACAAATGATTCACCAGCCGCTCATGTTGGCTAAGTGTCTCTAATTAAAACTAAATATCATTAGGCAATCTTTAAAAGTTGGCTGGGGCAGGCACTCAAATGCTTGCTTCAGCCTTCAAAGTTTTTTGGGCCTAAGTGGTATTTGCGACTTTGAGTAATACGGTTGAAGTATGAACAGTGACATGCCTGCCGGCCTACAGAAGTTAATTGACGCTGGAACTTTGACTCGCGAACAAGCAGATGCTGTCCAAGAAGCACTTGGGCATAACGCGCCAGTCGATTCAGTTGCGCCGAATTCCCCGAGTTCAATGTTTCCATCTAGGCGGGCCTTCATTTCCGAAGCACTAACCTACGTTGGTTTTGTCTTTGTCATTGCCGCAGCAGCCCTGCTGACCAGCCAAGCATGGGCTGGACTGGGCAGGTGGGGTCAATCAGGGTTGCTGGCCGCAGGTGCCGCAGTACTTTTTGGTGCCGCCTTCTGGATGCGAATGGTGCGTAAAGACGATTCAGGTCGACGACTTAGTTCAACCTTGTTTGTTGGCTCAGCAGCACTTTTTGCAGGCACTACCGGTTTAATCCTCAACGAGATTTGGGTTCCTAAGAATCCGAGTTACTTAGATGCTGGTAGTCCGCTTTGGCAAGAGCCTGCGCGTTGGGTAAACCCTGCAATTGTCATTGGCGTCGCGTTGGCCGCTCTAGTCGTTGCGGTGATTGGCTACCTACTTTCAGGTTCAGCGCTTGGTCAGCTTGCTATGGCCGCGCCTTCAGCTGTGATGGCGATCGGGATTGGCCAGTTGATAACGGCCCTCGGCACTAATTTGGACGACGTGACTAGCCAGCCTCGAGTTGGGTTCGCCATTCTGTTTGGCGGTGGCTTGCTTTGGATTGCGCTTGAGCATTACGGGTACCTGCACGAAAAGGTAGTAGGCCAAGCGCTAGGTATTGGCGCATTATTTATTGGATTGCAAGGGGTAGGAGTTGATCTAAAAGTTTGGGCAGGTAGCAGTGTGCTAATTGTGTTAGGGCTCGGACTTTTGGTCTTCTATCTACAAGGTCATGCATGGCCGTATCTTGCTGGTGGCATTATCGGAATGTTCGCTGGTGGTGTTCGCCTACTTGTTGAGTATGTTCACGGCACCGGTGGCGCGCTGGCCTCACTTGGCTTGGGCATTTTGCTGGTATTCGCCGGTGTTCGATTAGTGAACGATAGGCGAGAGCCAATGATGCTGGTTCAGGCTGAGTCGGGTGAGGATGAAGATTTATCTATGCCAAACGTGGTTAAAGAAATTAAGAAAGACGCGGAAAAATACAACAACATTGAGCCGTACTAACTAGTTAATCAGGTCCATCTTCCTAATTACTAGGATGTGTTTCCTTGATGAAGGCCCACACATCAAGTTCATCTAAATCAATGTGGCGCCCATGTTGCTTCATGATTGTTGCAATTTGTCCTTTATGTTCAGCAGCATGCATTACAGCCTGACTCAAAATCAGCGAACGTTGAACTTTGAACGACTCATCGCCAGTTACGACGGTGAGACTTTCATCTTCAAGACTCGCATTTTCAAGAAGTACCTGATCTAGCTCGGCGACCAGCAACATATATTCGGCAACTGTTTTGGCGTTTGTTACTGGTTCCAAATCTGTCCAGTCGATACCAGTTAGGCAATAGCGATACCACTGTCCGCTACCAACCAGATGAGTAAGTAACTGCCCAATAGGCCATTCGCCATCAGCTGCGCGAAGTGCGAATACTTCGTCGGGTTGGTCAGCAAACTGTGCGAGAAATTTTTGGTTAGACCAGGCCAGATGCTTAAGAGCTACTTCAAGTGAAATCATTCTGCCAATATACTGACTCGGATTCACCCGTTGCTACAGGTGAATTCTGAAGATGGAACTTTTCACTTTAACCAATTTGGTTTTGCTCTTAGCCACAACACGAAATACATCAGATTTATTTGCAGATTTTATGTTGTATGAGTGTCGATTTGCCCGAACTTTAGCAACTGTGCGCCATTTAGTGGAACCAACTTTCTTTTGGATAGTTACATAACGCACGGAACGCACCGCATTGTTTAGGTGCCATACGATCACGGTTCCTTGGGCATCTGGTTCAAGAGTTGGCATGGATAATCCGAAAGTATCTGTTGAGGTTGGCCCGTTGCCTAGGTGATTGATGGGGAATACGGAGAATATGTGGATGTCGCCTTCAGCTAACCCATCAATTTCTAATTCAGTAGTGGCAATGATTGAATGCGGTTCGCTATCTACCCATACTTCGTAGCCAGTAATGTCAGCACCAGTTTCCGCTGGCGGCTGCCAGGATATGTGAGCAACGCTTGTTGATTTATCGACAGTAATTAGCAAGCCTGAGACTGGTCCGGGGAGCGTCTCGCTGGTAACTGCGTTGCTCTTTACTGGAGTACTCGTACCTTGAGCATTCTTGGTAGTAATGGTTACTGCGTACTGTGTTCCTAGCACAATGTTGCTAAAGATAACTCGTTTGGCTTTTGTGGAAACTTGCACAAGTTGATTGCTTGGCTGCAAAGTCACCAATAACGATGTGGCTTTAGAATTTGCTGGCAAATCCCATGTGGCCACAACAGCGCCTTCACCAGTAAGGGCTGCTGTAACCGCTAAAACCGGTAATGGCTTTGGGAAGGTATGCACGGTGAAGGTGTTTGGCGCACTTTGACCCCAGCAGTTTGTAGCTGTGACATTGAGGGTGTAATCGCTATCGCTTATCAGGTTGCTCAAGTGCAGTACGCCGAGCGCTGCTGACTGCACTGCTTTGTCCGAATGCAACCCGTCGCTGTCCGTCCAGGAATATTGAACTGTCCACTGAGTTAGGTTGCAACCATTGGTATCAACCGCGCCAAGGTTCACATCTAGCCCCACTCCTGATTCATCAGGTGCGGTGATTTGCTTGGTGGTTACTCGACTAGGCGAATTTGGCACATCTTGTGGTCGCACCGCATTGCTCTGGGCGCTAGGTAAGCTTGCGCCCCATTTATTATTGGCAACTATTGTGGCTGTGTAAGTTACAGAAACCCGCAAGCCAGTCACATTCACGCTCTCAGTCGATCCGGATACCGTAACGCGCTTGGTACTTCCATCTGAACCGGAAAGCGTAAGACTGTAGCTGACAACATCTGAAAGTACATCAGCAGGTTGCGACCAGCTGGCATCTATCGAACCGCGACTGGCCTCGAGATAGAGATCGCTTGGCGGATTTGAGATGAGCGATGTTGTTGTTGAAGCTGGCAGACTCGAAACATAGTCATTAATTGCCACAACTGTGAATGTGTTGGCGCTTGCTCGAGTGCCCGCGACAAGCACATTTCCAAACTCAGCCCACTGGGCGCTAGCCGGCACGGAAATTTCTTGCCCAGACTGCACATGAGTGACTTTGTAGCCTGTTATGTCGCTGCGGCTTTGATTCCAGGTAATTCGCGCGCCAGTATCACCTAACGCAACAGCCTTTATTCCTGTTGGGGTGAATGGGATTGCGCGGGGAGTGACTGTGTTACTCGCCTTAGCTGGGCCAGTGCCAATTGCATTATTGCCCGCAACAGTTACTGAATATGAAACATTATTTGAGATGCCATCGGTGATGATTGCGTGAGTTTCGTAACCACCAAGAGTGACAATTTGTCCTGACGGTTGCAAGCGAACTGTCCACGAACTAATTTTCGCGCTCTCGTCTGTGGCGGGACTAAACAGCAATTCAATTTGATGATCGCCAGGCACAAGAGTCGCGCGGGCTGGCGCAGCTGGCAAGCGGTTAGCGATTGCGGTCAAGTGCGTTGGGAGTCCGTTATCAAACGGGGTAATTGGGGTGATGTCGACTTGCCAATCTTCCGAATTGAACGGCACAGGAATGTGTAGTGAGTTGTTCGCTACCTTCACCGTGCCCTGCATGGCGACATAATTGCGTTCATAGTTTCTTGCCCACACCCAATAGGAAGTTACAGATTTGGAATTTTGCAGAGTATCCCAAGTCAGGTCTATTGCTTTATCTGCTGGAGTCGCAACGACATTTGTAAGGCCCATTGGGTCTAAATAAGTTAGGTCGATGTTTCCAGCGTCAGTCCAGAGTTGGTAATTAGAAACGTAATTTTTCGAATAAGCATTCGACAGGGGAGAGCGGCATGATCTTAGGCTGTAGTCAGTCCAGTACTGCGCGCTTGTAGTCAATTGAACTACTTCAGTTCTCCCTGTTTTAAAAGTTACAACCATGCTGCTGGCGCACTGTGGCGAAATTATCCAGATGTATTCGCCTCGATCTACGACCAAGCCTTCGGCTGGATAGCCAAAATCTGAAAGTGTTGCAGCTTTAACTGGGGTAGCCATTGAAAATGTGGCTACCGTTAAAGCGCCGACAAGAATGGCACGTAGTAGTGATCGCATGTAATTACTCCTTGGAATTGTTGCTTGTTTGCAATCTATTCCGAGGGTCTGACACAAATGAAAATCGCCAAAAAACGTCTAAATTCAGGCAAAAGTTAACCCCCAGCCACGTGACTCAACTGGGGGTTAACTTTCAACTTATGGTTTAGATGTCGTAGTACAACTCAAACTCAGCTGGATGTGGACGCAAGCGAACGTAATCAACTTCTGCTGAACGCTTGTAGTCAATCCAAGTCTCGATCAAGTCTGGAGTGAATACGCCACCGGCTAGCAAGTAATCATGGTCTGCTTCAAGAGCATCAAGAACTGCAGACAGTGATGATGGAACCTGTGGAATTGCAGCGGCTTCAGCGCCTTCCAATTCGTAAAGGTCTTTATCAACTGGTGCGTGTGGTTCAATTTTGTTCTTGATGCCGTCAAGACCAGCCATAAGCATGGCAGAGAATGCCAAGTATGGGTTGCTTGATGGATCTGGACAACGGAACTCAATGCGCTTTGCTTTTGGATTCGAGCCCGTGATTGGGATACGAATACAAGCACTGCGGTTGCGCTGTGAGTAAACCAAGTTAACTGGTGCTTCGTAGCCTGGAACCAAACGGTGGAATGAGTTGACAGTTGGGTTGGTGAACGCAAGTAGTGATGGTGCGTGCTTCAACAAACCGCCGATGTACCAACGAGCGGTGTCAGATAGATCGCCGTAACCAGCCTCGTCGTAGAACAATGGAACACCGTTTGTCCACAATGACTGATGCACGTGCATACCTGAACCGTTGTCACCGAATAGTGGCTTTGGCATGAAGGTTGCAGTCTTACCGTTTGCCCAAGCTTCGTTCTTGATTACGTACTTGAACAACATAACTTCGTCAGCAGCCTTTAGCAGGGTGTTGAAGCGGTAGTTAATTTCCATCTGGCCAGCGGTACCGACTTCATGGTGTGAACGCTCTACAAGTAGGCCAACCTGCTGCAAACGCTGAACCATTCCGTCGCGGATGTCTGCAAACTGATCTGTTGGCGATACTGGGAAGTATCCACCCTTGTAACGGGTCTTGTAACCACGGTTGTCAGAGCCATCAGCGTTGAATTCAGCGCCCGTGTTCCAAGCACCTTCGATTGAATCTACGTGATGGAAAGCTTCATTCTGTGAAGTGCTGAAACGCACTGAATCAAAAATGTAGAACTCTGCTTCAGGAGCAAAGAATGCAGTGTCAGCGATGCCGGTTGATGCAAGGTACGCCTCAGCCTTAGCTGCAACGTTGCGTGGATCACGGCTGTAGAACTCATCTGTGAACGGATCACGGATTGAGAAGTTCATAACCAATGTGCTTTCCTTGCGGAAAGGATCCATGAACGCGGTTGTTACATCTGGAATCAACTTCATGTCTGATTCGTGGATTGCCTGGAAACCGCGAATCGATGAACCATCGAACATTTGGCCGGTCTCAAAGAAATCGTCTGGCAATGTTTGTGCAGGCACATTGAAGTGCTGCATGACGCCAGGTAGATCGCAGAAGCGAACGTCTACGAACTGAATGTTGTTGTCTTTGATGTATTTCACTACATCATCAGGGGTCTTAAAGCCCAATGGCTCAGACATTCATCCTCCATAAGTGTGTGTACTAGGTAAATTATCGAAAGATTAAGTACCTAGTTGGAACGTGCGAACAGAACTAGGTTATTGGTTGTCTGTTTCGCCAATGTTACGGGGTTTCCCACAAGGACAACCTCGGCGTTTCTAAGTAGGCTGGCAAAGTATGGAACCGCTAAATCGCTTGGGATTGCCCGAAAATGGGCCGGGGTCGCTGGCTGGACTTGGGCGCAGAATTGCTGCGTTTTTCCTCGATTATTTCGCCAGCATGGCTGTTGCGCATTTGATTGCTGGAGATATTGACCCATTGGGTAATTCATTTCGCATCCTGACCCTTGAGGTCATGTTTGCCCAAATAGTGCTGCTCACAGCACTTACCGGTTCGTCGTTCGGGCAGCGCCTATTAGGAATTCAAGTCAGTAAATTGGATTTAACTCGAGTTGATGCCATGCGCGTAATTGCCCGTACAGCACTAATCTTTCTAGTCATTCCAGCTGTGGTTTGGGATCGCGATACTCGCGGATTGCACGATCGCCTTTTGGGCACAGTCGTAGTTCGAACTCGCTAAACGAGTTTCAATTATTTAGCGGCGGGGTGTTTTGCCACGCGTAGGCATTGGACCTTTTGGAATCGGGATTTGATTCGCAGGTAATGCCGTGAAACGTCGACGCAATTCAGTTGTTGCTGCTGGGCGCAGAGCCTTAGGGAACTTCTTCAGTTCTTTACGAAGGTTACGAAGTTGAACTCCGCCCGAACCAACAATTATTTCGTGAATCGGAACTCCAGGCGCAAAGCGGGCATGAATCTTCTTCTGCTCGGTCAGTAACTGTTGCGGTCGGCTACCTTCAGCAACCAAAATCACGCCGGGACGACCAACAACTCTATGAACAATGTTCTGAAGTTTATCTACGCCAACCGCTGGGGTAGTGGTAAACCCAGTGCGTGGACTCATGCTTTGCAGCACTGATGCGGCTGCACCAAGTTGATCTTCAACCGATGCGTAGATTGCGCGCTCAGCAATTCGACCAAAAGTAATCAAAGTTGCAAGCAGTGAAACACCAACTGCCAAGATGGTGAAAAACGCAACTAGTCCAGTAGCGATGCCGATGCCAAAAATGGCGCTAAATACAGCTGCAAAAACTAGAAGCAGCTTTAGGCCAAGTAGCGACACATGTTCACTTGCTACTGAGTAAGTTTCGCGAAGCTGCTTATGCCACTTCTGTTTTTCCGGTGCTGGTTGGCGGTTAGACATGTATCAACCTTAGATGTTGGTGGTGGAACGAGCGGTGATTGCTTGCTGATAAAGTCGGCCGGCGCGGTAAGAGGATCGCACCAGCGGTCCACTCATGACGCCAACAAAACCGATGTTTTCAGCGAATTCTTGCAACATAACGAATTCTTCTGGCTTAACCCAACGTTCAACCGGGTGATGGCGAAGCGATGGGCGCAAATACTGAGTGATGGTTACGAGTTCGCAGCCAGCATTAAGTAGGTCGTGCAAAGTCTCTTTAACTTCATCAATGGTTTCGCCCATACCCAAAATTAAGTTGCTCTTGGTTACAAGACCGAACTCACGGGCAGCGGTGATTACATTTAACGAACGGTCGTATCTAAAGCCTGGACGAATCTGTTTGAAAATGCGTGGCACTGTTTCAAGATTGTGAGCGAATACTTCTGGACGGGATTCGAACACTTCATTAAGCAAGTCTGGTTCGGCATCGAAATCTGGTGCCAACATTTCAACTTTGATGCCAGGAACTGCGTTGTGTACCGCGCGAATTGTTTCCGCGTAAAGCCATGCGCCTTGATCTTCTAGATCGTCACGCGTAACGCCTGTGATGGTTGCGTAACGCAATTCCATTTTGGCAACAGATTCAGCAACACGTCGGGGTTCGTCCCGATCAAGTTCCTTTGGCTTGCCAGTATCGATTTGGCAGAAGTCGCAACGACGGGTGCACTGATCTCCACCAATTAGGAATGTGGCTTCGCGATCTTCCCAGCACTCAAAAATGTTCGGGCAGCCTGCTTCTTGGCAAACAGTGTGTAAACCTTCGCGCTTAACCAAACTTAAAATTTCGGTGTATTCAGGCCCAGTTTTAACCCGAGTTTTGATCCATTCGGGTTTGCGTTCAATTGGAGTAAGCGAGTTACGCGCTTCAATACGCAGAAGTCGCGGCTGGAGTGGGGCGGACGAATCGGTCACGGGTTAATCTTACGCGGTAACGCTTTGGCTGGCTTGGGCAGTAACGCCATCGAATACCCGATGTAAATGTGCGGTGATGCTGACGAGCGCATCTGTCGGGGTAATTGGTGTGCCAAGTTCAAGACTTAAGGTGCTTACCCCGGCATCGCTTATGCCGCAGGGCACAATTTTGCTGAAATCGACCAGCTCGTTTGAGCAGTTCAAGGCAAAGCCATGCATGGTTACACCTTGGGCAACTCGAACACCGATGGCTGCAAGTTTGCGTTCACCTTTTTCATCGGCCACCCAGACTCCACTGCGACCTTTAATTCGAGTGGTCGGTAAACCAAAGTCTGCACATACGCCTATCAGCACATCTTCAAGTCGGCGCACGTGTGAAACCACATCCATCGGGCTAGGCAAGTGCACAATCGGGTAGCCAACAAGCTGGCCAGGGCCATGCCAAGTAATTTTGCCGCCGCGATCTACATCAACAACTGGCGTGCCATCGATTGGGCGATCGCCAAGTTCGGTTCGCCGACCGGCGGTATAAACCGAGGCATGTTCAAGGAGCAAGACTTGATCTGGAAGTTCGCGAGCCACAACACCGGCATGAATTTCCCGTTGCAAATCCCAGGCCTGTTGGTAATCCACATAGCTCTGGCCAAGCTCAAGTTGGTGGATTAGTACGCTCACTCCTTAAGCCTATGCCGACAAGCATTCGCGAGCGAAAGGCGGTAAATTTGGGGGAGCAGGGCAAAGTTGTTGCCCGGACCTGATTTAAAGGATTAGAAAATTGAAATTGATTGAGTGTTCTGAGTGTGGGAGCAACGAACTGACAGAAATTGAAGGTTTTCTGGTCTGCAACTACTGCCGGTCTAAATTTGTCCCCGAAACGAGCGATTTACCTCCGAAATTGGAACCAATCACAAAGCGGTCACGCAATAAGTTCTTAACCATAGCTGTAGCTGTTGTGCTCAGTTGGTTGGCTATCAGTGGAATTACTGGTCCACTCTTTGGCAAACTCACAAGTGTCCAGAAGAACGATAACTCGAACTTTCTGCCGGCCAGTGCTGAGTCAACAAAAGCTGGCACCTTCTCAGTGCAGTTCAGTGACCAAAAGGATTCATCGATTCTGCCGGCTCTTGTACTTTTCTCAGGTAAAGCGGATCCAACAAATGTTGTAAAGGTCGCTGGGTTTGCGAAGTCACTTCTTGCTCGACCAGTTGCGGACTCTGGTGGCCAAACTATCGGAGACTACTTAGCGGCAAACAGCAAGTTGATCCCAATCCCATCTAAGGATGGCAAAGCAGTAATCGTTTCAATTCCGCTTGATAACAAGAAGATTGCAATCCCGCTAGAGAACAACAAGCCAGCACTTGGCGCGATTGTCAAAGAGATTCGCGCGGCCGCCAGTGAAGTCCCAACTTTTGAATCACATGTAACCGGTATCGGCGGCATCTTGGCCGACTTGTTCGACAGTTTTGGTTCACTAGATAGCAGCCTGCTGGGCACAACATTGGCTGTCGTGGCACTCATTCTTATCTTTGTTTACCGCTCGCCAATCCTTTGGATGTTGCCACTTTTCGGTTCACTCATTGCGCTTACAGTTGCTGGTGGCATGGTCTACCTATTGGCCAAAGAAGGTGTGATTGACCTAGATGGTCAGTCGCAGGGCATTTTGGACGTGCTAACAATTGGTGCGGCGACCGATTACGCATTGCTAATGATTGCGCGTTATCGAGAAGAGCTTCATCACTACGACAGTCGAATTCTTGCCATGAAGAAAGCTTGGCGCGCTGTGGTTGAGCCAATTATTGCTTCAGGTTTGACCGTTATTTTCGGTTTGATGGTGCTGACCCTGTCATTACTCAAGAGTGTTCGCTCACTTGGACCAGTCGCAGCACTAGGCATCTTCTCAGCACAGTTAGTAATGCTCACATTGCTTCCGGCACTGTTGGTGCTGGCCCCGCGTTGGATCTTCTGGCCAAAGGTGCCAAAGCATGATGATACAGATGAACGACTATCAGGTATTTGGTCGCGCATTGCTGGCGCTGTTGGTCGCAAACCACGTCGCACTTGGGTAGCAAGTGGTTTGTTCTTGATCATCGCAACTGCATTTGCGACGCAAATTGGTGGCGCAGGACTTTCTCAGACAGATGCATTCACGGGTAAGCCGGATTCAGTAATCGGTTTAACAAAGCTTGCCGAACATTTCCCAGGTGGCGCTGGTGACCCAACCTTGGTTATCGTGCCAGTTGCAGATGCCAAGAAGGTAACGGCTGCGCTCGAGAAGACCGAAGGTGTTGCAACAGTAACGCCAACCCTTGATAAAGCAGCAATGGCTGCGGCGCTCGACGCGACTGGCGGGCCTGGGGGACTTGTTGGTATTGTGCCGATTCCTAAAATCGTTGATGGTTTGACGCAACTTGAAGTTACTTTGGTTAAGCCAGCGGACTCAAAAGATGCAAAAGCGCTCATTCCGGTTATTCGCGATGTGGTTCATGGAATTAGTCCAACTGGATTAGTTGGTGGAACAACAGCAGCGAACTACGATATCCAACAGGCTGAAGCTCGCGATTTGCGCGTGATTGTCCCAATTGCACTGTTGGTAATCGGCATCATCTTGGCGATCTTGCTTCGTAGTTTGGTGGCGCCTGTGATGTTGGTATTCACAACCGTTCTTTCGTTTGGCGCAACTCTGGGAATCTGTCACTTGGTATTCAAGTACATTTTCGGATTCAAAGGAACCGATGGTGCATTCCCGCTTTATACCTTCATTTTCTTGGTGGCGCTTGGTATCGACTACAACATTTTCTTGATGACCCGTGTTCGCGAAGAAGCACAAAAGATTGGCACCCGCGCTGGCATCATCAAGGGTGTAACGGTTACTGGTGGAGTAATCACTTCGGCAGGAATTGTTTTGGCTGCGACTTTCGCAGTGTTGGCAACTTTGCCACTTGTGATTTTGGCTGAGATTGGTTTTGCAGTTGCCTTTGGTGTGCTGCTCGACACAATCATTGTTCGTAGCTTGCTAGTTCCGGCACTGGCTTACGAAATGAATCATTTCACTTGGTGGCCAAGCAAACTTTCGAAAGAAGTTATTGGCGAATTGCAGGGTGGCAGCGATGCAGCCCCAGAAAGTGTGAACGCATGACAAACAAGTACATAGTGGCTTCAAGTGGCGGGTTTGTAACAACTGATCGTTGGGGAGTCATGAAGCCTGGTGGCATCATGAACCGTGCTTTGGAATTAACCGGCAAGACTCGTCCGCGGGTTCTGTTCATGATGACTGCTAGCGGCGACGATACTTCGTACATCGCTCGCAGTTACCAGGCGATGTCTGATTCATCAGTTGATGTGGATCATCTTTCACTTTTCACTCAGCCAACTCGGCCAGTTGAAGAAGCCATTGGTAAAGCTGACCTTGTGTGGGTTGGTGGTGGCTCTGTGGCTAACTTGCTTGCAGTGTGGCGCTTACATGGCGTTGATGTTGCTCTTCGCGATGCGTGGGAATCTGGAACGGTGCTTGGTGGAGTAAGCGCCGGTTCTATTTGCTGGCATGTTGGTGGGCCAACCGACTCGTTCGGACCAAAACTTGAAGTTGTTAACAATGCCCTTGGCTTGATTCCGTTCGGAAATGGTGTGCACTACGACAGTGAAGCGCAGCGCCGCCCGCTGTTGCAGTCAATCGTGAAAGAAGGCTCGCTTCCAGTTTCTTATGCAACAGATGATCATGTTGCGGTTGTGTATGAAAACGAGAATCCGTTCGAGGTAGTGGCTGATACAGCCGACACAACAGCGCGTGCTTATCGTCTAGAAAAAGTTGGCGAAGAAGTGGTGGAAACCACTTTGGAGCTAGGGCGGATTTAGTTCTGATTCTTCTTCTGCCTCTGTGGCAGCACCAGCGTTTCTGAAATTGAAAGGGAATTCAGTGTCTGAGGGTCGCAATCAAGATTCCGTTCGCCTATGCAAAGCAGGTTGTGGGTCAATCGTTTCTAAAGTTGGACGCACTTGTGATGACTGTTCAAAAATGAAACCAGGCCCTAAGCATCCATGCGATAGATGTGGAAATCTCATTCCAAAGTCTCTTAAACGCTGTGACAAACATTGGCTCGAGGCTAAAAACGGGTCACGTGCTGCTGTTCGCCCGAGAATTTCAAGAGAGTTAAGAATTCAAGTTCTACTTCGTGACAAATTGACCTGTGTTGCTTGCGGATTGAATGTGAAAAGTCTCGAGCAAGCACGAGGAGTTTTGGTGCTAGATCACATTGTTAGTCATGTATCTGGTGGCCCAACATCTCTAGAGAATCTGCAAACAATGTGTGCCAAATGTAATCGGGCTAAATGGCTTTGGAATTAAAGACCATCAATCAGCAAGGCTTCGGCAGCGCGGCGGCCACTTGCGAATGCTCCGTTGATTGAAGACACTGCTCGGTAATCGCCCGCAACATACAGGCCATCAACAATTCGCGAGGTTTGCTTAACCACATGCGGCGGAAGCATCGCAGGCAGGGCATTGGCGATTGGATAGGCAGCTACACATTCCCAATCAGACGTTGATACGCCGTATAGGTTTGCCAAATGCGAGCGAATGGCTTTCTCTGCCTCAAAAGTCTTATGCAACCCAACCGCAGAACTTGATACCAAAACTCGTCCATCAGATGCGTAACTCGGTGCTGCATTACTAATAGCCACAGTATTAACTACAGGTCGGGCTGGATCAGGCTGATGGCCCGCATAACGTTTACCATCAACTACAAGTGTGCCTTTACCCTTAGTGAGGTCCTGTGGCGCACAATTGGCCAAGTGATACCAAGTGGTCACGCTGTTCATAGTTGGCGCTTTGATGGCTGGCACTAGCTTCTCGGCAGTGTTTGCATCGGTGGCCACAATAATTGCGCTGCATTCAATTGTGCCCTGTGAAGTGGTAACTTTACGCGGACTAATCGCGCTCACCTCAACATTGCAAAAGATCGAGTTTGGTCGAAGTTGGGCAGCAAGTTGGCGCGGAATTTCCTGCATGCCATACCGCGGAACACTCGGAGTTCCATGCACAAAACTTCGCAACACAATATCCAAAAATCGTTTTGAAGTAGCGAGTTCTTCTTCTAGGAAAACGCCGGCCAAAAACGGTCGTAGCAACTTGCTTGTAATCTCGCAGCCAAATTTGAAATTTAGGAATGCGTCAGTGCGCTGATCTATTGCGTCAGATTTTTCTCCGCCCAAAGCAACCCCGGCAGCATACTTGGCAAACCCCATTTTGGCTTTGAGCGGACCAACAGGAGCAAGTAGTGAATCGACTGCCCAGGTTGGTTCGTGTTTCGGATTACCCATTCGGTAATTACGCCCATCGATTGAGACGATTACTCCAGCAGTTAGCGGCTGCAGGTCGAGGGCTTTGAGGTCAAGAATGTGAGCGCCTTCAGGGTATGAAGGGTTGTAAAGCTGAAATCCTCGATCTAGCAGAAGACCATCAACATTGTCGGTGCGAACTCGTCCACCGATGTCGTCACTCGAATCAAGTACTGCAACTGAGCGACCAGCAATGGTAAGTGCGCGAGCCGCTGTTAAGCCAGCAAGTCCCGCACCAATCACCACAACATCACAGGATGTTGGCAAAACTTGTTCAGACATTATTTAAGTAGTGTACGCGTTGCCGATTCAATATCTGGGTGAGCGAAGGTGAAACCCGCGGCCAAAAGTTTTTTAGGCAGCACTCGGTTGCTGCCAAGCACTTCCTGCGAGAACTCGCCAAGCACGAGTTTCAAAGCGAAGGCTGGTGCCGGAAATAAGGTTGGTCTACGAAGTGCTTTGCCTAGAGACTTTGTGATTTCAGCATTGGTTGCTGAATTTGGTGCGGTTAGGTTAACCGGCCCGCTGATCGCAGAGTTTGTTAGCAAAAACTTGAGCGCTGCAATTTCATCCGCAAGTGAAATGAAGGACCACGACTGTTTGCCGGAACCAAGTTTTCCACCCACACCAAACTTGAAAAGTGGCAACATCTTGGCCCACGCGCCACCTTTAGCAGCCATCACCAAGCCAGTGCGAGCCAGCACAACGCGTACACCAGCATCGACTGCGGGTTTTGTTGCCGCTTCCCACTGACGCACAACATCAGGCAAGAATCCCGCTGCAACAGGAGCAGTTTCATCAACTTCGCTTGTGCCAGTATCGCCGTACCAACCAATTGCGCTGCCGTTAATCAACACAGCAACTTTCAACTCAGCTGCTGCTTTGGCAATGGTCTCGGTGGTCTTTACGCGCGACTGCAAAATCGTGTTTTTGTAATTGGCGGTCCAGCGATGATCGCCCACACCAGCACCGGAAAGGTTAATTAGCGCATCAACACCTGAGAGCGCCGCTAGGTCAATCTCGCCTTTGTATGGGTCCCAAGTAACTTCTGTTGGGGCAGTAGCGGGCCTGCGAACCAGGCGCAATACTTCATGCTCATCTGCTCGTAGCGACTCCACTAGAGCCGTGCCGATTAATCCACTTGAACCTGCAATTGCAATACGCATAGTTCTACTCTGCCGTGTTTGGGCAGGTTGTGCGACTTAAAAGCATCCGTTAGCCCTCACGAGCAGGACTGCCCACACGGTTACCGTCGCCAGACATAAAAATGCCCCTGACCATCAGGTCAAGGGCATTCTTAAATTCGGTTTTACAAACCTAAGTCAGCTTCGAAAGCACCTTCTTCAAGGCGAGCCTTGATTGCGCTCAGGAAGCGAGCTGCATCAGCGCCATCGACTAGACGATGATCGTAGGTGAGCGCCAAGTAAACCATCTGGCGGACGCTGATTACATCTTGGCCGTTCTCGTCGGTTACAACAACTGGTCGCTTCACAACCGCACCGGTACCCAAAATAGCTACCTGTGGCTGGTTAAGAATCGGGGTGTCGAACAACGCGCCACGGCTACCAGTGTTTGTAAGTGTGAAAGTGCCTCCACTTAACTCATCTGGCGAAAGCTTGTTTGTGCGGGTGCGTTCAGCCAAATCAGAAATCTTGCGAGATAGGCCACCGATGTTTAAGTCGCCGGCATTGTGAATCACTGGAACTAACAAGCCACGCTCAGTGTCTACCGCAATGCCCATGTGTTCTGCATCGAAGTAGGTGACTGTGCCCGCAGCCTGGTCAATAGTCGCATTTACAACTGGGAAAGTCTTAAGCGCTTCGCAGGCAGCTTTAGCAAAGAATGGCAAGAAGCTCAGCTTCACGCCTTCACGCTCGAAGAACGCATTCTTTGAGCGATTACGAAGCGCTGCAATACGAGTCACATCAACTTCAACTACAGAAGTTAGCTGAGCTGAAACCTGAAGTGATTCGACCATACGCTCTGCAATAACTTTGCGTAGGCGAGTCATCGGCACAGTGTTGCCACGAAGTTCAGCACCTGTCGGCACCTTAGCTGCTGGAGCCGCTGGGGCATTTGAAGTAGGGACCGCACTTGCAGCTGGAGTCGGTGCCGCTGGAGTTGAAGCCACTGGGCGATCAACGCTCTGTGCTACTGGTACCTGAGTTGGGTTGGTTGCCAAAACATCTTCTTTGCGGATACGGCCACCTACGCCGGTGCCAACAACGGTTGATAAGTCAACGCCGCGTTCAGCAGCAAGACGACGAACAAGCGGTGTTGCGTAAGCACCAGCATTTGCAGCGGCGATGTCTGCAGAACTTGAAGCAGCAGGTGCCGGAGCAGATGGGGCAGCAGGAGCTGGTGTGCTAACTGCTGGTGCCGGGGTTGGTGCTGGGGCACTTGGAGCTGGAGCAGCAGGTGCCGAAGGAGCCGCGCTTGCTGGCGCAAGTGAACCAATCACACCAAGCTGACCGCCGACTGCCGCGATGCCATCTTCAGCAACAGTAATTTCAAGAAGTACGCCTTCAACTGGTGAAGGAATTTCGGTATCAACTTTGTCGGTTGAAACTTCTAGTAACGCCTCATCAACAGCAACTTTGTCACCGATCTGCTTTAGCCAACGGGTTACTGTACCTTCGGTAACGCTTTCGCCAAGGGCTGGAAGCACGACAGAAACATTGCTACCTGTTCCTGCAGGTACTGCTAGAACGATTGGCGAAGGTGCGGTCATGCCCACAACTAGTGCCTGATCGAACGCAGTTTCAACAACAGGTGCAGCAACTGGTTCCACAACTGGTGCCGGTGTTGGAGCAGACGAACCGTCCGCATCGCCGATAATTGCAAGCGCGCCACCAACAAGAACAACCGCGTCTTCGCCAGCAACTATCTCAAGCAATACGCCAGAGACAGGGGATGGGATCTCGGTATCAACTTTGTCGGTTGAAACTTCTAGTAACGGTTCGTCGGCAGTGATGGTATCGCCAACTTGCTTAAGCCAACGAGTTACTGTGCCTTCGGTTACGCTTTCGCCCAGTTGGGGCATGGATACTGTGGTCGTCACGTCTGACGTCACTCCTTTTAGTCGGTCTTTAGGTTAAGGCTAGCGGTTAAGCGTGTGCGTGTAGCGGTTTGCCAGCAAGAGCAAGGTGTGCCTCGCCCATAGCTTCGTTCTGGGTTGGGTGCGCGTGCACCAAGTTAGCAACCTCGCTTGGGTACGCCTCCCAGTTGTAAATCAACTGTGCTTCACCAATAAGTTCGCCTACTCGGCTACCGATCATGTGCACGCCAACAACTGGTCCGTCTTTTTGGCGGATCAGTTTGATAAACCCAGTGGTGCCCAGAATCTGGCTCTTGCCATTGCCACCAAGGTTGTATTCGTAAGACTCAATATCGCCGTACTTCTCTTTTGCCTGAGCTTCGGTGTATCCGATGCTGGCAATTTCAGGCTCACTGTAGGTAACGCGCGGAATACCGGACTCGTCGATGGCCTGCGGGGCAAGACCGGCGATTTCTTCAGCAACGAAAATGCCCTGCTGGAAACCACGATGGGCAAGCTGCAACCCAGGCACGATGTCGCCAACAGCAAATACCCCAGGCACGTTAGTAGCAAGGCGATCGTTTGTTAAAACGAATCCGCGATCCATGTTGATGCCCTGTGCTTCATAGCCGAGGTTTTCGGTGCGTGGCCCACGGCCAACAGCAACAAGAAGTAGGTCGGCGCGAAGGGTGTCGCCAGATTCAAGAGTTACCGTAACGCCTTCAGCGTCTTGTGCTGCACTCTGGAAACGAACGCCAACCTTGAAATCAATACCGCGCTTACGGAACGCACGTTCCATTGCCTTAGACACTGCTGCGTCTTCAGCAGGAACCAAGTTTGGCAAACCTTCAACAACAGTTACATCTACGCCGAATGAACGCCAAA